>Ga0265294_10000964_pt1 | contig 38969 bp, 35 predicted proteins | sample MunlanPumphouse3_FD_192504 | JGI IMG/M metagenome (GOLD analysis project Ga0265294, IMG submission 192504) | Groundwater microbial communities from a municipal landfill in Southern Ontario, Canada - Pumphouse #3 | ecosystem: Environmental > Aquatic > Deep subsurface > Groundwater | place... | reverse complement strand
ACAATAAAATTCAACTTGCTAAAAGAAGAGCTAGAGGCTATAGAAATATTAACAATTTTATCAATATGATTTATTTCTTATGTGGTAAGCTAAAATTTGATTACCCATACTATCCGTTATAGAACCAATTTTTATTTAAGTAAATGTGATTTTATGGTATAATTTTTGCTAAATTTTAAATAATCATTAAATTTGTAAAAAAAATATGAAAACATTTAATTTTTTTGTTTTATTAATATTTGTATCTCAAATATTAATGGCACAAGGTAATAAAGGGCCTATTATTAAATTTGATAATGAATCATATAATTTTAAGGAAATAATTCAGGGCTCAAAAGCAGAAATAGATTTTGTTTTTACAAATGTAGGAGATGAACCTCTCATAATATCTAATGTACGTAGTACTTGCGGTTGTACAGTACCTAAATGGACTAATGAACCTGTTAAACCAGGTGAAAAAGGTAAAATCACTGTTAAGTATGATTCTAATAGGATTGGTAATTTTTCGAAACAAATTACCGTAAGCTCTAATGCTAATAATGGTAATGTAGTTTTACTAATCACTGGCAAAGTAAGTCCAAAACCTGCTGAAGCTATACCGTATAGTAAAACTGACGCTTCTGGAATTCCAATAGTTCAATAATTATAAAAAAAAACTATTATCATGAAAAAATTGATTTTCTTTTTTTTGGTTTTTACAATGATGAGTAACTTATCAGCTCAAGAGCCTATGATGGCATTTGATAAAACAACCCATGATTTTGGCAAAATCAAAATAACAGATATAGTGAGCGTAGACTTTACTATTAAAAATATTGGAAAAGCTCCTTTGTTTTTATCTGAACCGCGTTCTACTTGTGGATGTACTGTGGCTTCATATCCTAAAGAACCTATTATGCCAGGACAATCTAATAAAATCAGTATAACTTTCGAACCCGAAAAAGAAGGGCCTTTTACTAAACAAATAACTATTTTTTCTAATGCCGAAAATTCTCCTATCACGCTGGTAATCAAAGGCGAAGTGATCAAATAGAAATGAAAAAATTAAACAATGAAATAATATTTTTTTTTTAAAAAAAAGTGATTAACAATTATAAAACAATGAATATATGTTAAGTATTTCAAAAAAAGGGCAAATGATGCCCCCTTCTCCTATAAGGAAGTTAGTACCCTATGCAGATGCAGCTAAAAAAAGAGGTGTCAAAGTTTATCATTTAAACATAGGTCAACCAGATATCGAAACACCTAAACTAGCTATAGATGCACTAAAAAATATCAATCTAAAGGTAATAGAATATAGTCATTCGGCAGGAATATTATCTTTTAGAGAAAAATTATGTAAATATTATGAAGAAAATAATATTCACGTGACACCAGATGAAATTATAGTAACTACAGGAGGTAGCGAAGCTATATTATTTACCTTTGGTACTATAATGGATAATGATGATGAGGTTATCATACCAGAGCCTTATTATGCTAATTATAATGGATTTGCTATTAACGCTGGAGTTAAAGTAGTTCCTATAATCTCTACTATAGAAGATAATTATGCTCTACCTCCGATAGAGGAGTTCGAAAAATATATTACTCCTAAAACCAAAGCTATTCTTATCTGCAATCCTAATAATCCTACAGGTTATTTGTATAGCCAAGAAGAAATCGAAAAATTAGGTAAATTAGTAAAAAAACATAATTTATTTTTAATAGCAGATGAGGTATATAGAGAATTTGTTTATGATGGTAGTAAACATTTCTCTGTTATGCACCTAAAAGAAATAGAGCAAAATATAATATTGGTAGATTCTGTATCTAAACGATATAGTGCTTGCGGTTTTCGTATTGGTATGCTAGTATCTAAGAATAAAGAAGTAATGGCTACTGCTATGAAGTTTGCTCAAGCAAGATTGAGTCCCCCTACTTTTGGTCAAATTGCTGCTGAGGCAGCTATAGATGTAGACAAATCTTATTTCGAAGCTATTAAAAAAGAATATGTAGCTAGACGTAATGTAGTGATCGAAGGTATAAAAAGTATTCCGGGAGCTTACTGTCCTACACCTAAAGGTGCTTTCTATATAATGGCTAAACTGCCAATAGATGACTCAGACAAATTTTGTCAGTGGCTTTTAGAAGATTTTAATGTAAATAATGAAACTGTGATGCTCGCCCCTGCTACCGGTTTTTATTCAGTACCAGAGCGTGGATTACAAGAGGTGAGAATTAGCTATGTACTTAATGTAGATGATATGAAACGAAGTATGGAGCTACTAAAAAAAGCTTTAGAAGTTTATCCTGGAAGGAAATAAATTTTTTTGTTGAAATCTTACTTTTTTATATAATAATTACTAAAATGGGTTGAGAATTTTAAAAATAATTTAAATTATTTTTAAAATATTTTACTTTATTATAATTTTTTTTAAAATTAAGATTTAATGGATGATAAAATATATAAAAAGTGTAAATGATACATTACCAATTAAATTTATGGTAAATTAATTAGATGTACAAATTAGATGTATAAAAAAAGGGGCATATGCCCCTTTTTTTATAAAATTATGAAACAATTTAGTTTGGTAAAAGTTTAGAAACTTTCAATTCTTTTATTTTACCATATTTTTTTAGATCTTTGAAAGGTAGATCTTCTTTGTTACCTATAATAGCGTATGTAAATTTTTTGCCTTTTAAATTTTCCTTAGCGAAATTATCAATATCATCAAAGGTAAGTGTAGGCACAATATCGAAAACAAGTTTTCTAACATCGAAGTCTATGCCTCTATCTAATGCTATCTCATAAGCAGTGAAAATATCTGAACGTAAAATTCGTTCGGTACGTAAAGATTTTAAAATAGCATCTTTGGATAGTTCTATAGAGTTATCTGATCTAGGGATGTCATTCAATAAAGTTATGAAACCATCTATAGCTCCATCGAGTTTGTCATATTGAGTGCCGATGAATGACAAGCTATAAGCATAGTCGTCTTTTTTATCTGGTAGCTGATAAAAAAACAGAGCAGTGTAGGCTAGAGCTCTACGTTCACGCATTTCTTGAAAAACAATACTATTCATACCAAAACCGAAATATTCATTGAATAATTCTACTGTTGGTTCTAACTTAGGATTATATCCTTTAGGACCGCGTGAAAACATAAATAATTGAGATTGAGGTATATCGTAATTTACCCAATAGATAACATTTTTATCTGTCGGTTGTATTTCAAATTTATATTTCTTTTCTATAGTAGTGAAAGGTGGATTCACAGGATAGTGAGCATTCATAATAGTTATAAATTTATCATAAGAAATATCACCATAAAAACATATTTTTTGAGAATATTTAGGTAAATTTTTGACAAAAGCTAATAAATCATTAGGATCCATTTTTTTTAATTCCTTAGTAGATAAAGTATGCGTCGTAGGATTGTTTTCTCCATATAAGCTATAATTTAATAATCCAGCCATAATAAATCCCATGCTTTTAGTAGCATCAGCTCTTTCTTTTGCTATGTTATTAATGAAATTTTTATAAATAGTATCATTAGATTTAGCATTATTTATCATATGCATTACTAAATCTAAACCAGCGGGTAGGTTTTCTGTGAGACCAGTAATAATTAAATAAGTTTTATCTTCATCAAAACTAATGCGATAAGAGATACCTAAACGATAAAATTCTTTAGCTAATTCATCAGGTGTGTATTTGTCTGTACCTAATAATTTAAGGTATCTCACTGCTAAAGACAACTCTTTTAAGTATTCATAGCCTACGTCATATGTCAATTCTAATTGGAAAGTTGGATTTTCTTTGTTATGGATGTACCATACGGGTATACCTTTATTGAACTCACCAAATTGAATATCTTTTTGAAAATCTAAAAATATTGGTGCTATATCTGGCACAGGAGTTTCTTTTATTTTTTTGAAAAATTCAGATTCAGCATCTTTATTTGTTTCTATTGGCGTGAGTTTGTTCTTTGGGATTTTTTGAATATTAGGATCTTTGCCAACTTTTTTATATACTACTACATAATTATCTTTAAAATATTTATTAGCAAAATCTATTACATCTTTTTTAGTAACTTTATTGAGAAGTTCATAAGTTTCTAAATATTTATCCCAAGGTATACCGAGTGTAAATGCATCGACATACATCATAGCACGACTAACATTATTTTCTAATTGTTTGATTCTTTCTAGTTTTACATCATTTACTATAGCTTCTAGAAGCCAATCTTCGAAATCGCCAGTTTTTATACGTTCTATTTGCTGTAATAATAAATCTTTAACTTCTTCAAGGGTTTGACCTTCTTTAGGCATACCAGAGAGAAAGTAAACACTGTAGTCTTTTAGCGTAAATGAGCCAGAACCCGCCCTTAATACTTTTTGTTTTTTTATTAGATCGATATCAATCAATCCAGCTACCCTATTACTTAATATTCTATCAAAAATTTCTAAGATCGACAGTTCTATCTGTGCAGCAGCAGGTAAACGATAGCCTATAAGTAAGTTCTCTGCATCTGGTCCTAAAACTTCTTTTGTAATAGGTGCTGTAATTGGCTTCTCTTCTGGAATATTTAGTGAGGGCAATGGACGAGAAGGTAATTGACCAAAGTATTGATCGATTATTTTAATAGCTTCATCTGGATCAAAATCACCAGACAAGGCTATAGCTATGTTATTAGCTACATAATATGTATGATGGAAATTCATAATATTACGCATAGAAGGATTTTTGATGTGTTCGGCATAGCCAATTACTGGTACACGATAGGGATGTACAGCAAATAATGACTCAAACATAGCATCAAAAACTTTGCGTGAGTCATTTGTCATTGTCATATTTTTTTCTTCATAAATAGTTTCTAATTCAGTATGAAAGCCTCGTAGAACAGGATTAATAAATCTATCTGATTGTATTTTTGCCCAATTTTCTAGCTGATTACTGGGGATATTTTCTTGATAAGCAGTGAGGTCATAAGAAGTAAAAGCGTTAGTACCAGTAGCCCCTATGAAGCCCATCATTTTATCATACTCATTAGCTATGAAATATTTAGATGCTTCATAGGATATGCTATCGATGACTTTGTATAGAGCTTTACGCTCTTTTTCGTCTGTAAGAGTTCTATATTTTTCAAATAATTCCTCTATTTGATCTAACAAGGGTTTCTCAGCTTCCCAATTGAGTGTTCCATAATTGGGTGTACCTTTAAACATCATATGCTCGAAATAATGTGCTAATCCAGTAGTTTCTGGTGGATCACATTTAGAACCCGAAGCTACAGTAACATAAGTTTGTATTCTAGGCTCTGCCTTGTATACAGTCATGAAAACTTTTAACCCATTATCTAAGGTATATATTCGGGTGTTCATTGGGTCATTAGGGACAGTTGTGTATGAATAATTGCTAACTTGAGCAAATAATTGCCCTATTCCCAGTGCAATTATTAAAGTTAATAAAATTTTTAATTTTTTTATTCTCATAATTTTTATATATTTTGTGGATTTGTAGGTTTCAAATTATATTTTTTAGCTAAAATATTTAATGAAGGGTATTTATTTTTTAATTCATCGAAAAATAATTCATCATCTTCGTTATTTGATGCTTTTTTATTTAGTGCTGTTGTATTGTTATTTGCTTTTTTATTTAATTCTATTTTGCTTTTTTCTTTCTTATATTTTTCTTTTTGTGTAGATTCATTTACTTTTATTTGTATTTCGTAACCATTTTGAATTAAATTATTAGCAAGATATTGCTTGATATCTATTAAATTTTTATTGATACTCTCAGCCTCTATTAGATTTTCTACATTGAATGTGAGCTTTTGTCCATCAAAATCAATATTTATTTTAGATAAAATATGTGAAAGGCTAGGTTTATCATTTATTATTTCGTTAGCTAGTTGATTTAGAAGTTCCTTAATATTTTTTTCATTTAATTCTTTTTTGTTCTCTTTTTTAGTATGGTATTCTTTGATTTTTTCTCTTATACTAAATGTATTTACAATACCAGACGAATTAATGCCATTAGCTAATTTAGTGGGAGTAGTGTGTTTTGTACTATTGACAGATGTGAAATCATTTCGTTGTATATTTTCTTTGGTAGCAACTGTAGATTTTTTGGTATTTATATTTAATGTATCTGATGATAAATCAGTAAATTTTTCGTCATTATTTTTTTTATTATTATCTATAATTTTTAAAAGAGAAACCTCGAGTAGGAGTCTTTTGTTGTGAGTATTCATATAGGCTACATCAGCTTCAGATAAAATTTTTAGAGAATTTGAGAGAAAATCATAGGAACAATATTTTACTTGACTTATTAATTTTTGCTTATGAGTTTCACTTATTTCTAAAAGCTCAACTGTAGCATTCATAGAAGTGAAAAGTAAATTTCGAGTATGTTCAGCTAATCCTTTTATGATATGAATTGGTTCGAATCCATTAGCAATGATCTGATCTACGAGTAATAGTGTTTTAGATATATCAGCTTTTATAAGCGTATCAGTAATCTGAAAATAAAGATCATAGTCTACGATATTTAAGTTTTCTATAGCTATATGATATGATATTTTGCCTTCGCCAAATGAAGCAAGCTGATCAAACATACTCAATGCGTCTCGCAAGGCTCCATCACTATTTTCGGCTATCACGTGTAGAGCTTCTACTTCGTAAGATATGTTTTCTAATTTTGCGATTTTTTCAATGTGTTTTACGATATCTTCATTTGATATACGTTTGAAATTATATATTTGACAACGACTCAGAATAGTGGGTAAAATCTTATGTCGTTCGGTAGTAGCCAAAATAAATTTAGCATAGGCTGGAGGCTCTTCTAGAGTTTTTAAAAAAGCATTAAAAGCACTATCAGATAGCATGTGCACCTCGTCAATTATATAAACTTTATATTTGCCAACTTGTGGTGGTATATTTACTTGATCTATTAGTGCTCTTATGTCATCTACTTTGTTATTAGAAGCTGCATCTAATTCATAAATATTATACGAGTTATTTTGATTAAAAGATATGCATGATGGGCATTCATTACAAGCTTCACCATCTGGAGTGATATTTTCACAATTAATAGTTTTAGCGAAAATGCGTGCTGTAGTAGTCTTGCCTATACCTCGAGGGCCGGTAAATAAGAAAGCTTGCCCTAGTTGATCAGTTTTGATAGCATTTTTTAGGGTTTTTACTATCACTTCTTGCCCAACTACTTCGTCAAATCTCGTTGGTCTATATTTACGTGCAGAAACTAAATACTGTTGAGTTTTCATATTTGCAAAAGTAATAAAATAAAAATAAAATAAAAAACATTTTTTATCTTTTTAGGAATTTACAAGTGAAGCAATATTTTTGTACTAGATTAAAATATATGTTATTTATGTTGTTTTAGCAAACAAATAGATTAAAAACATAATTATTTTGCTTTTTTTCATTCCACATTGATATATCATCATTGTTAGTTATAGCTTAAAAATAATTATTATTAAATATTTTAAGTGGTTTATAAATTATTGTCATATCATATAAAAGGAATAATTTTATAATTTTATAGACAAATTATTTTTAATAAATAAAATTTACAAAATAATTTATTAAAGTGTATGAATGATGAACTTTTTCATATAGTAAATAAAAGGACTTTTTTAATTGCTTTATTAGAGGCCACCTTTATAGTTATTTTACCAATCTGGGGCTATATTCTAAAAGATATTCCAGGTGTTAATGAATTTTTGATAGGAGTGATACCGAGAGATTTGCAACATATATATGGTATTTTTATTTTTCCTTTAGTTCATAATGATTTGAGTCATTTATTTGGTAATGTCATTGCTTTATATGTATTGCTGTTGCTTTTGAAAAATTCTTTCTCGCCTTATTATTACAGAATAATAGCATGTGGATGGGTTTTTCCTGGAATATTTATTTGGTTGATAGGTAATAGTAATACTATGCATATAGGAGCTAGTGGATTAGTTTATCATTTGGCTTTTTTTATTTTCTGGATTGGTGTTGTGATCAGGCATCCCAATTTCATAGCACAATCTTTGATAGTTATTTTTCTGTATGGTGGTTTTTTTTGGGGAATTCTTCCTTTATTTCCTGAGGTTTCTTGGGAAGGACATCTCGGAGGTTTCATATCTGGTACTTTGCAAGCATTGATTTTGTATAAACCAATATCAATGTTGTATCCTAAACAAGAGGAGGAGGAAGATGAAGACGATGCTCCGCCTGATTGGTACGAGGAGGAAAATGATAATATTATAGATTTTAGAGATACTAAAAAAAATAATTAGAAGACTATAGCTTCATAAATATATATTTCTGCATCAGGATCTTTCCATCCATAATATCCGATGCCAGCTTTGTCTCGAGCACAATGACCAAGAAATTCTTCTAATGTCCAACCAGTATCGGTAGCTACTTGTGGCAGGAAGGTACCAGAATTCATCCCTTTTTTGATATAAATACCGTGTTTGCCTAATTGTATTTCGTCGATAGAATTAATTTTTTTCAATGGAGTCAAAACACTGATTTCTATATCTATTTCATTTAGTTCATCAAAACTAAGTGGCGGGAAACGAGGATCACTGAATGCTGCACTCTGAGCCATTTCCATCACATTTTGCCATAATGGTCTGTCTTGTCTAAATGTCCCTATACAACCGCGCAGTTTTCCTCTTTTATTTATAGTAACGAAAACACCACAATTAGTATGTAATCCTGGCCAATCGGGAATATCAACCTTAGGAAAACTATGATACGTTAATCCATACTTAATGCTTTTAAAGGCTAAATCTTTGAGAAATTTTTTCTCTTCATCAGTTAGAGTAAATTCAGTATCAGTAGATTTAGTTTGAATATTTGTATTTTTATCAGATGGTACTACTATTAGGCTAGCGTATCCTACCACCCTCGAGTGATCACCAGATATATCGCCACTATTAGCAGTATAGATTTTTTTAATTGCGCATGGTTCATTTTCTATTATTTTTAAAAGTACATATACAGCAGCAGCACCGCATGCTGCTGTTGATAAATTTGGATATTTACCCGATGTTTCTATGTAGTTTACTGTAGTTTGAAATTTTTTCGGGTCACCAGACAAGATAGCCTCTACAGTTAAACTATCAGAAATAATAGCATCTTTGTATGATGGATAATGAGATAGATCTGTACTGATTACAAAAAGATTTTCTGGTTCATAATATTGTTTTAGTATGGTAGCTATCTCATCTAAGATTATAGTATTTTCGGTACCTATTAAGATAGGAACTATTTTAAAATCTGGTGCTAAGCGTAATTGCAAAAAAGGAAGCTGTACTTCTAATGAATGCTCATTGTCGTGATAATAGCTTGGATGATCGAATATTTTGTGTTGCAATAATTTTTTGCAGATATCATCATTTACTTCTACTTCTCCGAGAGCATTAGCAAAAGCACCAGATGTATATAGCGATGCACCACTAAAATACCCTTGATGACTTCTGCCTATTAAAAATACGTTTTTGTATTTAGCTCCAGGCTCTATTTGTGCATATGCTCTAGCGGCTATAGCTCCGCTATAGACATATCCAGCATGAGGTACTATTATTGCTCTGATTGGAGTTATGTATTTCGTAGGTTGATATGCTTTATACCAACTTTCGATTTCTTTTTTTAATTCCGTTGCACTAGCTGGATAAAATGTGCCTTGCACTATAGGTTTACGTATAGGATACTGACAATTTGAAAATAAACTAGCTACCATAAAACAAATAATTATAAATTTTTTTTTCATACTACAAATTTATATATTTTTTTTCACATAAAAAATAAAAATTATAAAAATTTTTTATGTGAAATTTAGGTTCTATAACATTTTATATGGGTTAAAAATTAAAAAAAAGAGTAATTTGTTAATATTGGTTTATCTTTTATTGGACAGTTAAATATTAACCACAGAGTACTCTAATAATGTTCAAAGAACACTGAGAAGAATGGAATTAAAATGGCACTTTGTGATAAAAAAATAACCTAAATAATTAAAAAATTGTTATTTTTTTGTAACAATCTAAAATTTGATTATCCAAATTATAACCTGAGATATGTTGGACGGGGAGAATTGAAAACTTGAAAACTAATCAGTCGGAAAACTAATATATGTTTCAATTAACATATGTTATATTTACTAACTCTCTATACCGATACCACGCCCACCTGTCCGAGGATGCAAGGTTGAGCATTCGCCCTGTATTGCTTACAGTCTTGCCTGTGAGGTATTTACCCATCACTACATACCACATAGTGTAGTTTTGCAGGTATTTGGTAGCTACTCCTCTAAATTTGAAATATATCCAATTTGTGAATTCACTAGTTTTTTTCTTGACAGTACTCAGGCTATATATACCTCGCTTTTGTCTATGGTTAGTTACTATTTCTTTATGCTTGATTACATTTCTTCTAACCTTTTTGAATGCTTTTTTATTACTGCTACACATAACTCCATCCTTTGGCATCTTAGCCTTCAGAAATTGCTCTATCTGTTCTGAACTTAGCTTTTTGCTTTCAAATTTTTTGAATAATAAATTGCCAGCTCTGTCTGTAGCAGCTAATACGGCTACTTTCTTTGGCTTTTGCTTCCTAGCCCGCTTCAGCTCTTCGGCATTTTTGTATATTCTGCCTTTTTCAGAATAATCCATCAATAGTTCATCCATCTCTACTACCCCGAAAAAATTGATATTATCTTCGAAACTTTGTAGAGCTGCCAATATCTTGTGTCGCCAAGCGAAGCTTGTTGGTAGACTGATGCCCACTTCTTTAGCACAAGCTCTGAGACTTTTGCCTGCTACCATACATCTGATGTAGTCGAGCATTTTCTCTTTCTTTTGTAACCTGTAAACAAAAGTACCAGTGGTAACTCTAAATTGTCTGCCGCAGTCTTTGCAGCGATAGTTTTGCATTCCATTTTGTAAACCATTTTTAATAATGTGATTGCTACGACAGTCTGGGCACAGTGGCGGGGCGCTGAGTATTTTCAGACCTTGATAATCGACTACATCGGCTTCTAATTTTTTCATTAGAGAATAAAGGTTGTCTAAGAATTCTTTATTCTCTTCCTTGCTCATAGCAAGGTATTTACTGGTGTTTTCCACTATTTTTTTCATGAATAATAATTTTTGTAAAAATATAAAAATTATTTAACATATAAACTTGAAAAACTTAAACATTTATTAATTTATTTATTATTGGGATGAGTGGAAGTTTGTATAATATCTTCATGCTCTTTGTGGTTAAAAAATAACCTATTTGTAGCAATCTAAAATTTTATTACCCACAATAAACGTTATAGAACTTAATAATTATTTAAACTTTTTTTAATAATTTTGTAGAATAGTTAATGAAAGATTTTTTATGAATTGGAGCTTAGTTATTAAAAGATTTGTTTTAGCATCGATAGTTTTTCTTTTTTTAACAAGTTTTTTAAATGGGCAAAATGGCACTTATCGTATACATTTATTAGTAATAGATTTACCCGAAGATCAAATATTTAGGCTAATAAGTATTAAAGGCAATGCATTAGAACCAGTCGATAGTTTCTTTAGTCAAAATGGTGCTGTTGATTTTGTATATTCTAAACCTTTACCACGTGGTCAATACTCTATTACGTGGCAAAATAATCAAAAATTCATTGATTTTTTATTTAATAATGAGCATTATATCGAATTGCATACTAATCATAAAGATCCAATTCAAAATTTAAAAGTAATAAGTTCTGAAGAGAATAAGTATTTTGTTAAATTTTTGAAAATCAAAGATGAATTATATTATTTAATAGATATGGGGGATGAAATATATTCTAAAAACCCCAAAGATCCTTTACTTGGCATAATTATTGATAAAATAGATAGTATCAATAATGAATTATCAAAATTTATTAAAAATGTACCAGAAGAATTTTTAGCATATAAAGTAATTAAAGCTAATATACATCCATCATTAGAAGAATTTAATAAAACACATCCAAATAATAGGTATAATGACATTAAATCTTTTTACAAACGACATTGGTTTGACAATATAGATAAGCAAGACTCTGCGCTAGTGAATACACCTGTCATATATGAGGCAGTTAAATTTTATCTGCAAAATTTAGTAGAGCCACCAGATACAGAGCAATATAAAAAAGCTGTAGATTTCATTTTAAGTCAATTTTCATGGAATGAACAACAATACAAATATGTACTTAATCTACTTTTAAATACTTTTTATACCCCTCAGTATGAATCTGTATTTTTATATATTTATTTCAATTATATGCATGATACACAATGTAGTGCTAGTGTTTCCGATGAAAATTATAGAAAAGCTATGATGATAACTAAACTTAGTAAAGGTGCCGAAGCTCCCGAACTTACTGGCATCACTTTAGATTCGGATAGTTTTAGGTTAAGTAATATTACTAACAAACCTGTTTTATTAATATTTTGGGCACCCGATTGTTATCATTGTAAGTCTATAATGCCTTATATTAATAATCTTTACGAAAAATATGGTGATGATATTTATTTTGTTAGTTTCTCCATAGATACTAATGTAGATGCTATTAAAAAGGCCACAAAAGAAGATAGTATTAAATTCACTGTAATTACTGATTTACAAGGATATAATGGAGAGAATTGTCTCAGATGGTATATTTGGGGAACTCCTACTTTTTTTATCATTGATAAAAATGGCAAAATTTATTCTTCACCTTATTCATTTGAAGGTTTAGAAAATGATATAAAAACTGTTTTGCTAAATTAATTCATTTTCAATAGTATTTTTTAATAATAATTTTAATTGTCAATAACTCAAAAAAATGTTGATAATTATATTTTATTTTAGCAAAATTTTATTGTAATTTTACTTTTTGAAATTAAATAATAAAAAAATTTAATTAAAAATATCTCTTTATAAATTAGGTAATAATATACAAAAAAATTAAAAAAAATATGACATTATGAGTGAAAATAAGAATAAGCCAAAGAGTTACACTTATGAAGAAGCAATAGAAGCATCTACACAATACTTTAATGGTGATCAGCTGGCTGCTACCGTTTGGGTAAATAAATATGCACTCAAAGATAGTAAAGGTAATATTTACGAGCTTACACCTGATGATATGCATTGGCGTCTAGCAAAGGAACTGGCACGCATAGAGAGTAAGTATCCAAATCCTTTGAGTGCTGATATGATTTATTCTTTATTAAAAAATTTCAAATATATAGTGCCACAAGGCGGCCCCATGGCTGGTATAGGTAATGACCATCAAATTTCTAGTTTGTCTAATTGTTTTGTTATAGGTAATCAGGCTGATTCTTATGGTGGCATAATGAAAACAGATGAAGAGCAAGTGCAATTAATGAAAAGACGAGGAGGGGTGGGCCATGATTTATCCCATATCAGACCCAAGGGTAGTCCAGTCAAAAATAGTGCTCTTACCTCTACTGGAGTAGTTCCTTTCATGGAGAGATACAGCAATAGTACTCGTGAAGTAGCACAAGATGGTAGACGTGGTGCGCTCATGCTCACTATTTCTATCAAGCACCCAGATGCTGAGGATTTTATAGATGCCAAAGCTGATCTGTCAAAAGTGACTGCTGCTAATATTTCTGTTAAAATAGATGATGAATTTATGAAATGTGTGATCGATGACAAGCCTTATGTGCAGCAGTTTCCAATAGATTCTCCCAATCCTAAAGTGATAAAAACTATCGATGCTCGCAAACTTTGGCAAAAAATTGTTCATAATGCATGGAAATGTGCTGAGCCTGGAGTTATTTTTTGGGATACTGTGCTACGCGAATCTATCCCTGATAGCTATGCAGATATGAGCTTTAGGACTACATCTACAAATCCTTGCGGTGAGATACCTTTGTGTCCTTATGATAGCTGTAGACTGCTTGCTATCAATCTTTATAGTTATGTTATAAATCCTTTTAGCGATAATTCTTATTTTGATTTTGATTTATTCAAAGAACATGCAGCTTATGCTCAACGGATTATGGATGATATATTAGATTTAGAATTAGAAAAAATAGATAAAATAATAGCAAAAATAGATGCTGATCCTGAACCTCCTGAAATTAAAAGAACTGAAAGGGAATTGTGGGTAAAAATCAAAGAAAAAGCTATCCAAGGAAGAAGAACTGGAATTGGAATAACAGGAGAAGGAGACATGTTAGCTGCTTTAGCCTTACAATATGGTAGTGATAGTGCGATAGATTTTAGTGAAGAAGTACATAAAACCCTGGCCCTTGAAGTTTATAAATCTTCCGTTAAACTTGCTGTAGAACGTGGACCATTTCCAATTTTTGATTTCAAAAAAGAAAAAGACAACCCTTTTTTGGATCGTTTATTTTCAATACATCCAAACTTAGAAAGTGAAATGGCTAAATATGGACGTCGCAATATTTCTATGCTAACTATAGCTCCTACTGGTAGTGTTAGTATATTAACGCAAACTACTTCTGGTATTGAACCAGTATTTTCTATTTTTTATAAAAGACGTAGAAAAGTAAATCCTAATGATAAAACTGTAAAAGTATCTTTTATAGATGAGTTGGGTGATGCATGGGAAGAGTATAATGTGTTTCATCCTAAATTTTTGACTTGGCTAGAGGTAAAAGGATATTCTATTGATGAGATAAAAAATAATTTTTCTGATGATAAAATAGATGAGCTAATAAATAATTCTCCATATTATCATGCTACAAGTGCAGATGTAGATTGGGTTGCTAAGGTGAAAATGCAAGGTAGGATACAAAAATTTGTAGATCATAGCATCTCTGTTACTATCAATTTACCCGAAAATGTAGAAGAAGAGTTGATAGATACACTTTATCGTACAGCATGGGAGAGTGGTTGTAAAGGTGTAACTGTATACAGAGAAGGTAGTAGGACGGGAGTTTTAGTGAGCTCTAGTAGAGATATAAAAGAATTTGGTGAGACTCATGCTCCTAAACGTCCTAAAAAGTTAGAAGCTGATGTGATACGTTTCAAAAATGAAGAGGAGGAGTGGATAGCTGTAGTGGGTTTATATAACGATAAACCTTATGAAATTTTTACAGGTAGAGCCGAGCATCTTTATATTCCAAAAGATATCACTAAAGGATATGTGATTAGAGAAAAAGATCTAGGAATGGAGCATGCCCGCTACGATTTTGTTTTTTATGATAAGGACGGCTATGAAGTTATTATTCGTGGACTATCTCGTACATTTAATCCTGAATTTTGGAATTATGCTAAACTAATCTCTGGCATTCTACGTCATGGTATGCCACTTTTAAAAGTAATAGATTTAGTAGATAATTTGAAATTTGATAATGATAGTATAAATACTTGGAAAAAAGGTGTTACTAGAGCATTAAAACGATATGTGCCAGATGGGACAAAAGTTGAAGAAAATTGCCCTCAGTGTGGCGCCGATGATTCTTTAGAATATAAAGAAGGTTGTGTCGTATGCTCTGAATGTGGCTATTCTAAATGTGGTTGATTTTTTAATATTTTATGATTAAAAATTTATAATATTTCTATAATGAAAATTATCATACCTTCACTTCTTTTACCACCAATTTCTTTTTTTATTGATGCATTGAAGGCTGATGAATGGTTAATAGAGATAAATGAAACTTTTACAAAGCAAACATTCAGAAATAGATATTATATAGCTACTAGTCAAGGTATAAGAGCTATGATAGTGCCTCTATATAGACCTAATGGTAGTAATACCCTTACTAAAGATATTTTACTATCAAAAGATTATAACTGGATAGAGTACCATCATAAAACAATTATAACTAACTATAGAAATAGTGCGTATTTCGATTATTATGAAGATGAATTGATCGATATTTTTTCTAAATATGACAAACTATATGAAATAAATACAGCTCTTTTACAATGGACTTTAAACCAATTAAATTATAAAATCGATATAAACTATACTAATGATTTTAAAAATGATTATTCAAATGATTATTTAGATTTAAGAACAAAATACAGAAGATACGAAGCAATAAAAATACCAGTTTATAGACAAGTATTTATAGATAAATTAGATTTTATACCAAATCTATCTATTTTCGATTTATTATGTAATTTAGGTCCCGAATCAATAATTTATTTAAAAAATTTAATTTTATGAAAGCATATGTAACTCAATCAATCATCCCAATGTACAGAGATCCAGATTATCAGAGCGAGCTTATAAATGAGATATTATTTGGAGAATTAATAGAGTTAAATGGATCTTATGGAGATTGGACTAAAGTTAAATGTTTGTTTTATGATTATGAAGGATGGATATGTAGTTATGCTTTTGACATTTTAAATGAAGATGATGATATTAGTAAATATAAAACCATTACCTCTATCACTGCTCTGATAGAAATAAAAGATCAGATAATGTGTGTAAGTAAAGGAGCTAGAATCTATGATTTTATGAAAATAAATATTGTAGACGGTAAATTTAGAGAAAATAATACTAAGATTTCTGTTGGAAATATAATCGAAGATGCTCAAAGTCTATTATTCTCACCATATCGTTGGGGAGGCAAAACACCTTTTGGTGTAGATTGTTCTGGATTTGTGCAATTAGTTTTTTATGTAAATAATATCATTTTGCCTCGTGATGCAAAAGAACAAAGCAAAATAGGTGAAGCTCGTATCTTTGCACATGATGCTTATCCTGGAGATTTAGCTTTCTTTGGAAATATTGTTTATGACGAAGAAAATCAAAGAGAAATCATAAATATCAATCATGTGGGAATAGTTCTGAATAACTCTACTATCATTCATGCATTTAAAAGTGTACATATTGATATGTTTGACCACTACGGGATATATAGCGAAAATCTAAAAAAATATACCCATCAATTGATGTTTACAAAAAAGGTATTAGAATAACTAACAATATATAATTTTGGAACTCTTAGTATAATGTTGGTAAATATAAAAATTTTAAAAATAGCTCGCGTTTAATTATTTATTAATAAATAATAATTATCAATGTGAGTGGCTAAGTTTTTGAACTAAATACAACATTGAGATTTTAATTTTGTGTAATTTAGAATTTAAAATTAATTATTATGGAAATAAATAATAAATATTACCACTCAGTTTGGGGTGATTTTAAAAATCATAGTATCAATTGCATAGATCAGAGGAAATTACCTTTTATTTTTGAAATATTGGAATTAAAAACAATGGATGATCTTTCGAATGCAATATCTACGATGGCTATACGTGGAGCTCCTGCTATAGGTATTGCGGCAGCTTATGGTATATGGCTATCTCATTTATTAAGGGATGGTAATAAAAATTTAATAAAAGAAGATTATAAAAAATTGATAAACTTGCGTCCTACGGCAGTAAATCTAAAAAGAGGCGCTGATTTCGTTTATTCTAATATTAAAGATCATATTACAAATGAAAGGGTATATAAATGTGCAGATCAATTTGCCAAACAAGAAATAAATGCTTGTTACCAAATAGGGGTACATGGAGTAGAATTGATAAAAAATATATACAAAACTACTAATAAACAAGTTAATATATTGACTCATTGTAACGCAGGGTGGCTAGCTTGTGGAGATTATGGTACTGCTCTAGCTCCATTATTCGAAGCTCAAAAACAAGGAATACCTATACATGTGTGGGTAGATGAGACCCGCCCATTAAATCAAGGCTCACGACTTACAGCATGGGAACTGGATAATGCTAATATTCCTTTTACTATAATAGCTGATAATACTGGTGCTCTTTTGATGATGAATAATAAGGTAGAAATTGTAATAGTAGGCGCTGATAGGATTGCAAAAAATGGAGATGTAGCTAATAAAATAGGAACGTATCTAAAAGCTCTCGCTGCTAAACAACATAATATACCATTTATAGTGGCAGCACCTAGCAGTACTTTTGATTTTAATATTACAGATGGGCAACAAATACCAATAGAGGAGAGAAGAGGTAAAGAAATGCAATCTATTCAAGTTTTTTATGACAATAAATTAATCTCTGCGGAGCTTTTTCCCGTTCATTATACATCTGCTAATTATGCTTTTGACATCACTCCACATGATTTTGTAAGTAATTATATCACTGAAAATGGTATTTTTGACTTTATTGACCAGGTGAACAAAAAAATATAATTAGGTAGAAAATGTTTTTTTTATTTTTGTAAAAATTGATTAATTATGAATAAATATAAAAAGCATGCAAAAGAACTGGCTGATTTCATGCGACGTTTATATCAACAAAAACTTACTACTACGCTAGGTGGTAATATAAGTATGAAAGTCGATGATGGAATTCTAATAACTCCATCTCAAATAGACAAATATTCGCTAAAGGCTTATGATATAATACACTTGAGTATGGATAAAAAGGATATCAAAAGTTTAAATAATGCTAGCATAGAGACACGTATGCATCTAGCAATTTATAAAGTCAGATCAGATGTAGGAGCCATCATACATGCACATCCTTTTTGGTGTACGGTGGCATCGATTTGGAGGCTAAAAGTAGATACAAACCTAACGGATGAAGCATATTATAATATAAAAAATATTGCTTATGCTAAATATTTCCCAATGGGAAGCAAAGAATTGGCTAATGAAGTTGCAGATAAATCAAAATCTTCAGATGTAGTTATGATGGCTAATCACGGTATAGTTTGTATGGGCAAATCTCTTGTAAAGACTTTCGAAAAAATAGAAATTATTGAAAACCTATGCCATATAAGCTGGCTAAAGCAATTTAATGATAAAATCACATGTTTAACTGATGAAGCCAAAAATTATATAAATGAAAATTATTAAAATCCAACCTTTTACTTTATCAAAAAATATACCATTAATTTTTAGAAATTTTATCAATCTACTTTAAATAATGATTACTATTAAATTTTCATAATTTTATAGAAAAATTATATATATTTGTAAAAAAAATAATTATGAAAAAGTTTTATTTTTTTATAATTTTAAATATTTTTATGTGGAATAGCATTTATTCACAAAATTATTTAACTAAAATTAAAAGAAATTTGATAGAATATCAAGTAAGTGATAGTTTAAAAAAGATGTTAATCGATTACATTATCAATGATTTTAGTAAATATAGCGATAGCTTAATTTATTTCCTTATAGATGCAAATGGTTATAAATATTTGGGGTCTTCAAGTACCAATACTGATACTTGTGTTATACATATAGGATTTATTACAGAAATATTACCATCTATAGAAAAAGAAATAAAAGGTTTTTTTAAACTTAATAATAAATTATTTTTTGTAATAAATGGACATAAAGATTTTTTGTATCCTACTGATAGTATCAAGGAAGTAGAATATATGAGAGTAAAGAGTCATAAAGATAATCCTTTATTAGAATTTTTATTTTATGAAGATGATATGCCATTTTGGCTTTTTGATTGCAAAGATGGAGAATTTTATCTAATAGATTATTGGAAAAATTATAATTTCCCAGAATGGAAGTGATATTATTTGAATTTTTTGCAAATAAAACTGATGTAGAGTGGAGTCATGCTATGACAGGTATAGCTGGAGATAAAGGATTAAATTTTATAACAACTGGACATGATAAAGGTGTAGAGCCAGGAATGACAGCTTTGATAAATGGACAATTACAATATGGTTATACTGCAAGAGAATTTAATCATAGTCATCCCCAAAACACACCCTATCCTTCTGGTATTTCAGGTTTTACTGGTGAAACTGGTGATGTTCAATGGGCGGGTGAAGTTTGTAAAATATTTGGTAATAATGTAAAATTTAATATTTATACTCCTAAAAATGGGAAATACATACAATTTAGTCCCAATTCTAAAAAATCTGATTATTTTTAAATATAGTAGTTTATGGCAAATAAAAAAAATTTTTTTTATTTTTATAAATTTTTAATTACATTTATAGTATTAATTTTATTAAAAAATATATTAATCTCCCAAGATTTAAAAAAATTAATATATATGAATGAATATATAATTGTTGATACAACAATATATAATGATTTATATGATATCATTTTACCTGAATACAATTTATTCAATAAAAATGAATATAATGCTTTTTTTATAAATTATCATATTAATTCCAAAAAATTCAATTTATCAATGATATATGCACCAATTTCTGATAACCTTGATACATCTATTTATATTGGATTTTTTTATATAAAAGATAAAATTTTTATTTTTGACAAACCTTTTAAAGAATTCATTGATTGTTTGGAAATAACAAATAATAAAAAGGAATTTATTAAATTTGAGAAAAAAAAATCAAAAGATATTATTAATAAAATTATAGTAGATTACCCTTTATGGCTTATGGAATATAAAAATGGCAAAATTTATTTAATAGAAAAATATATATAAAATATTAATATGTACCACTACCACTCCGACCATCTCGGCTCCGCCTCCTTCGTAACTGATGCAGAAGGTGCAGTAGTGCAGCATTTGCAGTATCTCCCCTACGGCGAACTATTCGTCTCCCAGCGAAACACTGAAAAGTTTGATAGTAGGTACAAATTCACCGCCAAAGAGTTAGACAATGAGACCAGCTACACATATTTCGGAGCGAGATACTATGATAGCGAGCTGAGTGGGTGGCTCAGCGTAGATCCTATGAGCGATAAGTATCCATCACTATCGCCATATTGCTATAGTGCGGATAATCCGGTGGTGCTGGTGGATCCGAATGGGGAAGAACTAAATACATATGATGGTCCACCACCAAAGGTTATAACTAATAATAAAGAAGCTATTAAGCATTATTATAATGGAAATGGAGAACCAGTAAAAATTGGTGAAAATATTACAAATGAATTATTAAAAACTAAAGAATTTAAAGAATATCATAATAAAATTATATCTGGGGAAGTTGAAAATAAAGGATATTTTAATGTAAATATGGAAAAAGAAAAAAAATCTTTTTTTATAGGTCATACAAATATTAGCTATAAAGTTACATCTTCAGAAGATAATAAGAATTGTACAGTAACTTATACCATATATACTAATGATGGTTTTTGGGATCCTGATTATATAAAAGAAAATATGGGAAACAAAATGGCCTTTGATATAAATATTACTTTATTATCTGCAAAGGAAATTTTTGGAATAGATATTGGATATATTAATACGGAAAAATTCAAGCCAGATGGTCTGGGACCGAATTTAGAATTAGGTGGTACCCCATATCATTTTATTGAAACAATAATACAATATACATTTGAAAATCCAGGATATTATTAAAATATGATAAGTAAAAAATTATTATTGACAATTGTTTTCGGGACTTTAATTATTGCATCAGCATCACTTTATATTATAGCTGATAGTGATTTATATTATTATGGAAAAAATAATTTACCAATTTATAATAAATTACCATTTGAGATGAAACCAGAATATTGGGGTTATAGACGAGGTATGCTAAATTTTGTTATATTAGATAAAAATGATTTTGTACATATTGGTAGAGGTGTTGGATATTGGGAATATCCTGAAATAACTATAGATTCAGTAATTTCCTATGGATATAATGATACATTATTGATTGCTATTGTTAAAGATTCATGTAAACAAAAGTATTGTCTAAGGCAATACGATACCCTATCCGAAGAATTAATACCACTTCAATATTGTAATATTGAAAAATTAAAGCATGACTATAATCTTAAATGGATAGAAAATCCAAATAATCCACCATACTTAATAATGTCTAAACGTTTTAGAAGTGCTTTTATTTTTTATATTTCATTAATATTATTTATTGTATATTTTAGTAAATATCTAAAAGAAAAGCATAAAGAGAAAAACAAAAATATTCATTAATTTTACCTAACAAAATTTATAAATGAAAATCCACTACCACTCCGACCATCTCGGCTCCGCCTCTTTCGTAACTGATATAGGTGGTAATGCTGTGCAGCATTTGCAGTATCTCCCATACGGCGAGCTATTCGTCTCCCAGCGAAAATCTAAAGAGTTTGATAGTAGGTATAAATTCACCGCCAAGGAGCTAGACAACGAGACCAGCTACACATACTTCGGAGCACGCTACTATGATAGCGAGCTGAGTGGGTGGCTGAGTGTAGATCCGATGAGCGATAAATATCCATCGCTATCGCCATATTGCTATACTGCAGATAATCCTGTGGTGCTGGTGGATCCTAATTTGATGGAACTAAATACATATGATGATCCACCACCAAAGGTTATAACTAATAATAAAGAAGCTATTAAGCATTATTATAATGGAAATGGAGAACCAGTAAAAATTGGTGAAAATATTACAAATGAATTATTAAATACTAAAGAATTTAAAGAATACCATAATAAAATTATATCTGGTAATGCTAGTACTCCTGGTAATTTTGGAATAAATATGGAAAATAAAAAGGATGCCTTTTTTATTGGCAATACAAGAGTAGATTATGATATTACGACTTCAAAAGATAATAAAACTTGTACAGTTACTTATACAATATATACTAATGATGGTTTTTGGGATCCAAATTATATAAAAGAAAATATGGGAAACAAAATGGCTTCTGATATAAATCTCACTTTATTATCTGCAAAAGAAATTTTTGGAATAGATATTGGATATATTAATACGGAAAAATTCAAGCCAGATGGTATGTGACCAAATTTAGAATTAGGTGGAAATCCATATCCTTTTATTTCGACAGTAAAACAATATACATTTGAAAATCCTGAAAATTTTTAAAAATATGATAAGTAAAAAATTATTTTTGACAATTGTTTTCGGGACTTTAATTATTGCATCAGCATCACTTTATATTATAGCTGATAGTGATTTATATTATTATGGAAAAAATAATTTACCAATTTATAATAAATTACCATTTGAGATGAAACCAGAGTATTGGAATACAAGACAAGGGGGGCCAGGTTTTAATATTATGGATAAATATAATTTTGTACATATTGGTAATTATGTTGGATATAGGGAATATCCTGGAATAATTATAGATTCAGTAATTTCCTATGGTTTTAATGATACATTAATAGTAGCAATTATTGCGGATTCATCTAAAAATTTATATTGTTTTATTCAAAATGATACTCTGATAAGATCTATAACGTTAATTCCACTAACTAATTGTAATATAGAAAAAATAAAACATGATTATAATTTGAAATGGATAGAAAATCCAAATAATCCACCATATTTAATAATGTCTAAACGTTTTAGAAGTGCTTTTATTTTTTATATTTCATTAATATTATTTATTGTATATTTTAGTAAATATCTAAAAGAAAAGCATAAAGAGAAAAACAATAATATTCATTAATTTTACCTAACAAAAAATATTTTTATGATCACCGCCAAGGAGCTAGATAACGAGACCAGCTACACATACTTCGGTGCGAGATACTATGATTCGGAATTAAGCGGCTGGTTATCAGTTGATCCTTTATCGGATAAATATCCTGGACTAAGTCCGTATATTTATAGTGCGGATAATTCGGTGGTGTTGGTGGATCCGAATGGTGCAAGCATAAATCCTATTTATGATATTGAAACTAGCGAATTTTTAGGAACGGATGATAAAGGATTACAAGGAGAAGCGATATTAATGAATAAAACTGATTTTAAGCAAGGAATGTCTCATGAAGAAGCAATGTCAAAGGGTAAGACATTAGATAATATGAGCTTTGATGAAGCACTCGAGTTTGCTAACAATGGAAAATTTAAAGATTTTATTGATAACTATAATAATTTACCAAATAGACCAGATTGGGATGGATATTTGACATTAAATGAGGCAAATGAATGGTATAGAAATGGTAATGGACAGCCATTATTTGTTGATTTATCTAAAATTGATTTATCTAATTTGTATTCATTAGGGGATAATTATATTGGAGAAGAAAAATATATAAATTTATTTTTCGCTAGCATTTCAACAAATGATGCATTAGTATATGGAACAATTAAATTAAAAAGATATCCCAATGATCAAGTAAAAGCATATGCAGATGTTTATGACTTTAATATGCATAATTCAAAAAATCCGTTAAATTGGCCTAGAAATATTGAAGCTAAAATTGGTAAAGCTTATGCTGGAGATGGTAATCCATTTAATATAAATTTTTATGGAAGTAAACAATTAAAAAAGTTACCATGGATAAAATAATTTTTAAATTAAAAAATGTTCTAGTATTAATTATTTTTTATTTAATAATAATTTTTAATTTAAATTGTACCTCTGATTATTCAAAGAATCTTGGTAGTGGATATATTTATCGTGATGAAGGTTGTGAAGAAAAGGAAATATTTTGTGAGCAAGCGAATGGTGGTAAAATACCAAAAACTGTATTAGTCTATGATTATGATAGACATTATATAATTGCAAAACAAAAACCCCAAAAAGATGATTCAAATATATTATTAGATGATACTATATATGAATATAAATATGGCTATGATACTTTGTATTATTGGATTATATTGAAAGATTTTAAAAAAGTGATAGGTCCATTAACTGAAGATGAATTTTTAAAAGCGATAATTAAATATAAAGTATCTAAAACATTAAAGTTATGAAATATATAACATGTTGTATTGTTTTATTATTAAATGTAAATTTCAATTTGTTTTCACAAAATAGAGAATGTGATAGTACTTGTACTAATGACGCTATTTATATAAAAACAAATGAATATGAAGGAGTAATTTTGGGACCAAAATGCTTAAAACGTTTATTAATAAAAGATGGAGATACAATAGATGCACCAAGATGGACACCTACAATGCAAGATATAGAAAATGCTGAAAAATTAATTAGAAAATATGTAACAAAAAAATCTAAGCATCATTTAGTAAATCAAAGTGATGGATGTCCAATTATTTATCAAAATTTTGACAAATATGTTCGTCAATATTACGGTATTTTTAATAAAAAAGGTCAAAAAATATTAGAGGTTAATTTTTTATGGAGAGATTCAAAATTTATAGAGGAATGGAAAATAAAAGGGATAACAATTTTAGATGGTTGTAGTTATTTTTGGCATATAAGTGTAAATATGAAAAAGAAAAAATGTTTTAATTATAGTGTAAATGGAATTGGATAACCAAAAATATTTTAATTGTTTTGTAAATAAAATTAAGAAATAAAAAAAATGTTTGATACCCGGTACAAATTCACCGCCAAAGAGCTAGACAACGAGACCAGCTACACATACTTCGGAGCGAGATATTATGATAGTGAGCTGAGTGGGTGGCTGAATGTAGATCCGATGAGCGATAAGTATCCATCGCTATCGCCATATTGCTATAGTGCGAATAATCCTGTGGTGCTGGTGGATCCGAATGGGATGGATTGGTATGATTTTACAGATGAAAATGGTAATTATTCTCAACTTTGGAGAGAAGGTAATGCAGCCACTATTGTAGTTAATGGTGATACCTATCAAAATATAGGTACTACTAATACGATTAGAATAAATAAAAATGTTGAAATAACATATACACAAAATGAAGCAACTTCAATGACATTTATTGGAATAGAAAGTGATAATTGGGAATCACAAATAACAAATGGCACAAATTGTTATGAGGCTAGTTGTCAAATGTTAAATAACGAAGGAGTTCAAACAGCTGGTAGAGCTAATGAGGTTTTAGTAACGGGATTAGGTGAAAATGGCAGAGCAGGAAATCCGACAGCTAATGCTCAAAATGGTTTCAAAATGATAGATAATGCATTAGAACATGGAGATCCAATTATTGTAGGCGTAGATTACCAAGGTGGATCACCAAATTATGATAAAATGACAGATCATTTTATTGTGATTTCAAGTAAAACTGAAACATTAGATAAAGGAAAAGTAACTTCTACCACATATAATTATTTCGACCCAAGAACTAAGCATAAAGATTGGGGGACATCTCCTACAAATAAATTATCTATACAGAATAACAAAATGGTTGGTACTTTCAACCATGAATATTATAATTTTAATTATACAGTTACAACAATTAGACCAAATAGATAAAAATTTTAAAAAAGAAAAATATGAAAAAAATATTAGTTTATTTTATAATAGGTTTTTCCTTACTCAGTTGTAAAGGACAAAATGAAGAATTTAATGATTATATATCAAATTTTCAGGAATTTAAATTACCTTTTTTAATTGATAGAAGAAATACACAATACAGATTATCCACGAATGAAGATTATGAAATACCTGCCAATTATATTAAAAAATATATATGTAAAGATTCTACACATTGTGATTATGATCAATCAAAATATAGATATACTTATGGTTTTAAATTCAAATCAAAATATACTTTTGTATTTTTACTAAAGTTAACATATGGGGGTAAAACATGTTATGATTTCGATTTAATAGAAACATTGTTAATAGTATATTCAAAAGATGGTAAAATAATAGATGCGAAATCCGTAGCTAAAGATAATGATTGTTGGCAAAGTAGTATTTGGGCAACTGAAGATAGCATTAGAGTACAACAAATAAAAGTAACAGAGCTAGATGATTTTGATGAGATAAATAAAGAACTTGACTGCGAAATAGAAACAAAAATATATCAGATAGGTGATGATGGGTATATAAATTTAATTAAAACAGAACCAATTAAAAGAGGGGTACTTATTTTTGATAAAAACATTGATGATTTTATATTAAAGCAATAAAAATATATCTTACCTAACTTCGCTTTTGCCAGCTATTAGTTATCCACCTCCTTCCCGCACGCATTGGCAAATGATTTGCAATAAAACAAGCAAGCAGGGTTGGGTAGGGCTGGCCAGCGTAGTTTTTTTAATTACCCCGTCAGGCAAAGCCTGACACCCCTTCGGAGAAGGGGTGTCACATCGTATTCCCCTCTTGTAGAGGGGATGTCTCACAGAGACAGGGGTGTTAAAACTAGTGGAGATCTTTCTTTTGTTAGTTTTTCTAGAAGAATAGGATGATGCTATTTGTGATAAAATAGAATATAACTATCTATACGAAAGCGATAGCATATATTACTGCAAAATTTTTGTTAATAATAAAAAAAATGTTACAAGTCATTTATTAAAATATAAATTGTAATAATTCATGAGAATCTAATAACGAAAAATTAAGATATTTAAGCCATAATATTTGAGAATATGAGAAATTAAGTAGTGGAGGTAGGAAACAGTGGTGACATGTAGATGAGAAAATTTGAATTTATGAGTTGTCAATTAAATAAATTGCATAATTGTTAAATTTATTATTTTTGCAAATCTATTTTAAATAATTTATATGAGACAAAGTAATTTACAATATTTTGTAAGTCAATACACAGAACCGCAAAAAGTGCAAGCTGAAGGTATTTATCCATATTTCAGAATATTAAAGAGTGGACAATATCCTTTGGTAGAATATGATGGTAGGCAAATATTAATGTTTGGTTCTAATAGTTATTTAGGTTTAACTAATCATCCACGAATAAAAGAAGCTGCTAAAAAAGCTATTGATAAATATGGTACAGGTACAGCAGGGTCACGTTTTTTGAATGGTACTATAGATTTACATTTAGAATTAGAGGAGAAATTAGCTGATTTTGTTAATAAAGAATCCGCCTTAGTATTTAGTACTGGGTTTCAAACAAATTTAGGAGTTATATCTTCTATTACACGCAGAAAAGATTATTTGATTATAGATGAATCATCTCATGCATCTATTTATGAGGGTTCTAGATTGAGTTTTTCTAAAGTGCTTAAATTTAAGCATAATAATATGCAATCTCTTGAGGAAATCCTTAGTAGAATTGATAATGATATTTCAGATACAATAAAGTTAATCATCGTAGATGGTGTTTTTAGTATGGAAGGTGATATAGCAGATCTGCCAAATATAAATAAAATAGCTCATAAGCATAATGCTAGTATTATGGTAGATGATGCACATGGGCTAGGTGTAATGGGTGAAAAGGGTAGGGGCACAGTTCATCATTTTGGTATGGATGATGATGTGGAGCTGATAATGGGTACTTTTAGCAAAGCCTTATCTACAGTTGGTGGATTCATAGCAGGTAGCAAGGAAGCTATTAATTATCTGAAACATAATGCTCGAACTATTATTTTCAGTGCTAGTTTACCCCCAGCATCTACTGCTGCAGTAATTGAAACTTTGAATATAATAAATGAAATGCCCGAAATGATTGAAAAATTATGGGACAATACTCATTATGCTCAGAGATTGCTTAGAGAAGCAGGTTTCGATATAGGTAATAGTCAGACTCCTATCATTCCTATATACATAAGAGATGATAATTTGACATTTCTATATACTATGAAATTATTCGATGCGGGAGTTTTTGTAAATCCAGTAATTCCGCCTGCTGTGAAAGAAGGTCATAGTTTGATTAGATTTTCTATGATGGCTACCCATCAAAATGAACATATAGAAAAAGGAATAGATATTTGTGCTAAAGTTGCAAAAGATTTAGGAATTATTTAAGCTCTTATAAGTACAAAATTAAAAATTTTAAATAAATATTTTTTTAACAATGATAAATATTATTTCAGTAACTACAAAGAAACAATTACGAGCATTTATAGATTTTCCTCACGATTTATACGAAGGCGATCCATACTATGTCCCTGAACTATATATTTCACAGAGAGATCTATTAAATCCCAATAAACATCCTTTTCACAAACATGCAAAGGTGCATTATTTCTTGGCTTTAAATGACAATAAAGTAGTTGGACGTCTTTCTGCACATATTAATTATTCACATAATGAATATTATAAAAACAAAGAAGGTTTTTTTGGTTTTTTTGATTGCATAAATGATAGAGAAGTAGCGTACAATTTATTTAAAACAGCAGAAAATTGGTTAAAAGATGAAGGTATGGATACTATAGTAGGACCAGCTAATTTCAGTACTAATGAGTCTGTAGGTCTTTTGATAGATGGCTACGATAGATCACCAGTAGTAATGATGCCATATAATTATCCGTATTATCAAGAACTAATAGAACATTATGGTTTTCAGAAAAAAATTGATTTATTTGCTTATTGGCTCGAGGCAGAACCCATATCTAATAAAATATTAGATATAGGTAAAAAAACAGAAGAGAGATTAAAAAATAATGGATTTACTATTAGAAATATAAGATTTAGAACACATTTCAAAGAAGAAGTAGAAAAAGTTTATGAAATTTATAATAAGGCATGGAGCAAAAATGATGGATTCGTGCCAATGACTAGAGAAGAGTTTTTTTATTCAGCTAAAGATCTAGCTATGATAGCTAAAAAAGATTTTTCTTTTATCGCCACGTATAAAGATAAGCCTGTCGGATTTGTAGTTACTATACCTGATGTAAATCAAGCTTTTAAGCATTTAAAACGTGGTAGACTTTTACCATTTGGTTTTATTAAATTATTATATTATTTTAATAAAATAGATACTTATAGAGTGATTTTATTTGGTATTATAGAAGAGTATCGCAAAAAAGGTATAGACGTAATATTTTATTTAAAATCATTAGAAACTGCTAAGAAAAGAAATATTTTTCAAGGTGAAGCCTCGTGGATATTAGAAAATAATATACAAATGAATAATATATTAGAAAGCATCGGAGCTAAAAAATATAAAACTTATAGAATTTTTCAAAAACCTATATTATGAATGAAAAAGTTTTAGTAACTGGTGGTTCTGGATTTATAGGTAGTAGGTTAATTAAAAAATTAGTAGATTTAGATTATCAAGTAACTGCGATATTACGAAAAACAAGTAAAAGAGAGCATTTACCTTTAGATGATATTGATGTAGTAGAGATAGATTTGTTAGATTATCATGGTATATTAGATTATTTCACTTTACATAGATTCGATTACGTTATTCATACAGCTGGTATTACAAAAGCTTTAAAAAAAGAAGACTACTATATACATAATACTAAAATTACTAAACACCTGATAGATGCTTTATTAAAGATAAGCTGGAAACCACAGAAATTTATTTTTATTAGCAGTCAAGCATCCCATGGCACTTATAAAGCTCTACAAAGACCTATCAAAATTACAGATATTCAAAATCCATTAACTACTTATGGTAAGTCTAAACTTTTGGCTGAGAGATATATCGAAGAGCATTATCATAATCCATTTGTAATTATAAAACCAACAAGTGTCTATGGACCGAGAGATAAAGATTTTTTAATTGTTATGAAGCTCATATCAAAAGGTTTTGAGGGCTATATAGGTACTGAACCTCAAAAACTTTCATTTATATATGTGGATGATTTAGTAAATGCAATAATCTCTACCATAGCTCTGCCTTATACTGGTGAATTTTTACTCTCAGATGGCAAAAAATATATAGACGAAGATTTGGGCAGATATATTAAAAAAGCTTTAGGTAAAAAAACTATTAAAATACGAGTACCTATAGCCATAGCTTATATCGCTGCTTTTTTTTCTGATTTGTTGGCACGGATCATAGGTAAACCTACTGCTTTTAACCTTGAAAAAATGAAAGAGCTAAAAGCTAAAAATTGGCTATGTGATCCTACACCTTTTTTTGAAACTTTTCATTTCATACCTTGTTATGATTTACAAAAAGGAATAAAAGAAACTGTAGAGTGGTACAAAGAAAATGGTTGGTTATAATGAAAAAATATTATTAATTTATAGTTTTAAATTTATTAAAAATAATTCAGAATTATGGTTTAATGTTTATTTTTATAAATTAAATTAATAATAAGTAAAGTAGTAATAGCCATTAAAATACCTAAAATAAGAAATAAATAAAAATTGTTATTTTTGAAAACAGTAGCCTGATTTACATTGTCGAGCTCTTCATTTGATATAGGAGGCGATATTTCTCTAATAGTATCATTAACTAATAAAAGATCTGTATATTTTTTTTGGTATTCATAAGCTTTTTGATAATTTTCGACAGATACATATAAATCTGCTAAGTTTTGATAAATCTCTAGTAAATAATTATACGCTTTAGCATTGGTGGCTATCTCCTCAGCATTGATAAGGTATGCTATAGCTTTATCTATAAATCCCATTTCTCTAAAAAACAATCCATACATTGTCAATGTGTAGTATGTCAATCTCAGATTTTTAGTTTCGAAACATAATTGCATAGCATCAGCTAAATGACTTTCAAGGCTATCAAACTCTGAAAGCATAGCAAAATATTCAGCATAATAAAGATGACTCTGTATCAGCTCCGATAAAAATCCATATTTCAATTTTATTTTATAAGAAATATCTAAAACTTCTTTTGCTTTTTTATAATTTTCTAAGTATGCATAAGTAATGCCGAGATTATCTAAGATTTTTACTTTTTTATAAATATTTTTACCAGTATACCGAAGGGATTTATTTAAAAAATCTAAAGCATAATTATATTTATCTAATTGATTGAATGTAAGTGCTAGATTAATGTATGCTTCTGTTATAAGTGTAGAATCATTATTTTCTAATGCCATATTAAGAAAGATAGTGAAATTTTCTATAGCTTTTGGATAATTATTCATAACATAATATAACATGCCGAGATTATTAAAGTCTGCTATTAATTCTTTCTTATTATCAGTAGCTATATTAATATTATAACTAATCATAAAATATTTATAAGCTGAATCATAATTTGCCATATTTTGATAAATGACACCAAGATTATTAGCTGTTAATGATAAATTTAATGAGTCTTTAGCAGTATTAGAAAATTTGAAAGCTTGATTAGTATAATACAATGCACTATCTTGCTTTCCTTTGAATATATAATATGCTCCTAACTCTTTAGCTGTTCTACCTAGATAAAAAGTATCTTTAGTTTGTAAACTGAGATTATATGCTGCAATGGCATAATCGTAAATTTCATTGTAGTCTACATACTTAAAAGTATCGATTTTTTGTAAGTAATTTTCAATTAAAGTTTTGTGTTGACCATTTAGATTAATGTTAAAAGTAATAAAAATGAGTACGAATAAATATTTAGTTGAACGCATTTATAATTTTTTTTTGCAAATATAAAAAAAAACTGCCTTTAATGAATTAAGGCAGCTTTTTTTTATATAAAACAAGTACAAAAACAGACTTACTTAACAGTCTCAGCCAATTGACTACCTACTTTGAATTTAACAACTTTTTTAGCAGGAATTATAATTTTTTCGCCAGTTCTTGGGTTTACACCATTACGAGCTTTGCGATTAGCTACTTCAAAAGTGCCAAATCCTACTAAAGTTACTCTCTCATTTCTTTTCATTGCATCATTGACAACCTTCATGAATGCGTTTAATGCTGCTTCTGTTTTGTTTTTTGGCAATTGAGCTTCTTTTGCCATTGCATCGATTAATTCTTTCTTATTCATAATTTTTGTTTTTTGGGTTTCTTATTTGCAAATATAAGAACATATTGTTTGCAAAACAATTGTAGATGAAGATTTTGAAACAAAATTGTAAGTAACTTACTTGTTTTGTAGATAATTTTTGATAGATTATATAAATTTTAGTTAAATTTTATTAAAAAACAATATCATTAACAATAAAATAAATCTGAAAATTTTATATAAATATAATATTTTTTATAAATATATAGAATGTAGTAGATAAAAATATAATACTAAAATATTTGGTAAAGTTGAAAGATAGTAGGAGCCATAGAGTTTAAAAGAAAATGATAAGCAAAAACGAGGAGACGAGAAAAAGTAAAAATGTTTAAATGCTTTAAATATAGAATGTTGTAAGTTGTTTATATTTTTGCAAAAAATATAAAAGATGAAAATTTTACAAGTATGTGGTGGATATTCTATGGGAGGATTAGAACAGCAAACTATCAAGATAGCTAAGGGACTAATAAATAAAGGACATGAGCTAATGATATATTGCTCTAAAGATAGTCTGATAAGCTCTAAATGTAAAACCGAAAACATCAATTATAGCGAAGGACTTTTTGATATAGGAAACAATGTATTTAAAAATTTTAAAAATACCTATAAAATTTTAAAAAAGTTTAAACCAGATATCATTCATGTACAAAGATCACACGATTTATTTCCAATAGTTTTAGTTTTATATATTTATAAAATTAATACTCCATTAGTTTTTACTCGTAGAATGGAAAGTAGTATAAATAAAAAAACTTTTTTTCATAAATTAATATATAAAAGAATAAATAAAGCATATGCTATTTCTTCATTTATTAAAGACAATTTGATAGCTACTACACCAATAAAACCTGATAAAGTAGAAGTTTTAAATAATGGTGTCGATTTAAAAATTTTCAATCCATTAAATTATGATAAAAAAACTTGTAGAAAAAAATATGATATGCCTCTTGATGCCACTATAATAGGTATGGTAGGCAGGATCTCGCCTATGAAAGGTCATAAAGAATTTGTAAGAGCAGCCTCTGAATTGTTTAACAATAGAAATGATAAATTGTTTTTTGCAATAATAGGTGGTGCTAGTGTGGGTGAAGAGTCGTTTGCTCAAGAAATTTATAAACTTGCTAAAACACTCTTGCCGAGTAGTAATTTTAGATTTTATGAATTCACGGATTCAGTAGCTGAGGCTCTTGCTACAATGGATATTTTTATTTTTCCTTCTTATCGCGAATCATTTGGTAATGCTTTATTAGAAGCTATGGCTATGCAATTGCCGATAGTAACTACATATGCTGGAGGTGTAAAAGATATAATAATATGCGGTGAAAACGCTTTATGCATAGAACCAAAAAATCATTTGCAACTAGTTAATGCTGTGAATCAATTATTAAATAACGAAGAATTAAAAATTAAAATTTCAATAAAAGCACGTAAAACCGCAGAAAAACATAATTTTGAAAATTATATTAATAAATTAGAAAATGATTATTTAGATTTAATTAAGAAGTTAAATTTTTAAGATTGCTAGTTAATAAAATATTTAAACATAAATTAAGCAACAACAATCAAAAAAGTTTATTACCCTTCAATATAAAAACAGGTATGCCATCAATAAAAGTAGCTATAGCATAAGTATTACTAAGGTCCTGTGGAGTGGTAACATTCATAATATCTTTATTTATAATAACAAAATCTGCTTTTTTACCAATTTCTATACTACCGATTGTATTTTCTGAAAAATTAGCATAAGCTCCGCCTATAGTCATGCTTTTGAGTGCTTCGGTTTTGCTAAGTGCTTGCTCAGCTAAAAAACCATCAATTGGATATCCAGATATATTTTTTCTAAAGACTGCTGCACAGAAATTGTTATATGGATTCAAATGTGAAACTGGAAAATCAGTGCCTATAGCTAGAATATTATTTTGTAAATATAGATTTTTGTATGAATAAGCATATTTAATTCTATTGCCTAGCCTAAGTGGCGCCCATTCCATATCTTCTATGGCATGGATAGGCTGCACAGATGGTATTATTTTATACTTATTAAATTTATCTAAATCCATAGGATTTACTAATTGAGAATGTTCTATACGCCAGCGTAAATCATTTTCAGGCGTTAAATATTTACTATACCAATCTAATATTGTTCCTACAGCAGCATCACCTATAGCATGTGTAGCTATCTGATATTTATATTTGATACAAAGCTCAGCAATATAATTAAAATTGTATTCATCAAATAATAATAAACCTCGGTTATTATGGTCATCTGAATAAGGCTCGTATAAATATGCGCTACGACTACCTAAGGCACCATCAGCATATAATTTTACAGAGTTTACAATAATTTTATTGTTTTTATAAACTCCATTTTTTAATATGTTTTCGATATTATCATCATTTGGAGTTAACATCCCAAAAACTCTCAGCACCCATTTGTCCTCACTTTGTAATGAATCTAAAAGATAAATATCTTCGCTATTAATGCCGGCTTCATTTATCGCAGTGATACCATAAGACAATGCCTGCTCTTGAAGTTTAAGTAAAGAAGAGATTTTTGCACTCTTAGGCAAATGAGGTATATGACTTTCTACTAATTCCATAGCCTTGTCTATCAATATTCCAGTCAATTCTTCATTTTTTACTTCTATAATGCCATTTTCTACTTTAGTATCTACATTTATATTTGCTAATTTGAGAGCTGCATCATTTGCTAATGCAGCATGAGCGTCTACTCTTTTAAGATATACAGGTATGTCTGGAAAATAAATATTTAGTAATTTATTATTGGGCATCTGCATATTTGGAAATAAATTTTGATCCCAGCCTCTACCATAAATAAATGTAACATCTGGGTGCTGTTTTTTATAGATTTGAATTCTTTCTATCATCTCATCTACACCACGTACACCAGTTAGATCTATCGGCTCCATTTCAGTACTATATGATATTAAATGGCAATGTGCATCTATTATGCCAGGTATTATGGTAAATCCTTTTAGATTTATTTTTTCTTTTGAATTCCATCTCTTTAATAATGTATCCGAATCGCCTACATCTACTATTTTATCATCTTTTATCACTATAGCTTCTACTTTTTCGAAACTATCATTTACTGTATAAATATTACCATCATAAAATATCCAATCTGCTTTATTCATAATTTTGCAACTTGATAATATTAGACAAAATAAAATAAAATAAATACTTCTTACAAATTTCATTAAAAAAAATTTTTAGGATTTATTACTTTAAAAAACAAATTTATAAAATATTATTTTAAAGAACCAATTATTTAATTTGAAAAATACTCATATCAGGTAATCTATATGTATAAATCTATAATTATTTCTGATTTTAAATGTAATTTATTGCTAATACCATCAAAATTAATAAAAATCAAAAATATTTGAAATAGATAATAGAATTTGAATGTTAAAAAAAAAATTGATTTTTTATTTTAATTCTGATAAAATTGATTTTTGCCATGTCTCATAATGAAATACTAAATTATTTTCTTTGATATCTACAGAGTGTTCTATTTTATTCCAAGTTTTTATCAATGAGTTATAATCAGGAAAAAAAGTATCACAAGGAAAAATATCGTGAATAATTGTCAAATATAATTTAGAAACAAATGGTAATGCTTGTTGGAAAACAGTAGAACCACCTATTATGAAATATTCCTCATTATCATTTAGATTTTTTGATAAATCTTGCCATGATGAATAAGAAATCAAATTATCCTTTTGTAATTTCAAAGATCTAGACAATACAATATTGAGTCTACCTGGAAGAGGTTTTGTAGGAAGCGAAATATAAGTATTTCTACCCATTATGATAGGATGCCCTATTGTGATCTGTTTAAATCTTTTAAGATCAGATGAGATATGCCAGGGCATAGAATTATCTTTGCCAATACACAAATTGAGATCATGAGCTACTATAATAGACCATTTATATTTAGATAATTTTTGAATTAATTCTTTTGATAAATTTTCCATAAATCGATTTTTAAATTTAAAATATTTAAATGCACTAATTTTTACATTTTCTTTTAATTTTTTTCTTCTTCAATGCCTATCTATACTGCTACCTCAGCTTTAATAGGAGGATGTGATAGATAATTAACGATTTCGATATCTTCAAATTTAAAATCATCAATATTTTTAATTTCTGTATTAATTTTTAAATATGGCAGGGGGAATGGCTCACGAGTAAGCTGTAATTTAGCCTGCTCTACATGATTCAAATATAAATGAACATCGCCAAAAGTATGAATAAATTCACCTACTTCCAATCCTGTAACCTGAGCTATCATATGTGTAAGCAAAGAATAAGATGCTATATTAAAAGGTACTCCTAAAAAAACATCAGCACTACGTTGATACAGTTGACAAGATAAACGATCATTATTTACATAGAATTGAAACAAAACATGGCACGGAGGTAATTTCATTTCTGGTATTTCGACAACATTCCATGCACATACTATCAAGCGTCTGCTATTAGGATTTTTTTTGATCTCATTTATCACCCATTCTAGCTGATCAACCACTCTATTATTTTTACCTTCCCAACTACGCCATTGCTTGCCATAGATGGGGCCTAGATCGCCAGTCTCATCAGCCCATTCATCCCATATAGTTACTTTATTATCATGTAAATATTTAATATTAGTATCACCACGAATAAACCACAAAAGCTCATAAATAATACTTCGCAAATGAAGTTTTTTAGTAGTAACTAATGGGAATCCTTTTTGCAAATCAAAACGCATCTGATATCCAAATACACTTAGAGTACCGACACCAGTACGATCACTTTTTTGGATGCCATTATCTAAGATATATTGTAATAAATCTAAATATTGACGCATAAAATATTTTTAATATACATGCAAATATAATTTAAATTTTGAAATATATTAATAATATATTTTTTTAAAAGATTGTGCTATTTGATAATTATTTAATGATTTATGAAAACAAATTAAATAATAATGTAATCATATCCAATGTTATTGACTTAAACCTACTAAAAAAATAATATCTATATTCTATCTAGAAAAAGGGAATCGAAAGGGATCTAGAAACAAATCATTGTTTTACTTGAAGTAGTTTATCTATATTTCGTATTTACTAGCCGCCAATACTCATCCCATGCCCATCTATCCGAGGATGCAAGGTTTAAAAGCCGACCAATGTCTGATTCTATCTCACTTGTCAAGTATTTATGTGTGATTACAAACCACATCAAATAGCTCTGCAAGTATTTAGTAGCCACTCCTCTAAATCGTTGCAACCAAACCTTGAAATCATTTATGTGCTTATCGACTACCTGTACACTGTATACACCGCGTCTAATTATTTAATTATGCTATAAACTACTTCAAGTAAAACAAAGGATATTTTTATGTAGCTCCGTTCACAAATAGCGTTTACGAAGCGCAATTTTTACAAAGCTAAATTTCCTATCCATTTTTATTTGAATAAAGACTAAAAAAAAGTTCTATAACGTTTTGTATAGGTAAAAATTAAAAAAGAGTGATTTTATAAAAAATTTGTTAATATTGGTTTATTTGTTATAGGATAATCAAATATTAACCACAAAGTTCTCAAAGAATGCACAAAGAACGCAGAGAAGAAATGAATTAGAAGGGTTACAAATGGCACTTTGTGGACTTTGTGTAATAACTTGGTGCCCTTTGTGGTAAAAAAATAACCTAAATAATTAAAAAATAGTTATTTTTTTGTAATAATCTAAAATTTTATTACACAATAAAAGTTATAGAACCTAAAAAAATTATTGTAATTGTGAAAGGAATCGAAAGGGGTCTAGAAACAAATCATTGTTTTACTTGAAGTAGTTTATCTATATTTCGTATTTAATAATCGCCAATACTCATCCCACGCCCATCTATTCGAGGATGCGAGGTTTAAAAGCCGACCAATGTCTGATTCTATCTCACTTGTCAAGTATTTATGTGTGATTACAAACCACATCAGATAGCTCTGTAAGTATTTGGTAGCCACTCCTCTAAATCGTCGCAACCAAACCTTGAAATCGTTTACATGCTTATCGACTACCTGTACACTGTAAACACCACGTCTAATCTGTGTTTTGTTTACAACAACTTTTTTACTTTTGGTCCCCTTCACAGCTTTTTTGAATTCCTTCTTTTGCTTCACACATATTAAGTTGCTATCTGTCACTCTATGCGATAGCTCTTCTCTTATCTGACTATTGGTTACTTTTTTGCGTCCTACGTGTTTGAAAAGTAAATTGCCTTCTCTGTCTGTCATTACCAGCACAGCTACTTTGGGATGTTTCTTTTTCTTTGCTTTTTCGTATTCTTTTCGGCTTCTGTATTTACGACCTTTTTCTGAATATTTCATTAGCAGCTCATCAGCTTCTACAATACCTGAGAAGCTGATACCACCTTGTAATGATTTGATCGCTGCTAGTATCTTGTGTCGCCAATTGAAGCTAGTTCTCAGACTTATGCCTACTTCCGATGCGCAAGCTCTTAGACTTTTGCCTTCTAACA
>Ga0265294_10000963_pt1 | contig 38995 bp, 44 predicted proteins | sample MunlanPumphouse3_FD_192504 | JGI IMG/M metagenome (GOLD analysis project Ga0265294, IMG submission 192504) | Groundwater microbial communities from a municipal landfill in Southern Ontario, Canada - Pumphouse #3 | ecosystem: Environmental > Aquatic > Deep subsurface > Groundwater | place... | reverse complement strand
TGTATATGATAATACAAAACAAGTATACAATAGATCAATGAGAAATATATCACATGTAGATAGAAATACAAAAGAACAATTCACAGCAAAAAATATTATTGTATGTTATGTAAAAAATAGTTTATTAGATGATCCAGAAAATAAAGGAAGACAACAATTATATAATATAGGAACGGGTGATGGAGTATTTATTACTAATGGAAAATATATTAATATTACTTGGAGTAAATCAAGTAGAGAATCAAAAACAAAATATTTTGATTTAAATAACAAGGAAATAGTTTTAAATGATGGAGTTACGTGGGTACAAATAATACCAATTAATAATAAGATTGAAATTCTTTAGGAGGAAAAAATGGATAAAGTCAAAAAGGTTAGTAAATATATTATTGTAATTATATTATCTTGTTTAATCACATATATTGTTACGATATCAACTATGTATAATAGTATAAGTAATTTGGCAAATAAGGTAGTGGATATAGGTAATAATAATGTTAGTAATAATGGTGAAAAAGAATCAATATTTGCACCATTGGAAAAGGTATATGATATAATTAAATCAAAATATTATGATGAAATAGATGAAGATAAGCTTGTTAAAAGTGCAATCATGGGTATGGTATCTGGATTAGGTGACCCATATTCATATTATATGGATCTTGATGAATATGCAGATTTTAATGTTGAAATTTCTGGAAGTTTTAGTGGAGTAGGTTTGGAATTAAGATATAATGTTGAATATAATGTTATTGAAGTAGTAACACCAATTAAAAACACTCCATCATCAAAAACAAATATTAAGACTGGGGATTATGTATTAGCTGTTAATGGCATAGAATATAAAGGAGAAGAGTTATATAATGCTGTTAGTAATATAAGAGGTGAAGCTGGAACAAAAGTAACATTAACTATTCAACCATTGAAGGGTGAACAATATGATATTGAGATTGTAAGAGCTGTTATCGATATTAATCAAATTGAGTATGAAATGTTAAAGAATAATATAGGATATATAGATATTGCATCATTTGATCAAAATGTATCTCTTGATTTTTCAAATGCATATTTTGAGTTAACAAAACAAGGTGCAAAATCAATAATTATAGATTTAAGAAATAACCCAGGTGGTTATATGAGTGGAGCATTAAGTATTGCTAATTTATTTATTAAAAATGGGATATTAGTATCAACAGTAGATAAAGATGGAAAAAGAACGGATTATCCAGCAACTTCTAATGGTTATGATATTCCTATAGTTATATTAATAAATGAAAGTTCAGCATCTGCATCAGAAATATTGACTGGAGCATTAAAGGATCATGGAATAGCAACTGTCGTAGGTACTAAATCATATGGCAAAGGATTAATTCAAGAGATTGTTGGTTTATCTAATAACGGAGCCGTAAGAGTTACAATAGCTGAATATTATACGCCAAATTATAATAAGATAAATAAAATTGGAATAACACCAGATGTCGTAATTGAAGATAATGAAAAAACAAAAATTGATGAACAACTTGAAAAAGCAATTGAAATATTAAAATAAATTAGTTATAAAATGATTTGCAATGGAAAACGTTAAAACGTTTTCCATTTTTTGTTAAATAAAAAGTAAATTTCTATTGACAAAAACAGTTTATAAATGTATAATGATTTTGCTACCAAAATTTACCATAGGAGGTAAGATAATATAAAGCTAATATTATTTATTTCTATTATGATATTAGTCTATGAATTATTAAAGTATTACGTATTGTATAAGAAAAAACGAAGATATGTTTTAAATCATAATTACTATATCAATAACAATACAAATAATATTTTATATAAGATACCATTTACTAAAAAAATTGATGAGTATTTAAACAAAGTTGGTAATCCGTACGGGCTAAATGTTAAATTATATTTTTTAGTAAAGATTGTAATGACATGTTTATTTCTATTTTTATCTATAATTAACCAAGTGAATATATTTGTTTGTCTAATTACGGTAGCACTTTCATTTTCCTTGGTTGATATTCTATTATTTTTTAATCGAAAAAATTTATATTCAAATATTAGAACTGATCTAATTTATATTGTAGATAGTATATATTTACAATTATCTTCAAATATTCCAATGAATAATATATTAAAAAACTTGCATATAAATTGTAAAACTCAAGTGTTAAAGAGATCTTTAATAAATATGAGTAATGTGTATGAGTATACCGGATATAATATGCAAACAGCAGTAGTTGAAATAAAAGAAAGATTTGATGTATTAGAAATAGATATGTTAAGTAATGCTTTAATTGAGCAAACAATGTTAGGTGATAATCTTGCTTTATTTGAAAATTTATCTGATTTATTGTATGAAAAAAATTATACAAACATTAAAAGAAATACCAGAAATAAAGTTATAGTTATAACTATTGGCATTGCAATAAGTTTATTAAATATTTGTTTGTTAGTATTTTATCCAATAATGTATTCTTTTTCAGAAAGTTTTTCAAATATATTTGGTTAATTATTGTGTAGCAATAGGAGGAGTGTTAGTATAAAAAATTTAAAGATAGTTAAAAACAAAGTGTGCAAAAGCAAAAAGAAAAGAGGTTCGGAAGTCATTCAAGTTTTATTAGTAGCAGCTATATTTTTAGTATTAGTGTGTACTGTTTTTTATAGTGCTATATCTGGACTTTTAACAGATGTTACCAAAGATGTAACTGATTGGTATGATAATAATAGTTCAGTAATATTTGCTGCTACAGCATAATATGAAAAAGTATAGCATATTAATAATTTCTTTTATAGTTACTGTTTGTATTTTTGTTGTTTTATTGTTTATTGAAAAACAAGATGAATATAATAATCAATTAGTTGTAGGATATGTTTTGAAAGATAATATAATGCAATATGAAAGCATTTGTTTAGATAAACTAGAGCCAATATATTTAAATAATGATAGTAGTAATATGACTGTGATTTTTAATAATATAGGTGAAATTGATAAATATTTAACTAATTCTAATATGATGAAAGGCAGTATAGTATATAAAGAAAATTTAGTACTTAAAAGTGATTTAAAAGATTATTTAAAAGATAGCAAAACTGAAAAAGTTGTTATACCTATTTCTAATATTGATTCTGTTATTTCTAATATAATAAATTCTAATGTCTATGTTAATGTATATATACAAATTGGCAATAATTTAAAGCCAGAAAATATTAAAAAATATAAATATATAACAATGGATGATAGTATTCTTGTTTTGTATTTAGAACATATAAAGCCAGTATGTTATTTAGATAATAACGGGAATAAAGTAAATAACAATTCTATTATTAAAAGTATTGTTGTTGAAACATCTGCTGAAGATGCTTTGTATTTAAATTATATTAAAGGAAAGGCAGGGTTTAATATTACAGTAATATGAATATATTAATTGAAAAGAATGTTAAATTGAAAAAAATAGTAGCTATTATAGATGAAATGAAAGATATAAGCTATGTAATTGACACAAAAAGAGTCATAGTTAGTAATGCTAATTTGTATGATATTTGTATAATTTTTTGTAATACTATTAAAGGCATTGATTCTTTTAAAAAGATTAAGGAAAGAAATATAATTGCTTTTACTGATAATTTAGATGATAAATTTATATATGATATTATTCATGCAATACACCCCCAAGACATGATAAATATCAATAATAGTAATGATAGTATAAAGCAAAGGTTAAATGCAATGATGTGTAATTTTGAAAGAGCGTGATATGAAAAAATATATATTAGTTATATTAGCTGTTTTGTTAATTGATACATGTGCATTTGCAAGTATTGATAAGCATTGGGCACACAATGATTTTATAAGAGGTATAAATAATGGGTATGTTAATGGCTATGTTGATAATAAATATTTGCCTAATAATTATATTAAATATTCGGAGTTTATAAAGCTTATTGTAAAAATATATAATTCTGAAATATTAAATAGTAATAATGTTTGGTATTCTTCATATGTTAATTATGCTATAAAATTAAATATTTTAACAAAAGATATTGATGATTACAATAAATATATAACTAGAAGAGAAGTAACAGATATTTTATGTAATTATTTACAATTATATGATGTTAATATTGTGGACAATAATGTTGATTTTTTATATAAAAATAATATTCTGAAAGGCTATGAAGATAATACATTAAGAATAGATAATTATATTACAAGAGCTGAAGCAATTACTTTAATAAATAGGATTATAGATTACAAAGAACAGTATATATATAATGAAATAAATGATAATATTTTTGAAAAACATGATTTGTATAAATATACAAATTATAATCATGAAAACACAATTTTTAGTAATACATATATAGTTAAAAATAATAAAATATTATATTCTGACACAGGAAGATATAGTATTTATAAAAATGAGGTTGTTCCTAAATATAATGATAAAGTACTAAAACTTTTAAACGTTTTAATAAATAAGGAAAATTATGTTTTTAATATATATGTTAAAGATACAAATTATTTATATATAGTTTATGGCAGCAAAGACAAATATGTAGATAACGGCTATTCGAATTTTGAAGTTATTATAAATATGAAAGATAATGTAGTAACATTTAAAGTATATAAATTATGGAAAGAATTAAATGAACTAAAACAAGGTATATATAATAAATACTACATTATTAAGGTACAAAAAGCATTAGAAGTATTTTTATTAAAAGATGATGTAGCAAGCCTAATCGAATGTATATATAAAGATGTTTCAAGTTTTAATTGTTATAAATTTAAATACAAAAAAGATAATGGTATTATAAATATAGATATATTTGAATAAACTTTTCCCAATTCAATATATTAAAAGGGTGTAGTAAAATACTACATCCTTTTATATTAGGAGGTGGTATATGAAAAAATGTATGATGCTGTTTTTAATGTATATTTGTGTTTCTTCTAGTGCATATTGTGCTAGTGATAATTTTTTAAATATAATTAATATTATGGGAATAGAAAGATATAATATTAGTGGTTATGAGATAAATGAATATATATATTATACATATAATCAAATTGTATATGGTAGCCCAGAAGATGCAATTTATGAGCCAACACAACGTTGGAAAAATGTTTCTAATGGAAATTGGATTAGAAATGGTAACCGAGGTGAATATAGATTATTAGGATATAATAATATTGGTAAAGTAATTAATAATCATGAATTCCCTAATGATATAACTCCTTTAACGAGTCCATTAGAATGGAGATATGCAATATTGGATGATGCAATGGATTCATGGAAAGATATTAGTAGATATAAGTTTATAAAGCAAAAGGAGTATATGTTAAATACTAATTTGCTTAGAGATAATATAGAATATGATTTAACTACAAATACTATTGGATTAGATAAAGTACGTTTAGATAATTGTTCAACTTGGAAAACGAAAGGTACAGTATATACTAATAGATACGATTATAAAAATAAAAAATGGGAAGCCACATTTAATACTAAACCAATTGCCGTAGATGTAAGTTTTACAAATTATATTACTCCAAAACTGCAAACAATGACTATGTTTAAAACCAATAATTATATAGATATAACAGTGAATTGGGGAGCTATTTTTAATACAGATAGCGAATATATATCTAAAGAACAGATAAAAAAAATAGAATCATCTATATATGTAAATAATGGATTAGTTACGACTTTTGAAATAACTAAAGAAATGGGGCATAGCGGTTCATATGGAATTAGGATGTATAGAGGTGAATTCCCTAAAGTATATTATTTGAAAATGAATACTGTTAATCTTATGATCTGTTCTAAACTATATACAGAATTTATAACAGATACACCAATGTATGCAATTAGTTATTCTAATATTAATGTGTGGGTTCAAGATGGGATAGGAAAAGCATATATTGTGCGAGAAAAATATATGCCAGATGAATATGTAATACCTTCTTTTACAATACCAGTTATTAATTCTAATGTAGATCCTAATATATCTAATTCTATTAATGTAGAGATGAAAAAAATTGTAAAAGAAAATTCAGATTATTATGTTGAAGATATTTATAAAACGAATTCTACTGATTCAGGAAATTCAATAGGAGTGATATCATCAGGGAATGAATTTGTATTAAAAGTAACAGGAGATAGTATATCTGATGTTACAATGAGTATTATAGGAGATAATTCTATTAAAACTTTAGATAATAAAACTAAACTATTTGAATGGATAGAACCAAGACAAAGAAACACAGCAACTAGATATAATTCTTTGGATGAATATTATTCATTCTATAATATTAATACATATAATTTTGAAGAATATAATAATTCATTTTATTTTTCTTATTTAATACCATATGGTACAATTCAAACTTTACATTCTTGGAATAGTATTAGAGATGCGCAAGGAAATAGTTTCAATATAGATAAAAGCTTATTGTTTAGTAGAATATCTAATCCATATATGCTTAATTTTGAGATATGTAGACAGTATATTGAAGATACAGAAGATGGACTTAAAATATATACAACACTAAATAATGAATATATTAAATTTGATGTATTTGAATCTTGGAATAATTTATATAATAGGGATGTAACAAAATACATAAATAATAAAGTAAGGGAGAAAATTAGATATAATGATTGGAAAAATATATAAAAACCAAGGTGCAGTTTCAATAGTTATATTGGCTATTACTATGTTATTTTTAATAATGTTTATTCTTTTGATTGCAATACTAATAACATATATAAATACATATGTTATTGTATATAACTATAAAATTGATTTATATAATTTAAATAGAAGTGCAATTATTAGTGTTAATAAGTTAGAAGGAAAGTATGAAATATATAATTATGATGTCAATATATATTTGAATAAGTTTAAAGAATTACTTATATTAACATATGATTTAGATAATAACTTAAAAAATGGCAGTAAATATATTCAAGAGGTAGATATAATTGAATATGAGATAAAAAATAATGAAATATATGTTTATACAAGTATAAAATATATACCAATAATATTTAGATTATTCTTTTCTAATGGTTGTACATTTTATGTAAAAAATAATATAAGTATAAAAACATATATATAAGGAGGAAAATGAAAAAAGGTAATTCATTAATAACAGTTCCAATAATGTTGGTATTTTCTATTGTTGTTTTAATAACTATCGGTACATTACTATTAAATATTATACAACCATACATTATGTATGAAAAACTATTGTCTATAACATTAAAATATATGTTTGTATTAGAAGAGTATGGGTATCTCAATTCTAATGATATTCAAAATATAGTGCATGATTTAGCATTACAAGGCTTTGATAGAAATAATATTGTAATAAATGCAACTAATACATTACAAGAATATGGAGATAATGTGTTTCTAGATATACATTACACATATTATATGAATGTATATATGATATTGCCTAATAGCTTAATTGTTAGAAATAATTTGAAAGAAGTTCCAATGCATGTTGTCAAATATGGAGTATCAAAAAGATAAGTGTAAAAAAATAATGAATAAATAATTATTCATTTTCGTTATTTGTTATATCAATCATTATTTCATTTGCTATCATTAATCCTGCAATTGCTGGTATAGTAATTATTGAGCTTGGTATAATTTTATCATCTTCTTCAATGTATGTGTTAGATGTAGTTTCTGTTGAAAATAATACTTTAACTTTTTTAATGTCTAATTCTTCTAATATATTTCTTACCTTTTTTGCAAGTGGACAATAGCAAGTTTTAGATATATCTGTTATTTTTAATTTATTAGGATCTATCTTATTGCCTGTACCCATTGAAGATATTATTGGTATACTATTTTCTTTACAATATTTAATAAGCATTATTTTGCTATTGACGCTATCTATAGCATCTGCAACATAATCAAATTGTTTAAAATCTACCGTGTTAAAAGTATTATCATCTAAAAAGATATTATATATTTCAACATTACAATCAGGGTTAATATCTAATATTCTGTCTTTCATAATATTTACTTTATTTTTCCCTATAGTTGAGTGTAAAGCGATTATTTGTCTATTTAAATTAGTATTACATATGGTATCAAAGTCTATTAATGTTAGTTTATTTACACCAGATCTTGCTAATGATTCGCAAATATATCCACCAACTCCACCAATACCAACTACACATATATTGCTTTGTTGTAATTTATTGAATTTTTCTTCATTAATTAAGGTTTTTATCCTATCAAATTGATTATTCATTTTATGTCCTTCCATGTTATTATTATACAATTATACAATAAAAAAATACATATATCAAGCTTGCCATTATGTAAATTTATGTTATAATATACATAGGTGATAAAATGGAGAATGAAGTCTTAGAATATGAGCTAAAATCTGAAGAAAGAATATATATGTATTTATTAAGGTATTTATGGATATTTATATTGTGGATAATAACAAGTGTTGGTATGTATTTATATGCAAATTTAGCATTTGATATATGTACCTTATATGTAATTGCATTGTTTATAGTTTTCTTTTTAATATATTTATATATATCTGTTAATTCATATAAAAAAAATACAGCAAAAGCATGTATATTATATATGGAGAGTTTGTTATATAAAAATCCATTTGGTAAAAGATCTGAAAAAGAAGTAACGTATCAGAATATAATTAGAATAGAAGTACAGAGGAATATATTAGATTTAATATTTAAGACTGCAAAAATTATATTTGTGAAGGCTGTTGAATATGATGAAGGAACATGTATTTCAATAGTAAATAATTATAAGCCAAAAGTTGAAAAAATACATTTATTGATAGGGGTATAACATGAATAATAAAGAATTGTTGGAAATACAGAATCCAACAATATATATGGGAAATGAATTTAATCAAGTAAATAAAAAATTAACAAATAATATGATAAGGTTTGCATTTTGTTTTCCTGAATCATACGAAATTGGTATGTCATATTTAGGAATGAAAGTTTTATATAATGTATTGAATTTACGTGAAGATACATATTGTGAAAGAGTTTTTGCACCTAATTTAGATATGGAAGCTATGATGAGAAAAAATAATATTGAATTATATGGATTAGAAACAAAAGATTCAATTAAAAACTTTGATTTCATATCTTTTACTTTGTTATATGAATTAACATATACAAATATATTAAATATGTTAGATTTAGCTAACGTTCCTTTATTTGCAAAAGATAGAGGAGAAGAAATGCCTTTTGTATGTGCAGGTGGTATTTGTGCATATAATCCAGAACCATTAGCTGATTTTTTTGACTTCTTTGTATTAGGAGAAGGAGAAGAAGTATTAAATGAATTAATGGATGTATATAACAAATGGAAAGCTAAAAAAGGGACAAGAAAAGAATACTTGGATATGATAGATACTATTGAAGGTATTTATGTTCCTAGTTTGTATGAAACAAAATATAATGAAAACGGAACAATAAAAAGTTTTGAACGTTTAGATAAAAAAGAAATAAATATAAAAAAAAGAATTATAAAAGACTTTAATACTGCAATATATCCTATAAAACAAATTGTACCATACACAAAAATAGTACATGATAGAATTATGTTAGAAGTGTTTAGAGGATGTATTCGTGGTTGTAGATTTTGTGAAGCTGGCTATGTGTATAGACCAGTTAGAGAAAGAAGTGTAAAAAAACTTGTTGAGTTAGCAAAAGAGTGTGTAGCCAATACTGGATTTAATCAAATAGCATTAACTTCATTAAGTACAAGTGATTATTCGCATTTTTATGAATTAACAGATTGCTTAATAAAAGAATTACAAGATAAAAAAGTAAGTTTATCTTTACCATCATTAAGAATTGATTCAATTGAGCCAGAGTTATTAGATAAAATAAGTGATATACGTAAATCTGGTTTGACATATGCACCAGAAGCTGGAACACAAAGATTGCGCAATGTAATAAATAAGAATATAACAGAAGATAATATAATTGATGCATGTAAAATTACATTTGAAAAAGGTTGGAGTACAGTAAAATTATATTTTATGTTAGGCCTTCCAACTGAGACATATGAAGATTTAGATGGTATTGTGAATTTAGCCAATAAAGTTGTTGGGTTATATCATAAAACTAGAAAAGGTAAATTAAATCTAACTGTAAGTGTTTCTACTTTTGTACCAAAACCATTTACTGCATTTCAATGGTCAAGTCAAGATAGTAATGAATTAATTCATGACAAAATAGAATATTTAAAAAAGAAATTATCTAATAGAGAAATATCTTTTAACTGGAATAATGATTTAACAAGTATGTTAGAAGCATTTGTTACGCGAGGCGATAGAAGAATATCTAAAACAATTTATGAAGCTTGGAAATTAGGGTGTAAATTTGATGGTAGTGAAAGTACATTCCGTTTTGATTTATGGGAGCAAGCTTTTAAAAATACAAATATTGATTCATGTTTTTATGCTAAAAGAAAAAGAGAATTAGATGAAATATTACCATGGGATTTTATAAACTTAGGAGTAACTAAAAAATTCTTAAAAAGTGAATTTGAAAAAGCATTAAGAGAAGAAACAACACCAAATTGTAGACAACAATGTAATAATTGCGGAGTTTCTACATTTAAGGGAGGTGCTTGTTTTGAAAATTAGATTCAAATATGAAAAAAATGAAGAAGTAAAATATATTGGACATTTGGATGTAATGTCAATGTTTGATAGAGTCTTTAGAAGAGCTAATATTGCTATTGAGTATTCGCAGGGGTTTCATCAGCGTTCACAAATAATATTTGCTTTACCATCTAGTGTAGGAGTAATTAGTAAATGCGAATATTTCACAGTAAATATAGTGGATAATATTACTATAGATGAAGCAATTGAAAGATTGAATAATGAGTTACCTAAAGGTTTTAAAATTACTGAAGGAATAGAATTTTCAAAAGATATAAATATTGTTTTAGCTGTTAAAGAAGCAAAGTATAGGATAGTGATAGAATCTGAGATGTTTAAAGAAATTGAACAATTATTTACTCAAGATACTATTTATGTAACCAGAATAGTAAGAAAAAACAATGTAGAATATAAAATGAATATAGTTCCTTATATAAATTCTATTGAAATTCATAAAAATGGCAATGATTTAATAAATATATATATAAGCATAAAAGCTGGTGCTGATGAAAATTTAAAGCCGGATTATATTATTCAGGCTTTAATTGAATATAAAATAGATGTAAGCGATTATCAAATATATAAAGAAGAAGTGATATTTGAATAGTGTGGATAAAGTTTTAATTGAGTCGAGTATATGTTATTTCCACTTGTATTTATATAAATTATATGCTATATTTTGGTTATAAAAGGGGAGATATTATGGTAAATGAAAAAAAAGGTATAACTCTAGTAACATTAGTAATAACTATGGTAGTAATGGCAATATTTGTATCATCAATTGTTTTTGTTGGAGTTGGTGCTATAGAAGAAGCACAATTTGCAGAATTTAATAGTAGAATTGCAAAAGTTGAAGAAGCGGTGAATTTAAGTGTATCTGCTAATCTGCTAAAATATGAAGAAAATGATTTGGCTTTTTATCAATGGGTTGGAGTAATTGAAGGATATACTGAAAGTGATGCTCAAAATGATATAACTTTACAAGTAGCAAAAGAGATAAATGGTGTATCTGTATATAGGGTCGAAACAGATATATTAAATAAATTAAAAATTACAGAAAATCAAAATAATTATTATATAGATATAGACGGAACTGCATATTATGATTATTATATGTATAAAGCAGCAACATATTATAATTAATTAATTTTTTTGCGTTGTAATAAATTGAATAATTTTTGATATAATAAACAAGAAAAAGTATAATATATGCAATAGAGAGGATGATAATAAATGACAACAAAAGAAAGAGCCGAAATTCGTAGTAAAGCTATGGCTTTAAAATCAATATTTCAAATAGGTAAAAATGGTATAAACGCTAATCAAGTACAAGCAATAGATGATTCATTAGAGGCTTTAGAATTATTAAAAGTTAATGTTTTAGAAACTGCAGAAGAGGATGTACACAATATTGCTATTGAACTTGCAGAAAAAACTCATAGCACTTTAATCCAAGTAGTTGGAAATAAAGTTACATTATATAGAAAGTCTAAAAAGGAAAAGAAGCAAATTATAAAGAAGACTGTACAAAAAGATAGTAATAAAATAAGGAGATAAAATGAAAATTGCATTTTTTGATACTAAGCCATATGATAAAGAAATGTTTGATAAACATAATCGTTGTTATGGTTTTGAGATAAATTATTTCGAAACAAAATTAAATGTTGAAACAGCACTGCTTACAAAAGGTTATGAAGTAGTTTGTGTATTTGTTAATGATAAAGTAGATTCAAATACGATAGATATTCTTTATGAATGTGGTGTGAAGTTAATAGTATTAAGGTGTGCTGGGTATAATAATGTTGATATAGCATATGCAAAGGATAAAATATTAATAGCAAGAGTTCCTGAATATTCGCCTTATGCTGTTGCAGAACATGCAGTAGCATTAATTCTTGGTTTAAATAGAAAAATATATAAAGCTTATCAACGTGTGAAAAAGTATAATTTTACCTTAAATGGTTTATTAGGTTTTGATATTAATGGAAAAACTGTTGGAGTTATAGGTACTGGAAAAATAGGAAAAGTATTTATAAAAATAATGAAAGGCTTTGGGACAAATGTTTTAGCGTATGATGTTTATCCTGATAATGAATATGCAGAACAAATGGGATACAAATATACTACATTAGAAGATATTTATTCTAATAGTGATATAATATCTTTACATTGCCCATTAACAAATGAAACAGAGCATATGATAAATATAAATACTATGAATATGATGAAAAATGGTGTTTATATAATAAATACAAGTAGAGGAAAGCTAATAAATACAAAAGATCTAGTTGATGTATTAAAAACTGGTAAAATAGGTGGACTTGCATTAGATGTATATGAAGAAGAAAGCGATTATTTTCAAAATGATATGTCTAATTCATATTTAAGGGATGAAGAATTATCTGTTTTAATATCTATGCCAAATGTTTTAATAACTTCACATCAAGCATTTTTTACTCAAGAAGCATTAAATAATATTGCTCATGAAACATTGGAAAACATAAAATTAATTTTTTTAAATGAGAAATGTAAAAATATAATAGAATATTAACTAAAATCATATAATTATGTCGATTAAAGTCAAACCTATTCGACATTTTTCCCCTTGACTAATACAGTTTTAGAGTATATTATATAATTAAATATTGAAGGGGAAAGATAGTATGGATATTATTGATAAAGTTAGAGAAATATATATTAAAAGGGAAGAGTGCTTAGCTCCATATGCATGTAAAAGTTCAGATGCTATAAGAAAAGCAGTTGAAACTAAACCTGAATTTAGAATTGTATTTAGTAAAGACGTAGATAAAATACTTCATAGTTTTGCATATACAAGATATTTAGATAAAACACAAGTATTTTCTTTAATAAATGATGATAGAGTAAGTACTAGAATGATACATGTTCAACTTGTTGCGAAGATAGCTAGAACAATTGGTAGAGCGTTAAGTTTAAATGAAGATTTGATTGAAGCAATAAGTTTAGGTCATGATATTGGGCATACGCCATTTGGACATAAAGGTGAGGCATTTTTAAATAAGATATCTTTATCTGTAGGTGAAGGATATTTTTTACATAATGTACAAAGCGTACGTGAATTTTTAGTATTAGAGAATAATGGAGTGGGATTGAATATTTCATTACAAACTTTAGATGGGATTCTATGTCACAATGGAGAATTTATAAATGAAAAATATGAACCACTATATAATAAAACATGGGAACAGTTTTTAAAAGAATATAATAATTGCTATATCAATGATAATGAGTCTAAAAAAATAAGAGCTATGACATTAGAAGGATGTGTTGTTAGAATATCTGATGTAATTGCTTATATAGGTAGAGATATCGAAGATGCAATTGATTTAGGGTTATTAAAAAGAACAGAATTGCCAGATAGTATTAAAGATATATTAGGAGATAAGAATAATACAATTGTAGATAAATTAGTGCTCGATGTAATTAAGAATAGCTTTGGGAAAAATTATTTATCATTATCTGATAGTGCATATAATGCTTTAATAAGTTTAAAGGATTTTAATTATAAAAATATATATAATAGAGCATTAAATAATAATCAATTAGAAATTCTAGAAAAACAATTTAATGATCTGTTTAAGTTGTATTTAAATGATTTAAATACGAAAGCAAATAAAACAGATATATCTGAATTGTTTTTGAAAAACATGGCAGATGAATATATTAATAATGCATCAAATGCAAGAAAGGTAATAGACTATATTGCAGGAATGACAGATAGGTTTTTTGTATATCAATATAAAAAGTATTTTAAAATATAATAATAAATATAGTAATAGTTGTAGAATAAATATAAAAAATGGAATACTTTTGTATTCCATTTTTATATATGCTACTTATTTAATTCAGATGTACAATTAGGACATCTTGAAGCGTCTAAATGAATTCTTGTTTTGCAGTAAGGACATTCTTTTGTGGTTTCTTCTTCTTTTTTTTCAGTTTCATTCTTCTTTTTAAAGCTAAATTTATTTATTTGTCTAATAGCAATAAATATACATAATGCAGTAAGTAAGAAATCTGTAATGGTTGTAAGAAAATTACCATAATATAATATTGAAGCTCCTGCAATTTTTGCAGATTCTATTGTTTCATATTTAACGCCATCTAATGCAATAAACATATTGTTGAAGTTAATGTTATTAGTTATTAGAGATATAAATGGCATTATAATATCATTTGAGAATGAAGATACAATTTTTGCAAATGCTGTACCAATAATAACACCAATAGATAAATCTAATATATTTCCTTTAAAAGCGAATTTTTTAAATTCGTTAAATTCGTTTTTGAATTTTTCTTTTTCATTTTTCAATTCGTTTTTTAAGATACTTTTTTGTTTTTTATCCATCATAACTCCTAATTTTTATATCTTTTTGCCGCTCTTCTTTTTTGTTTTCTATTATTATTAACTAATCTAATTATTACTGCTATAACTATGAAAGCAATTAAAATTATTAGTATAACTTTAATTATATTCCAAATTATACCTAAAAATCCTAAGAATACTTCACCTGCTGATGGGTTTTCAGGTACATCATTTTGGGCTATTAAATCAAATGAATATAAATGACCATCAATTTCATATGATATAATACCAACTACATCATCTTTATATATTGGAGCCTGTAAGCCAGTTTTTAAATCAAATTTTGGCGTTAATTCAGTTAATTGTAATTCTGAATCAGATAATATATTGGCTGGTCCATTAATTGCTACTTGAAGTTTTATGTTTGAATTTTTGATAGTTATATCATCTATAGTAGGATTAAATGGTGTTATTTGAAATTTGCTAAATCCATATTCAAATAAATTTTTTGCATCTAAGTATCTACTTATATTTTCTGCAGAACCTACATTTAATACAACAGCTAATAATTCAAGATTTTCTTTTTGAGCTGATGCAACAATACAATTTCTAGCTTGAGATGTATATCCTGTTTTTATGCCTGTAGCATATTGGTAATAGAAGTTTTTTGTAGATACAGTTGTTGTTTTATTTAATAATAATAAATTTGAAGTTTCGAATTTTCTTTCATTATCTCCAGTTTGTTTGAATACATCTGTTGATCTTAATGTATATGAAGTAGTAGAACATATTTTATTAAACATTTCATATTTTACTGCAGCTTGAGTTATTAACATTAAATCATTTGCTGTTGTATATTGATTTGCATCATGTATACCACTTGCATTTACAAAATTTGAGTTTGTAGCGCCAAGTTGTTTTGCTTTATCATTCATTAATTTTACAAATTCTGTAACAGAACCAGATACATGAATCGCTAAAGCATTAGCTGCATCATTACCAGAACCAATTAACATAGCATATAGCAATTCTTCTACTGTTAAAACTTCACCTGCTTTTAAATATGCAATAGTTGAACCTGCTGGAACAGATAAAACTGCAGTATTTGAGATCGTAACTTCTTCAGTTAATTCACAATTTTCTAAAACAATTAGTGCAGTTAAAATTTTTGTTAAACTTGCTGGATATTCTTTTTTATTAGCATTTTTTTCATATAAAACCTTTCCTGTTGTTTTTTCGATTAATAATGCTGCATCACCATTAACTGTTACAGATGGTGTATCAGCTAATGCAATTGATGAAAAAATTAGCATTAAACATAATATTATTGGTAAAATTTTTTTCATATTCATTCCTCCTAAGTTATATATATAATATATAATATATAATTTTGATCAAAATAACAAGAGGAAATACATTTTTTTAAAAGGAGATTTTATGGAAGACAAAATAGATTTGATTTTATGTAAACTTAAAGCAATAAGTATAAAGTATAAATGGGTAGTATTTATTTTAATTGGGATATCTATAATTATATATAGTTATTCCTGTATAAAAAGTGATAAAGATATACATGCTATAGCAGATTACTATAATAAAGAATATCAATTAAATAATATCGAAAATAGTAATGAAGATATTATTGTTCATATCGATGGAGCTGTAAATAATCCAGGTGTATATGCATTAAAGGTAGGAAGTAGAGTAGATGATATAATTAAATTAGCAAATGGATTTAAAAATAATGCTAATACAAAAATTGTTAATTTAGCAAAAATGTTAAATGATGGTGAAAAAATATATATTTATACAAATGATGAAGAAATAATAGAAAATATAGTTAATAATAGTAAGATAATTAATATTAATAATTGCACAAAAGAAGAATTGATGACTTTACCAGGAATAGGAGATAGTATTGCAAATAGAATTATAGAATATAGAAAAAATAAAAGTTTTAATAAAATAGAAGATATAAAAAATGTAAATGGAATAGGCGAAAGTAAGTATCATAGTATTAAAGATTATATAAGTGTAAAATAAAAAACCTAAATTTTTTATTTAGGTTTTTTATTTATTCTATTGCCAATTTAATATTGGTAGGCTCGTATTTGTATCAGTTTTCCAAGTGGATAATGTAACACCACGATATATATTTCCATTATTGCTTATCCAGCTATTCATGCTAGTTATTACATTACTAGCGTTACTTATTGAGAATGAACTGTTATTACTATTATATATACTTGCTGAACTTTCTATTCCTCCAATTGCTTTTGTTGTATAGGTATCTAAACCATATGTGTATGCTATTTCTCCGCCTTGTAACCAACCGATTCCATAACCAACACCGCTTGTAGAACCAGTGATATAACCAGCATTATAACAGTTTAATACTTTTGGGACAGCTGTTTGCCATCCTTGGCTTCCAAGAATTCCAGCAGTTCTACAACCCCCAATAATTCTACCAGTATTATATGAATTTATAATGTATCCATCGCTTAAGCCACATATACCGCCAATGAAAGAGCTACCGCAATATGAGCTAGTACATTTTATAATAGTTTCAATTCTTGAATTATTATAAGAATTAATGATTAATCCATTTTGCGTTGATGTAATACCACCTGCAATTCTATATCCCCATATATATGAGTTTATGTTTGCACAAGAATCAACTATTCCAGTTGATATTATGCTACTTGCAAAATTAGCAGATGAATTACCTGATGAATAAATATATGAATTGTTTATTTCTAAGTTTTTAATTGTACCACTTAATGTGTAAAATAGACCGTTAGGATATGATGTTGTTTTTGAATAAATACCAGATATTTTATGGCTGTTTCCATTAAGTATACCATCAAAAGTTGAGCCTCTTGGACCATATGTCATATTAGCATCAGTTAAGGTACTAACATCAACTGTAGTTCCACCATTAGGAGTATAGAAAAATGAATTACTATTCTCACTAAAAATTCCATTATTAATTATAATGTCTTGAGTTATATTTATTATTTGGTTTGTGAAGCTAGTTCCAACTGTTAAATTAGGGCCAGTTGTATTTGCAAAACCATTTGCATCATAGTATACACTTTTACCACTTGCAGCAGTTAATAATGCTAAACCAGCTAATTGTTCTTTCGAAGATATGTTAAATGACATTGCTGATGGATTAGTGACATACCAGCTTATATCATATTCTCCATTCCAAACAGCGATTAAGTTTGTAAATATATTGCTTTCTTGTATTGCAATTACAATGTTGCTAGGTAAATTATTTTTTCCATTGTCATCTGTACATATATTTTCTGGAATTTGTATAGTTTGTACACCATTACCAGAATTTGTTGCTACCAAAGTATATTCTTCATTTGGGATTATTTCAGTAAATGTACCTTTGCTACCATATGTAAGTGCTATATCTGAAACTTCAAAACCATAAACAGGTCTATCCCAAGTGAATCTATATGTTATTGTTGTGTTTGTTGTTGTATTATTTGTTATATCATCTGCTGTTATAATACAAAATGGATCAGTTTCAATTGGATCAGTTTCAATTGGATCGGTTTCAATTGGATCAGTTGGAATTACTGAAGTTGAAGTTGTTAATTTATTATAATATGTAACGCCTTCATACAAGAAGCCTTCATAATAAACTACACCTTTATTATCTACATAGTATTTCCCAAATTCATCATCAGAAATACTTATATTTTTCTTTATAGTAGAATCAATTTTTGCTACATTTATACCTTGAATAGTTGCACTATCAAAAGATGGATTTATTCCATCTTCTGCATTATTTTCTGTATATTCTTTTACTACACCAACCCATTTATATTTTATAAGATTAGTTGTACCATTTGCTACATATTTTGTAAGATTATTATTCATTTGTAATCTTACAGCTTCTTGTACAGTTGCTATATTGTTATAAAATACTGCTAATTGAGCTGTTTGGGGAGTATTAACGCTTGTTAATACAACTGCAGCAACAAGAATTATTAAAACGATTATTGTAACTATTAAAGCAATTAAGCTTATACCTTTATTACTATTTGACATATGTGCCCCCTATAATTATTTATTATTTTTAATATATCATAAATATTTTAAAAATTCAATATATTAGACATAAAAGAAGTATACCAGCGGTATACTTCTTAATTTATCTATTTTTAATTCGAATATCTTCACCAATAAATTTTAGTAATGAGTAATTAGCAATAATTCTTGAAACGATTCTATCATCATATTTGCTTTGTAATTCATCTAAGTTCAGATTGGTTGATATAATTGTTTTTTTAGAATTAATTAATCGTGTATTTATTATCGTAAATAGTTCTTCAAATCTCATACTGTTGGTAAATTCTACTCCTAAATCATCGATTATTAATAAATCAACTTTAAATACTTCATTATATAATTTATTATTCCCTTTATTGTTTATTTTATCGTCAATTAATGAGTTTATTAGTAGTGGTGCCGTTTGGTATAAAACAGTTTTTTGCATTTTTAATAATTCATTAGCAATACAACTAGATAAATATGTTTTGCCAAGACCTGTTGGGCCAAATAAAAATAAATTTTTTTGTTTACTAGAATTAAAGTTTTTAATAAAGTTTTTAGCTTCTTTTTGAATATTTTTTATGTTATTTCTTGGAGATATACCATATTTTATATCTACCTCATCGCTAAATATGTTTAAATTAAAATTATTGAAATTTTGTTCATTAAAATTTAATAAGTTTGAATCATTATATAAATCATTTATTAATTGTTGTATAAAACAATTACATTTTTGGTTATTAACATATCCTGTATCATTGCATTTTAAACATTCGAATTTTGGTTCAAGATCGCTTAAAGAAATATTTGCTTGTTTTAACAATGATTCTTTTTCTTTAGTTAAAATATTTATATTATCTTCTAAACTTTGTACATAGCTATTTTTTTCATTGCTTTCTGCTAAAAGAATAGACTTTGCAGACTTGATAGCACATGTTTTTATTTCATTTTCAATATCTCTTAATCTAGGTATTTGATTAAAAATTTTTTCTTTTTTTTGAGCTAAGTTATAAAAAGCATTATTCCTTTTTTGTTCATATGTAGCCATAATATTTTTAATAGTTGATGCAGACATTTATTCACCGCCTACTTTAATGTTATCGCAAAATTGATCAAGGTTATTTAATTGTCTTTTGGTATAACCATTCAATTTGTTTTCTTTTGTAAATTGTTTAATAAATTTATCTTTTTCATTAAAATCTTTACTAAAATTATTTATTTGTTCAATTGTTTTTAAAGAGTGTTCATGCCAATCTGAAAGTATCTTATCTATATATGTAAAACTAGGATTCGTTTTTGATGTAGTCTTTTTTAATGCTAATTCTATTATGTCTAAACTGTATTTGTAATCGTTTGACCATTTATCTACATATGCTTCTTCATATTCAGTAAGGTTTCTATTTAATCCTAATTTTTTAGCAATCTGTTTTTTAAGTTTTGTTTTAGTTTCATAATTCATAAAATATCTTTCTAGGTCATCAAATGATTTAATTCTATTTTGATTCCAAGTATTTGCAACAGCCATTGCATATTTATGATTTAATGTTCCTTTACCATAACAATCATTTATTAAAGCAATAACAACTTCGTTTTCAAAGCCATATTTCTCAAACATCATGTCGATATCTGTAAACCATGATGGAGACATGGTGCCATGAAAATATGTGTTATTAATTGTAGTAATTGCTTTTAATCTATCTTTATTATTTTCTGCATTTTTAACAGCATCTTCAAGAGATGATGTTAGTTTTGGAGAATAAAGATTGTTTAATTCTATTTCTCTAATATCTTTGATAATATAGCCATTTGGTTTCTTTAATACTAATTCAAGCTTATCCAATTTTTCAAAACTTGATTTAATAACTTCAACAGTTGAACCTAATCTTTTAGATAAATCAAGAATAGTAAAATCTATATTATTTTTTTGGGCAAACAAAAGGTATAGATAAACTTTTATGCTATCACTATCTAATAATTGCATATAATCTGATATAAATATTTCTGGTATGTCTATTGAAGAAAATAGACGCATTTCGTGTTTTTCTAGTTCCATTTTATCGCCTCTCTTTTCTACAAATTATATCATTATTTAATATGATATGCAATCAATATTTTGTAATTTCTCTTTTTTTAGAGTATACATAAGTATTAGAGGATAAATAATATTTTATTGCATAAAAAACATATAAATGTATGTTGTCTATACGTGCAAAGATTATATTAAAAAGCAAGATAGGGAATGTAGTAAAGAATATGCCATATATTTTTATTGTTATTGAAATGTTAAGCTTATAAATTATGTAAACTATAGGAATACATATGCCTAAAGAAATAAATATAGTTATATAATTAAAAATTCCTAAGAATTTAGGCTGGACATCATAATTTTGGTATACTATTTTAGTATTATCTTTTTGGGTTATTTTAATTACCTCCTTTTCCAATAGATTTAAAAATAGATGAAGATATGTTAGAATTTTTAGAAAAGTTAAAACCACCAATTATTTCTTGAATATATGAATTGAGCTTAAATAATAATAAAATACTACCAATTATTAAAAGTTTTGAATATGTAGTGTTTTCAAGACTTAAGATATGTGGAATATATAATACTATAATAATAAAGTTTTGTGTAATTAGTAATACAAAAAAGTATTTTAACCAGCTAAAAAAGTATTGTTGTAAATTATCTTGTAATAAGCAAATTATAAAAAAGGGCGAACATAATATAAGAACTTTTATAAGAATAAAACGAATAATATAAGATATTAAAAGAGATATAGAGCCAAAAGTAATTATAGATTTTATTATTCCGTCAATAGAAAATATATTTGTTGTGTTGCTATTAGATATGTATGTATTTATATTATTAGCGAAGTTTAAAAAAGAAATTTTACTATTAAATAAGTATTCCCCTAATTGTAAAAGAAATTCTGTAATGAGATAATTAAAATTGATTAAAGATTCACAAATAAATAAACATGAATTTGCACATATAATAATAAAAATTGCTTTAAGAATATACAACAATATGAATTCTGTTTCTTGGCTAGTGTAATATGAGCTAATTATTTTAATAACTTTATATATAAATATAAAGCCAACTAAAATGTTAATTAGTATTAGTAAATTAAAATTATCAGAAAAAAATATTTGCCTTATATTTTCATCTATAATATTATTGCTTGTCAAAATGACAATGTTATCTAAAAGATTGTATATAGTATTATCTATGGATGAAAATAAAGTATTAAATATGTTTTGAACTACATCAGTTATAACTGATAGTAGTTGTTCGGTAGAGATTGAGTTATCGGTAGTTTCAGTGTTTTCCATATATTAACCTATTAAAGATTGTATTGCTTTTAGTATTAGATCAACAGCAAGTATAAAACCATATGAAAATAATGTTGTTCGTATAAGTTTTTTACCTTTCATTATTCTATCTTCATCACCAAAGCTAAACTTTGTTATAAATATCCCAGTACCGATAGCAACAGCTGCTGCAGGAGTTGCTAATTTTATCATCCATTCAGTTATTTTTTTTAATGCTGAATTAAGTTTATTAATAATAGTTGGATCACCACAATAGGCAATAGTTGCAAATGAGATAATGAATATTGTAACTAAAATAAGTAAGAAAAACATTTTAGATTTTTTAATATAATATCACTCCTTTTCAAAATATGGATGAAGATTTAGTTTCATTGGTAATAGCATATTATTTCCTGAAGATAAATAGCAAATTGCTTGAAAAGTTTTTAAGTTTAATGAAAAGTCTTTTATATCAAATACATAGTCTGTACAAGTATATGTAGAGCGAGATTGTGAAATATTAGACTTTTTTGAACGCATAATATTTAAAAGATAGTTATAATTAGTTTCTTGAGCATTTTCACTTACATTTTTACTTATTTTAATTTTTTCTTCTTTCCCAAATAGTTTTTGAGCTTGTTCGATAGTGTATATATCATCAGTTCTTAAAAATATTTTATTAATACAACTTTGGGTTATTATATTCAACTGCTGTTCATTTCCTAATGTATTTAAAAGTGAAGAATAGCTTTGAGTAGATATAATATTTATGCATTTAAATTCTCTACTTAAAGATAAAAAGTTAGCATCATTGCTAGTTATATATTCTTGGTATTCATCTGATAAAAATAAAGATGGTGATGTAATAGGTTGTTTTCTTTTTAATACTTCATATTGAAATTCAAGTTTTAAATATGTAGCTATAATTTTAGTAAGGTTTTGGTATTCGCCAATTGGAATATTAAGAATTAGAAAAGTATTATCTGTGAAGATATCTTCAAAACTAAATGTAAAAGAGTTATCTTTAGATGGCGAGAATGTATTACAAATATCTTCATCATTTGTAATAGTAGAAGTTAATCTAGAAATTTCAGATAGAATTATAGATTGAATTCTTGAATCAAGATTTTCATATTCGTTTTGAAAATATGAAAGTATAGAATTTAAATCATATTGCATACTATGTGTAAGTTTGTTACTAAGAAATAAGGTTTTAACATAATGCATTTTTTCAAGTATATATTGTTTTGATGATATAATTTTGTGCAATTCAGTAAAGTTAACATATCCATTATTATATAATCGTATAAGTTTTATTGATTCTGTAAGCATTTGTCCTGCTTTATCAAACCAATATGTATCAGTATTTTTTGTATTTGAAAAAAGTTTTAGAATTGTTATTAGTCTGTCAGATAATATATATGGTTTTAGTAAAGGTCTATTTAATGGATTATATGTATATTTACCAGCAACTTCAATTACTATGATATGATGTTTGCAATTCATAGTATTAATGGTATTAAACATATTACCTTTAACATCTAGTATTAAGCCAGACATATTATCTATTTTTAATAATTGATTTAGAAAAGGAAAAATAGTTGAAGATGTTTTTCCAGAACCAATAGAACCTGTTATAAGAATATTTTGGTATAAAGCTACTAATGGAAGATATATTTTATTATTTTCATTATTTGTACCAATAAATAAGCCACTTGTGTTACCAGTATTTTTTTGGTTTAATGAAATATTTTTTAAATTTAGCGAGCGATATATAACAATGGATATTATTATATACATTACATTTGTTGTAAATGGGAAAATAGTTTTTATACATAATAAGATAAAATCATAATTCAGGGGTAATAAAGATAATTCGGAAAAATTAATATTTGCAGAATAGACAGATGAAAACGCTTTCAAAAGAATATATGTATGCAATAAAGGATTAAAAACTATTATTAGTAAAAATATTAGTATTTTTTTCATAAATCACCTTCTAGAATATTTTTTAGTTTTGAACCTTGTTTTTCAAGTAAAATATAAGTTGATAAAATATCATAGATAAAAATTAATGAGACAACTATACTAAGAACTGTAAAACAAAACATAAATATAAACATACTTAATGAATCAAGAAAAAAGGGGATAATAAGAAATAACATTGAATGAAAAGTAAAGATAAAGATTTTAATAAATATGAGCTGCACCTCCTTCCATATTTTACCATAGTATATCATTTCAATAAGTTTTTGTCTATATATTTCATAATATTCTTGAAATATATAGTATATTGAATTTGTAAAATAAATTATTAATTAATTATTTTAGCATAAATATGCTAAAGAGGTAAAAATGATATCATCAGGATCAATGTTATTAGTAGTATTGATGTTAATATTGGTTGGCGCAATTGTATATTTGTTGTATTACAAAATAGTATGCAAATTTGTAAAAAACAAAACGTTAAGGACAATTGCAATTGTAATTCTTTTTGCTATATTTGTGATAATGTTATTTACAGCATTTTATTAAGCATTTTTGTCATTATTGATTGGTTCAATATGTATGTTCGTATTATATGCTATATATAATTAGATTGAAATAATACAATAAGAGTGTTCTATATTAGAATACTCATTAAAATATATACACATTAAATAATTAAGGTATAATAATTTAGTAAAAGTGAATTTAAAAATATTGAAAGATATTATTTTACAAGTATATTTTTTATTAATTTGACAAATTGTAATGATTATAGTAATATGTACCTGTCGTTATAATTTTAAATTAGGAAGGTGAAAAAATGAAAGAAATAACAAAAGACATGTTAATATCTGAAATATTAGATATTAATAAGGAGTTAGCAGAAGTGTTAATGCAAGCAGGAATGCATTGCGTAGGCTGCGCAGCAGCTAGTGGTGAATCATTACAAGAAGCTTGTGATGTTCATGGTATCGATGTAGATGATTTAGTAGAAAAATTAAACTACTATAATGCGGAATAATTGTAAATAAATAAAGAATCTAGAGATAGATTCTTTATTTATTGTATTGAAATTTTGAAATAGAAAATATATAATGTATTAAATAAGATATATCCGAAAGTGAGGTAATAATTATGGAATTAAAAGGATCAAAAACAGAAGCCAACTTAATGGCTGCATTTGCGGGTGAATCACAAGCAAGAAATAAATATACATATTATTCATCAAAAGCTAAAAAGGATGGATATGAACAAATAGCTGCTATATTTGAAGAAACTGCAGAAAATGAGAAAGAGCATGCAAAAATGTGGTTTAAGCTATTACATGATGGAGAAGTACCAGGAACGGTTGAAAATTTAAAAGATGCAGTTGCTGGAGAAAACTTTGAATGGACAGATATGTATGCTGGTTTTGCAAAAATAGCAAAAGATGAAGGCTTTGATAAAATTGCATATTTATTTGAAGAAGTTGGTAAAATAGAAAAAGAACATGAAGAAAGATATAAGCAATTATTAGAAAATGTAGAAGATGAAAAAGTATTTGCTAGGGGAAATATCAAAATATGGAAATGTAGGAATTGTGGGCACATTCATATTGCGGTTAATGCACCGGCTCTTTGTCCAGTATGCGATCATCCGCAAGCCTTTTTTGAAATTAAAGCAGAAAACTTTTAGATTGGAGAAAATATGGAACAAAATGTTAGATTTTATATCTGTCCAGTTTGTAAAAACCAAATTGGCATGATACATCATAGTGGCAAAAATGTTTGTTGTTGTAATCAAGAAATGCAACTTATGGAATCACAGGATGGTTCTAATGAATTAACATATAAAATAGATAATAATAAAATTATTATTAGTACAAATAGTAATAAAATATTATGGATAGCATTAGTTGGTAACAATAAGACAATTAGAAAAACTTTAGAGTATTATGAAAATGATATAGCTTTTGAAAATATACCTGAATCAACTATATATGCATATAGTTCTGAAAAAGGGTTATTAAGACTTGAAGTAAAAAGTTAGAGAAAACTCTAACTTTTTTTAAGCAAAAATACAAAGGAGAGACATAATGGATATATTAGAAGGGTTAAATGATAGACAATATGAAGCTGTAACTAATATAGAAGGACCAATGCTGGTATTAGCAGGAGCTGGAAGTGGTAAAACTAAAGTATTAACACATAGAATAGCATATATACTACAAGAAAAAGAAGTTAAGCCATGGAATATATTAGCTATAACATTTACTAATAAAGCAGCTAATGAAATGAAAGAAAGAATTCTTAAGGTTGTTGGACCTGAAGCAAATGATATTTGGATAGGGACTTTCCATTCTATTTGTGTAAGAATTTTGAGAAAGCATATAGATAAGATAGGATATACTTCGAATTTTAATATATATGATACAAATGATACTAAAGTATTGATAAAAGAATGTATTAAAGAATTAAATTTAGATATAAAAATGTATAGTGAAAAAAGTGTTCAATCAGTTATTTCAAAGGCAAAGAGTAATATGATAGATTCTAGTAAATATTCAATAACTGCTAAAACTTTAAGAGAACAAAAGATAGCTGAAATTTATGAAATGTACCAAAAGAAACTAAAGCAAAATAATGGAGTTGATTTTGATGATATTATTCTTTGTACAATATATATATTACAAAATAATGCAGATGTATTAGAATATTATCAGGAGAAATTTAAATACATATTAGTTGATGAGTATCAAGATACTAACAAACCACAATTTATACTTATTAATTTATTATCTAAAAAATATAATAATATTTTTGTTGTTGGGGACAATGATCAATCGATTTATGCTTTTAGGGGAGCAGATATATCTAATATATTAAATTTTGAAAAAGATTATCCAGGAGCAAAAACTGTTAAACTTGAACAAAATTATAGGTCAACACAGCAGATTCTTGATGTAGCGAACTGTGTAATTAAAAATAATGAGACTAAAATTAGTAAAGTTTTATGGTGCGATAAAAAAGATGGTATTAAACCTGTGTATAACCCTGTGGAAAATCAGTTTAAAGAAGCACAATTTATTGCAGATACAATTAATGAATTAGTACGTGCTAGTGAAACATATAATGATAATGCAATATTGTATAGAACGAATGCACAATCAAGAATTATAGAAGAAATATTTTTAAAAGAAAGAATACCATATAAAGTTATTGGTGGCATGAAGTTCTATGATAGAAAAGAAATAAAAGATATAATTGCATATTTACGAGTTATAGAGAATCCATCAGATTCAGTAAGTTTAAGAAGAATAATTAATGAGCCTAAAAGGGGAATTGGTGAAACTACAATTGCTGGAATCTTAGATGAAGCTAATAAAAATGGATTAACTATGTTTGAAATTCTAGAAGATGCGGATAAATATGCTTTTAGATCATATGAAACATTAAAAGATTTTGCTAAAATGATAAAAGATTTTCGAGAAATAAAGGATAATATTACAATTGAAGATTTAATAAAAAGGGTAATAGATGTAACTGGATATAAACAAATACTTGTAGTAGAGGATACTGATGAATCAAGAAATAGAATAGAGAATATTGAAGAGTTAGTAACAACTGTACAAGAGTTTAGTGAAGAAAGTGCAGATAATACATTAGCTATGTTTTTAGAAAGTATATCTTTAATATCTGATTTAGATAATTTGGAGAATGAACAAGATTATGTTGTTCTTATGACAATACATAATGCTAAAGGTTTAGAGTTTAAAAATGTATTTATTGTTGGTGTTGAAGAGGGCATTTTTCCATCATATCAATCGTTAAATGAAGATGGTGGGATAGAAGAAGAGCGTAGATTGTGCTATGTAGCTGTGACAAGAGCAAAAGAAAAACTATATATTATATCAGCAAGAACTAGAACTATATATGGCAATACAGCTTGTAATGAACCATCCAGGTTTATAAAAGAAATAAATCCAGAGTACATTGAAATAATAAAAAAAGAGCCAGTGAAAATAATAAAAGAATATAATTTTAATGATGGAGCTGTTCAAGGATTCCGTAGTGCTGATGTCTTTTTAAATAGTTTAAAGAATATACCAACTGTTTCGGAAGTAGATATAAGTCAATTTAGAGTTGGCCAAAAAGTTAGTCATAGAAAGTTTGGAATTGGTGTTATAAAATCAATACAACCTGATGATGATGATTATAAAATGGAAATAGATTTTGAAGTGTTTGGTTTAAAAAGACTAATGGCAAATTTTGCGAGACTTGAAATTATTGATTAAAAACAGAGTAAATAGAAGGAAAAGATAGAAATTGAGAGCTTTTAAAAGCATTTGTACTATTCAAAACACCTTAAAAGTATATAAATGAGGATAATTTTTGAAAATTCTGCTTGAAGTGGTTTGTATTATTCGGTAAAACCATCTATAATTATATATTGTGATACATAGGAGGCGATGTATATTAATAGCAAAGGTAACCTGAGAATGATTGGTACTAAGCATAGAATAAGTTATAGTGTAATTGTAATGGTAGTTATGGTAATAGTGTTATTAACAGTTTTAGTAATGTTAAAACCAGTATATGATGTAACTATAAGTGGTTCCCATATTGGGTATATCAATCAAAAGAGTGAATTTGTAGAGTTAATTGATAATTTCTTAACACAAGAAAATGATGAAATAGCATATATAGATATGCAAGAACAACCAGAATATACTTTTACAGTAGTATCTAGGGCTGAGCCAATAGATAATGAAAAGGTATATAATGATGTTATTGCAACAGCATATGTATATCAAAAGGTTTATTCAATATTTGCAGATAATCAAGAAGTGGCATTAGTTTCATATGAAAATGATGCAAATGAATTGTTATCTGAACTTAAAAAAATTAAAACTACAGCAGATTTTTCAATAGCTGAAGGAAATTTAATTAATCCACAAGTTATTACAAAAGATGAATTGATTACTTTAATAAATACAGATTATAAAGTAAATACAAAGAATAGTGTATTATCAAGTGCTAAAAATGTAAGTAAGATTATAGATGTTGGATTTAGTTTTGAAACACCATTAAGAGGTGTCATAACTTCAAGATATGGATACAGATCAAGTGGAATGCATACGGGAATAGATATAGCAAATAGATATGATACTCCCATATATGCAGCTGCTGATGGAACAGTAATATATTCAGGTATAAAAGGTACATATGGTAATACAGTTATTATACAACATGATAATGATATAGTAACCTATTATGCACACTGTAATAAATTACTTGTTGAAAAAGGAGATATTGTTGAGCAAGGTATGCAAATTGCAACAATAGGAATGACAGGTAATACTACAGGCCCACATTTACACTTTGAAGTAAGAGTTAATGGTCATGATGTTGATCCTTCAAAATATGTAGGTAATATAGGAAGATAAAAATAAAAAAGAATTGATAAATATTTATCAATTCTTTTATTTTAATTATTTTATTAATTTAAATTTATTTTTTTACATATATCATTGTATTGAATATTTTTTGAGTATTGTGAAAATTCTGTTGATGAAAAATAGCGAGATAAATTAGTAGAGCTAACCCCCGTTGAATGTATTATATCTGAGAACAATAAAGATTTATTTGTTTCACAGTAATCAATTAATTTTGCTTTATCATTTGCATCTATTGGTAAACAATTTGCACAAACATCATTATCTCCAATAAAGAAACAACCACAGCGATTACATTTTTTCATAATATACCTCCCAAAAATTTTTGTTAAGCAAATTATATCACATTAGATATTAATTTGTAAATTAAAAATAAAAAAAACTAAAAAATATATAAAATTTATTTAATATTTTTTAGTTTTTGAATTAATTGATAATTGTTTTTGAAATATATACTCTAATTCTCTTAATGATATATTGCTATTGTTAATAAAAATACTTACAGATAATAGATTTATTTTATTTGTACCTATTATTTCTGTGCAATATAAAGTTTTAATAATTATACTTTTAATATTGCTTATATTAGTAGCGATATAGTCTGTTTGAGAAAAAATATAATTTGCAGAACTTTTATCAATATAGTCTTGTTCATAAACAAACGTTGCGAATTGTTCAATGTTATTTGATATGCAAATACTGTAATTGTATTTTTTATCAAATAAGGTATATGGATAATTCCTCATATGATTAATAATAATGTTTACTAAATCTTTATTTAGTTCTTTAAATACATTTTCTATTAATCCTACTTCTGAAAAAATTTCATTGGCTATTACAAATTTGAACATAGTAATAGTATATCATATTACTTTAATTATGTAAAGTTGAGATATAATATATTTTAAAAATAATAGACAAATAAAAAAAAATAGTATAATATATATTAATAAGGAGTGAAAATATGTTTTATCCAAATAAAATTTTTAACAAAATTGAAGATATAGATATTAAGTTTTTAAAAGATTTAGGTATTAAAGGTGTTATTTTAGATGTAGATAACACTTTAATAGATAACTCTAAAATTTTATCTGAAGATAAATATAACTGGGTTATGAGCTTAAAAGAAAATGGAATTAATGCATGTATACTTTCAAATACAATAATAAAAGATAAAGTGGAAGAGGTAGCAAATAAATTAGATATAAAGTACTTTATGTTTGCTAAAAAGCCTTTAAGTGGTGGATTTAAAAGATGTAAAAAATATTTAAACTTAAATAGCTCAGAGATTTGTGTAATTGGAGATCAAATATTTACAGATATTTTAGGTGGAAATATTACAAAAATGTATACAATATATGTTCATCCAATTAGTCCAAAAGATTGTAGTATAACAACAACTATTAAAAGACCATTAGAAAAAATGGTAGTTAAATCATATTTAAAAAGGATGGAAGATAATAAATGATAAATACATTTGGTTTAATATTAACAATAATAATATTAGGTATATTGGGAATTATTGGTTTTTTTGCTGGTCAAATCTCAAGAGTATGTTACGATGTATTGCCTTGTGATGAAGGAGTTCCAGAAGCACCAGTTTTTAGAAAAAAGAATTTTCAAAAAAGATTAAGTATATTGTTTGGTATACCAATGATGATATTATTACCAATATTATTTTGGTTTTTAGGACTTAGTATAGAATTCTTTATATTTGCATTATTATCTGTTGCATTATTGGCTATAATTGCTATAGACTATAAGCATTATATAATACCAGATAAATTAAATTTATTTATAATATTTTTAGGTATAATATATATATCAATTTTCTTTCTATTATCTCAACAAGAATTAGCATTTAATCATATAATGGGAGGACTATTAGGAGGTTCAATATTTTTAGCATTAGCTTTAATATCATTACTTATATTAAGGAAAGAAGGTATGGGTTTTGGAGATATTAAATTAATGTTTGGTTTAGGATTAATTTTTGGAGTAAAAGGAATTTTAGTATTAACATTAATTGCATTTACAATTGGTGCTATTGCTTGTATATTTTTTATAATAACACGAATTAAAAAGGTAACAGACTATATTCCTTTTGGACCATATATTTGTCTTGCATCAGTAATATTAATGTTTATTCCAGCTGGATTTTTTGTAGATTGGTATTTGAAGTTATTATTATAGGAGGAAAAATGAAAAAGAAAGTATTTATTATTACAACAATAGTTTTAATTATGATATTTATTATAGCTTTTGTTGTAATAGACAGAGAAGATATTAAAATAGATTTTAGAACTATTGATGCAAAGACTACTTTTAGTGGTATTTCCACTATTGAAGAATTAAAAAAATATGATGGAAAGCGAATAGAAATTTATGGTTTTATGTCTCCCTTGTCGCCATATGGTTATTCGTATGTGTATATAGCAAGTTCCCCATATGCAGTTGAATTATTTGATAATACAGATTTTAATTCTATAGCTGTGTTTACAGATAATGAGAAAAGTGTATATTATACAAATGCTATAGTTAAAGTTGTAGGTACTCTTGAATTTAAAAATTTTACGGATGATGCAGAATTAACGTATTCATATAGACTAATAAATGCAACCATAACCGAAGCAGATATATCTGAATTAGATTCGAAATTAATACCATATTATATTGTATCAAAAGAGTTGGTTTTAGATTTGTTGAATGGTATATTTTGTAGATTGGATCTAGCCGTAAACTATGAAGCTTATATAGCTGATGGAACTATGCAAGAATCCGATTTAAAAGTAATCGATGTTACCGATTGTGATTCAATACTATCTAAATTGAAATATCATAAAAACAATGCAGATTTTACAGTTTTAAATGAAGTTGTAACTAATTTAAAATCAATAATAGAAAAAGTTAATGTGTTAATTGAGAATAAGGATTATACAAAATTAGCTGATTATATTTCAAATTTTGATACTGAGTATTATAAATTTGAGGAATGGATATTAAAATTTAGTATATAAGGGAGATTATATGATAAACTACAATGCAGTAGAAAAAGTTAGAGATTATATGAGAGAGTTTAAAATTGATGGGATGTATTTTTCCAATTATAAGAATATATCATATATATTAAATATTAATGTACAAGAAGAACTATATATTACGTTTGAAGAGATTTTCCTATTATCTAATAGTTTATATATAACAGACAGAAAAGCACAATTACCTAATATTAAAATACTAAATTTATCTAAAAAAGAAGATTATATTTTCTTGCAAAACTTATTAAAAGATAAAACTATTGGTATAGAATCAAGATATATGAATGTATATGAGTATAATATTTTTAAAGATATATATAAAAATATTAATATTGTACCAATTAGCGAGATGATAGAGTTAATTAGAGTTATAAAAAGTGATGAAGAAATCAATAAAATAAAAAAAGCTTCTGAAATTACTTTACAAGCTTTTGAGCATATTGTACAATATATAAAGCCTTATCAAACTGAGATAGATATTAAAAATGAATTAGAAACATATATGTTTAGATCAGGGGCAAATGGTTTAGCATTTGAAACGATAGTTACAAGTGGACCAAATACAAGTAAGCCACATGCCATACCATCTGAAAGAAAAATACAAGAAAATGATATTATACTTTTGGATTTTGGTGCAAGTTATGAAGGATATTGTACAGATATGACAAGAACAATATTTATAGGAAATGTTTCAGAAGATATTAAAGAAAAGTATAATATTGTATTAGAAGCACAAAAAAAAGTATTGGATTGTATAAATCAGTATGTTAATATTCAAGATATAGACAGAATGGTAAGAACATATTTTTTGCAAAATAAATTAGAAGATAAATTTGTTCATTCATTAGGTCATGGTGTTGGCATTGAAGCACATGAAGCACCAAGCATAACTGGTAGAGGTGAATATATTTTGAAAAAAAATATGGTTTTAGCGATTGAGCCAGGCATATATTTTGAAAATGAATATGGAATTAGAATAGAAGATACTATAGTAGTTAAAGAAGATGGTATTGAAGTATTAACAAATTGTAATAAAGAAATAATTACTATATAAAGGAGTAAAAGATGGCAGATTATTTATTGATAGTAGAATCACCAGCAAAATCAAATACTATTAAAAAGTTTTTAGGAAGTAAGTACAAAGTTGTTGCTTCAATGGGACACGTAAGGGATTTACCAAAAAGTCAATTTGGAATAGATGTTGAAAATGACTTTGAACCTAAATACATTAATATGAGAGATAAGAGCAAAGTTATAAAAGAGTTGAAAGCAGAAGCAAAAGGTATGAAAAAAATCATACTTGCAACCGACCCTGATCGTGAGGGGGAAGCTATTGCTTGGCATTTAGCCTTTATACTTGGCGTAGACATTGATTCAACTTGTAGAGTAACTTTTAATGAAATAACAAAAGAAGCTGTTACAAAAGCTATCAAGGAACCAAGAAAATTAAATATAAATTTAATTGATGCTCAACAAGCAAGAAGAGTATTAGATAGAATGGTTGGATATAAGATTAGTCCTTTATTATGGAAAAAAGTTCAAAAAGGGTTAAGTGCTGGTAGAGTGCAATCTGTTGCTTGCCGTTTAATAGTTGAGCGTGAAGAAGAAATAGATAAATTTAATCCAGAAGAATATTGGAGTTTAATTGCCAATTTATATGATGAGAAAACTCAAAAAAGTGTAGATGCAAAATTAATTCATTATAAAAATGAGAAGATAGAAATTAAATCAAAAGAAGAAGTAGATAGAATAATAAGTGCAGTTAAGAATGAAAAGTTTATTGTATCAGAAGTAAAGTTAGGAACAAGACAAAGGCATTCGGCAGCACCTTTTACAACATCAACATTACAACAAGAAGCATCAAGAAAATTGGGATTTACTTTAAAGAAAACTATGATGGTTGCGCAGCAGTTATATGAAGGAATAAATATAGGTGGAAAAATTAGTGGTCTTATAACATATATGAGAACTGACTCTGTACGTTTATCTGAAGAAGCGCGTGCAATCGCAAAAGAAATAATATGTAAAAAATATGGTAATGAATATTATGAAGGCACATATTATAAATCGAAATCTAATATTCAAGATGGGCATGAAGCAATTAGACCTGCACATCCTGAGTTGGATCCAGATGATGTAAAAGAATATTTATCTAAAGAACAATATAAATTATATAATTTAATTCATAATAGATTTATTGCAAGTCAAATGTCCAGCGCAATTTATGATACAATAGTAATAGATTTTGATGTAAAAAATTATTTATTTAGAGCAACTGGTTCTAATCTAAAATTCTTAGGATTTATGTCTGTATATATTGAAGACAAAGATGAAAAAGAAGACGAAGAAATGATGTTACCAATTGTTGAGCAAAATCAAGAATTGCATTTGGAAAATTTACAACCAGAACAACATTTTACAGAACCACCTCCAAGATATACTGAAGCTAGTTTAGTAAAAACATTAGAAGAAAAAGGAATAGGTAGGCCAAGTACGTATGCGCCAACTATTAGCACAATAATAGATAGAGGATATGTTGAAAAAAATGAGAAAAAACTATTTGCTACTGAGTTAGGTAAAATAGTTACAAAATTATTAATAGATAATTTTGGAGATATAGTTAATGTTGAGTTTACTGCTGGTATGGAAAGTAAACTTGATGATGTTGAAGAAGGTAAAGTTCAATGGAAACAGGTTGTAAAAGAATTCTATAATCCATTTTCAATAAAATTGGCAGAAGTTGAAAAAGAGTTGGAACATGTTGAGCTTGTTCATGAGGAATCAGATGTTAAATGTGAAAAATGCGGAAGAATGATGGTATATAAATATGGTAAGTTTGGAAAATTTCTTGCTTGTCCTGGATTCCCTGAATGTAGAAATGCAAAAGCAATTATAGAAAAGTTAGATATGAAATGCCCAATGTGTGGGGGAGATATATTAATTAAAAAGAGCAAGAAAAAGAAAAAGTATTATATTTGTGAAAATAATAATCCAGATAATGGTTGTGAGTACATAGTATTTCAAAAACCAAAAAAGCCAAAAGTAGAAAAGGAAAAAGATGAATAGTATAAAAGATATAATGCCATTTAAATTGCCTAATTTAATAGCAGATAGATTAATACTAAGAGAATTTGAAGATAAAGACGCTCAAGATTTGTATGAATATTGTTCAGATGAAGATGTTGTTGGTGAATTATCTTTTAAAACATATAAAAATATTAATGACGCATATGATAGAATAGACTTTTTAAAAGCTAAATATGCGCAACATGATTCTGCATGTTGGGCTATAGAATTAAAAGATGAAAATAAAGTTATTGGTTCAATAGAAATATTTTATATAAATAAAATTCTAAAAATTGGTTATTGTGAAAATAAAAAGTATTGGAGAAAAGGTTATCTAAATGAAGCACTTAAAAGTGTAATAGAATATATATTTAGCAATAATATAAATGATTATATTATTGGTGAATGTATACATACTAATATAGCTTCACAAAGTTTAATGAAAACAAATGGATTTAAACATATTGAAACAGTTAAGAATGGTTTTAATATACATGGAATAAAATATGATAAATATATATTTAAAATAGAAAAAACAAAAAAGTAATTTACTTTTTTGTTTTTTATTAAATGTAGAAAATTAGATCAATGATGATTTAAAATGCTACTAAAATTGAAATATATAAATTCCAAGGAAGAGAATAATCTATTACGTTATTTTCTTCTGATGGTACAATCGCTAAAAAATTGTATTCAATTTCTACAGTTCCGAAATTATCATTATACATTTTTTCTAATGCGAAGTAACAATCTTCAACTAAATAATTATTTTCTAGAGTTTCAATCCAATTATTAAAATCTTCTTTTCTAAAGAATAAATTAATTGATGCGTTGTAATTTTCATTAAGTTGTAAAGCTTCTGTTGCTAAATCGATATATTTTGACGTTCTTTCATATAAACGGTTATCCTCATCTTTTAAGTTAGATATAACCGAAATGGATGCTATTACAGCTTCAATAATATAATCAGAGAATTCATCGTAGTTTTTCAAATTATTGTAATTAAAACTAATTAAAGGCTTACTTGCAATCATGCATGTATTATATATTATTTTTCAATATATTACAATATATTATTTATTCTTTTTTTCTATTTTTTCTAGTCCACCCATATATGGTTGTAATACTTTTGGAATATTTACGCTACCATCCATATTATAATTATTTTCAAGTAAGGATATTAGCATTCGTGGAGGAGCTGCAACAGTATTGTTTAGGGTATGAGCGTAATAATTTCCATCATCGGCTTTCACTCTAATTCCTAGTCTTCTACTTTGAGCATCTGTTAAGTTTGAGCAACTACCAACTTCAAAATATTTTTTTTGTCTTGGACTCCATGCTTCAACATCAACACTTTTAGATTTTAAATCAGCTAAATCACCTGAGCAACATTCTAATGTTCTAACAGGTATATCTAATGATCTGAAAAGTTCGACAGTGTAACTCCACATTTTATTATACCAATCATAACTATCTTTTGGTTCGCATACAACAATCATTTCTTGTTTTTCAAATTGATGAATTCTATATACTCCTCTTTCTTCAATTCCATGTGCACCTTTTTCTTTTCTAAAACAAGGTGAAAATGATGTCATATTATATGGTAATTTATCTTTTGCTAAAATTTGATCTTTAAATTTCCCAATCATTGAGTGTTCACTTGTACCAATTAAGTATAAATCTTCTCCTTCAATTTTATACATCATTGCATCCATTTCTTCAAAGCTCATTACTCCAGTTACGACATCACTTCTTATCATAAATGGTGGAATACAATATGTAAATCCTTTTCCAATCATAAAATCTCTAGCATAAGATAATACTGCAGATTCTAATCTAGCAATATCTCCCATTAAATAATAGAAACCATTACCTGCAACTCTTCTTGCAGAATCTAAATCAATACCATCAAAAGATTCCATTATTTCAGTATGATATGGAATATCGTATTCAGGAACTATTGGTTCACCAAATCTTTTTACTTCAACATTTTCAGAATCATCTTTTCCTATTGGAACTGATTCATGAATTATATTTGGTATTTTCATCATTATTAGCTTAATTTCTTCAGCTAATTTTTTTTCATTTTCCTCAGTTGCTATTAATTCATCATTAATAATATTTACTTGTGTTTTAATGTTTTCAGCTTCTTCTTTTTTACCTGATTGCATTAGTGTTCCAATTTGAGAACTTAATGCATTCCTTTGTTGACGAAGTTCATCACCTTTTTGTTTAGTTTCACGATTTTGTTTATCTAATTCGATAACTTTATCTACTAACTCTAGTTTGTGTTCCTGAAATTTCTTCTTTATATTATCTTTTACGATTTCAGGATTCTCTCTTACAAATTTAATATCTAACATTTTTTACCATTTCCTTTCAAAAAAAATAACCATATATCCTATGTATAGGACGATATAGTCGTGGTGCCACCTAAATTTGTAATATACATTTATATGTATATTACCTTATGCATTATAACCTATGCTACAGGTTTAACTTGTTTCGTTAAAAGCTCATAAGTGGATTCATAGATAACATATATTGATTTTCACCAAACATCAACTCTCTGAAATAAATTAACTATTACTATTCTTAATCTTTGCAATTATATTAGTATTATATATCAAATATATTAATTTTTCAAGTAATTGTTGAAATTATGTTAAAAGATTATTTCATTTTTGATATTTTTTTCTGATTTATGAAAAAACATATCAGTTAACATAAACAAGAAAAATTAATAAAAATTAAAAAAATTTAATTTTTTTTCAAAAAACCCTTGCATAATTGATTTATATATACTAAAATATGTGCAAGTGGTAGAAAGTGGAGTAAAGTGGAGGTGAAAATATTGTTCTACGGAGAATATGATCATACAATCGACGAAAAAGGAAGACTTATCGTTCCATCGAAGTTTAGAGAAGAATTAGGCGTAAGCTTTATAGTAACTAAAGGATTAGATGGATGTTTGTTTGTGTATTCAAAAAACGAGTGGGCAATATTGGAAACTGAAATTAATTCACTACCATTGACAAAAG
>Ga0265294_10000962_pt1 | contig 38996 bp, 39 predicted proteins | sample MunlanPumphouse3_FD_192504 | JGI IMG/M metagenome (GOLD analysis project Ga0265294, IMG submission 192504) | Groundwater microbial communities from a municipal landfill in Southern Ontario, Canada - Pumphouse #3 | ecosystem: Environmental > Aquatic > Deep subsurface > Groundwater | place... | reverse complement strand
TTTTTTACATTAAGACCAATAAGGCGATAAAATTGTTCAATCTCTTCTTCTGAAATTTCAATTTCTAAATTCATATAATATTTTCACTGTAGTGTAATTTTAATGTAAGCTTATTGTTTGTAGAATATTCGAGCAATTCACTATGGTGACATATAATGAAAATGCCCTACCAAATACAAAAAGGTTGAAGATGAAAAAACTAATTCTGAGCTCATTGCTAATTGGCAGCAGCTTATTGGCAGAAGTGACTGCACCAGAGGTGTTAACGAAAGACAAGTTTGAAACTGTTGAGTATCAGTTGTTTTTAACAAACACAAAGAACATCCCTATAACAAAAGATATGGAATCAAAAGTAGTGTTTGAGGGTGGCATAAAGAAGTACTATGAAGAGTACAACGCCATGATAGAAAAGAGATTTCATTTAGGCGAAGAGACCACAAAAGCGGTTCTCTCTACAGATAGTAAATTTTTTGCAGATGCAGCTTTTTATAAAGACGCAGCGTCATTAAACAATTTAGGAATAGCGATTGTAGGTGATATAGCATTAAGAGCTTTATTTAGTGCGATGTTCGGGGATGATACTTATGTGCAAGCCGTAGACTACTATCAAGATGGTAAGCCTGTTACACGAGTTTTAAAATACCTTGTTAGTGATGATACACTGGATGAAGAGGAATACAAGTTAGTTTTTAATACAACAGATGATCAAAGTTACCATTTTAGAACTGGTGGATTTCAATCAACTTCTTACAAGTTAATTTATAAGGATGAAATAAAATGAAAAAAATAATACTAAGCGGTTTAGTTTTGACAACATTGATTATAACTGGGTGTAGTTCTTCTAATCCAAAACCTCCAACGCAAAAAGTTGATGTGAAAACACATGAGCATCAACAAAGAATTCTTTATAGAGGGGAAACAAAATTTGAGAACATCCAAGACAATGATGCTCTAATAAAAGTTCTTCATACTCAAAAAAGCAAAGGTGTAATCGCCGTTATGCTTCCGGCTATAGATGATATAAGCAAAGAAGTAAAAAGAAGAGGATATCAATATTTTCAGATTGTATCACCAAAGCAAATATCCAATCTTGAGGGATTTCCCATTAACAATAAAGCAGACTTAGCAGCCTTTTTATATCCGGCTTCTTCTATTCCGCTCAAAGAGTATCAAGTGGGATTTTTTACATCGAGAAAAACATTGATGGATAATCAAGAGTCTCAAAATGTGGTTAAGAAACCATTTTTGTTTGGTGACACAGAGCTTGAGCTGATTGTTAGAATGGTAAAAGAGCCAAGATATGATGAAATAGTTTGGAGTGTAGATAGATAAAGGATTTATTGTGGAAGCAATTTGGAATTTTATAGGTTTCGTTTTTAAAACATTAGGTGAGTCAGGTGATACAATAAGAACTGGTTTGAGAGAATTTTTAGCACCAGCTATTACAGACCCATTTATACCGTTTTATGTTTCAGTGTTGTTAATAACAAGTATTGTATGGGTTATTTTAAAGCTAACTTTTTTAAAAAATGATAATTATAAAAATTTTTTATGGCATTTTAATTATGTTATGATTGTTTTTGTTGTGTTTATGCTTATTGTTGGAAGTAGACATTATAATTACACTTTAACTAATGCATCATTAACTGTTATTAGTGCCACTTTTATATTCTATTATTTATATATTTCTTTGGTAAGTGGTGCATTTACTAATTTCTTATCAGCATTTAAAAATAATCAAAATAATTAGTTGCTCATCAAGAGCCAAAAATAAATTACTGGGAGGTAAATAACAATGAAAAAATTAATAACAACAATGGTGGCAATGGTTACTTTAACAATGAGTGCGAGTGCAGAAGATGTATGTAATTATATAAATGATAAAAACTTTCTAAATATACTTGATAAAAAAGTGCATAAAAGTTTTATTGATGAAGCTGTGTTTGATTCACAAAAAGCTACTCCGATTCAAAGAGCCGCTTTTCAGAGTTCAGCTGATGCTGTGCTTAATCAGAAAGGTTTGAATTCAAGCATTGAAATATCAACTGCGAAAGGTGAAAAAATAACGTATAATGCAAAAAATACAATAATCAAATTAAATGAATTTAATAATTATTTAATGAACAACAATAAAAATAATATTATACTCAAATATTATACGTTTATGTTTAGACTACATCCTGAAGAAAAATATACATCAAATCTTGGTAATGCAGTTGAAGAATTTCGTTTATTTGCTTTAAAGTCATTTTGGATAATTGATTCATTTAGAACTATGAACATGAATAATATTGTAGACGTTTTTCTTGATCCAGTTCAATTTATTCCAGCTGTTTATATTAATCAATCAAACTTTTCATCAATGATTCATATTGGTCACTTCGATCCTGAATTTCAAGCTTTTTTACATAATGTAAATATCAATAATTTTAAAGTTGCTGCACAAATAATTGAAGATAATTTCAGTGATGCATATTTTATGGAAGGTGCAAAAATTCAATGCCGCAACTAATAAGCTCTTTTTGAGCTTATCAGGCTCTATATTTTTTGAATACTGTTAATTATAGAATATTGCATTATAATAATAAAGAATTAAAAAACAACTACAACTAAGCATCTACAGTAAAACACATACTTTCAACCCTACAGTTCAGACATAAAATAATGATAAATTTCAATGTTTTGCTGTATATGCAGATGCTAATTTTAAAAATGGTAAAATATCGAAGCCGTATATAATATGCGAAGTCATGTGACTAAAGAAAGAATGAAGATCAGAATAAAATTTAATAACCCTCGGCTACACCTCAAGGATGTAGGCTTACAAGGGAATTACGCTAAAATTATAGGGAAATGAGAATGAAAGATAGCTTAATAAATCAATTTATATCAAAGGAGAGGTTTGGAAGCTACAAGAATGTAGATGAGTATATGGAGAATTTAACCTTCTCTAAAAACTCTTATATTCCTTTGTCTGTGCTTGAGATTGCTCTAAGAAATGCCATAGATAGATTTTTGACTTTAAAAATTGGGGAACATTGGTATGAGGATATAAGCTTTTTAACCAAAGATAGTATCCGAAAAGTAGAAGAAGCCAAAAATGTACTTCAAAACAGAAGAGAGAATATTTCCAAAAACAAAATAATTGCGGAGCTCTCTTTAGGCTTCTGGGTAAACCTCTTCAAAAAGCCATATGATAAAAAATTGCGTATCAATGAGCTAAAGAGAATTTTCCCAAATCTGCCGAGTGCCAAAGAGAAGCTTATCAATAGAGAAGTGCTCTATAGAGAACTTAATCATATACGCAATTTTCGCAACAGAGTATTTCATTATGAAAAAGTTATAAATAAAGATAATTACAACAGTGTTCATGATGAGATATTTGAGATACTATCATATTTTGACAGTGAGCTAAAAGAGTTTGGATTTAAAGTCAATCAGATATAAAAAATGGTACTATAGTGATACAAAAAGTGGTGCATTGTGATACTTTTTTTATTTTTTGAATATTAACAGTCCCTGAAATAGGGCGGTTTTAGACATTATGGTGTGAACTGGTCAGCTCCTCTCATCCGCACCATCTACTTTTAAATCCATAAATACTATGCTCCATAGAAAATTAAAACTCATTGAAAAAAACTTAAACTTATTCCGCCATTTAACAATAAAAAGGGTCAAGATGAAATTAATGCAGCTTGGATTTTGCTAATGTATAAAAATATTTTAATAATTCTAATGATATTAAGCTCAAGCTTATTTGCTAATGCTGACTTAGAAAAAGTTAAACTTCAGTTAAAGTGGTTTAGCTCTTTTCAGTTTGCTGGATACTATATGGCAAAAGAGAAGGGTTTTTATAAAGAGGCTGGCTTGGATGTTGAAATCATCGAGCGCGATGCTAATAAAAACAATATCGAACAAGTTATTAGTGGTGAAGCTGATTATGGCATCGCTGATTCAGCAATATTGCTCTACAGAGCCAAGGGTAAGCCTGTAAAAATTATCGCTTCAATTTTTCAACACTCTCCACTTGTTTTTATATCTAAAAAAGAGTCTGGCATCTATAGCCCATTTGAGATGAAGTCAAAGGTGCTCTCTTTTCAAAAAGGAGTTGATGATGCTCCGCTTTTAGCGATGTTAAAAGGTGCTCATATAGCTGAGAGTGACTACACTTTTGAAGCTTTGGATTTTTCCAATGAGGCTTTTATCCGAGGTGAAGTTGATGTGATGAGCGCACATTTAAGCAATCAGCCATTTTTTATGAAACAGCGCGGCGTTGAGATAAATATTATCAATCCTCTAAACTACGGGATTGATTTTTATGGAGACAATCTCTTTACCACAGAAAAAGAGATTGCAAATAACCCAAAGCGTGTAGAACTCTTTAGACAAGCCTCTATAAAAGGTTGGCACTATGCATTAGAAAATATCGATGAAACTATCGATACGCTCATCTCAAAATATAATACTAAAAGAACAAAAGCGCACCTAAAAGAAGAAGCATTGATTATCCAAGACATGATAATCCCAGATATGGTAGAACTTGGCTATACAAGTTCAGATAGATTTTACAGGATAGGTCAAATCTACCAAAGAATCGGAAAAATAGATAAATACCAGCTTGATAACGCTTTGGATGAATTAATATATAATCCCAAAGAGGGCAATATCTGGGTTAAGTATTTTTACATCGCTTTGGCACTCTTAACGCTCTTTGCAACCCTTTCAATTATCTTTTTTATTATTAGTAAAAACTTACAAAAATTAGTAAAAAATAAAACAAGTGCCTTGAATGAAAAAGAAAAAATGATAAATATGTATGTACTTATTTCTGAATCGGATTTAGATGGAATAATAACATATGCTTCAGAAGCTTTTTGTGATATTTCAGGATATAGTAAAGATAAACTCTTGGGACAGAGCTATGCAATGGTCAGACATCCGGACATGCCATCTTCCACATATAAAGAGCTGTGGGGTAAAATACAAAATGGGAAAACATGGAGAGGCGAACTCAAAAATAGAAATAAAGAGGGTAACTCTTATTGGCTTGATGCCTATATCTCACCAATCATCGATGCTCAAAATCACACCATTGGCTATCGAAGTATTAAACAAGATATTACAGATAGAAAAGCTGTAGAAGCTCTCTCTATTAGAGATGGCTTGACAAATATTTATAATAGAAGACACTTCAATACTATTTTACCTCAAATGATAAATAGCTCTAAACGCAGAAATGATTTAGTCTGTTTTGCTATTTTAGATATTGATTATTTTAAACAATATAATGATATTTATGGACATCAAGCAGGTGACAACGCTTTAATAAAAGTTGCCGAGTCAATAGATAACTCTATACACCGAAGCGATGATTATTGTTTTAGACTTGGAGGAGAAGAGTTTGGTGTCTTGTTTAAGCTTGAAAACATAGAGAATGCTAAACTCTTAGCAGAGTCAATAAGAAAAAAAATAGAAGATCTTCATATACAACACAGTGGAAGTAGTGCTAGTCCCTATCTCACTCTATCCGTAGGCTTAATCTCTCTATATGCAAATAATATAAAAGATGATAAAGAATTTTATAAACAAGCTGATAATTTACTATATGAAGCTAAAAAAAGTGGTAGAAACAGGGTCTGCTCTGCTTAAAAAGGCTTAAAACTTAGATGAATTTAGTGGCGTTGTAAGAGAATTTTTAAATAGCTTGTGATTTTTTGTAAGATTTAAAACTAACTTCTGTAGAAGTAATTCTACAGAAGCTTGGTTTTTTATTTTTAGCAAGAAGGAACATTGCCACTATCATTTGCGTATTCATAAAAGAAGTCATAATAGTGCTCTAAATATTTGTCGTCTAAAGCACTGTTTGGAGCTTTAGGGCAGATTTTTTTTAACTCATCTGCTAGTTTGCCCTCTCCTTTGATAGACTCCCACTCATACTGAGAGTGTAAAGAAGCCATTTTGGCACCAGTCATGTCACATGAACTTTTTAGTTTTTTAAGGTAGAGTTTTTGACCTTTTGCAACATCGGCAGATGCAACTGTTGAACCCACTGCTAAAACCATAGCACTTACTAAGATTGATTTTATTAACTTGTTCATAATTTCTCCTTTTGTTGTTTATTTTGTTGCTTCGATATATTTCGCTAAAGCTTCAATTTGAGCATCATCTAAGGCTTTAACTTGACCTTTCATTAGGCCTTTCATAGCACCACCATAAGTCCCATCTTTGTATCCCTTAAGAGCTGCAATAGTTTTGCTTGCCTCCCAGCCAGTTATAACTTCTGATTTGCCCAAAGCTTTTTTCTCACCAGATGCACCATGACATGCTGCACAACTTTTATATAGCGCTGCACCATCTGCTGCTGCTATTGTTAGTGAACCAACTACTGCTAAACCTAGTAAGACTTTGTTAAGTGTTTTCATTTTCTACTCCTTTTGTAGTGTAAATTCCTTTGACGAGCAAACTTTGAAAAAGCTTAGCCGAAAAAGGTTGGAATCTACGCTGTTTTTTGTTATAGAAGCAGTATAGAAAATAATCGTGGAATGATTGCGGAATTTACCAAGAGATGGAAACTTCTGTCCAGTTGTCAAATTTTGATTTTATATCTATAGTTAAGTTGTACTCATCACAAATCATCTTTACAATGTTTAAACCAATGCCAAAACCACCAACAATCTTATCAAATCTAGCGTATCTGTTGAACAATAAGTTTATATGCTCTTCTTTTATACCTTTGCCTGTATCTTTGATGCTAAGTCTGTTTGCATCTAAGTCTATATATATTGAACCCTTTATCTTGTTGTACTTGATGGCATTGGATAAGATATTGTCGATGAGTTTTGAGATCTTTTTATGGTCAATATATAGCACAGTATCAGCATCTAAGCAAGTTATAACTTCTATCTTTTTCATATTTGTAAGAAGAGAAAAATAAAGGACTCGCTCTTCTATGAGCTCTTTTAAGTTTATATCTTGATTATCTGATACAACTCTATTGTTTAAAATTAAGTAGCTCAAATCATCATATATATTTGATATTGTTTTCGCTCCTATATCTATGCGGTTGATACTCTTTAGAAGAAATTTGTCTTTAATGCTCTCTTTGTCAATAAGCTCTATGTTTGTCATAATCGTACTCACTGGAGTATTTAACTCATGTGTAGTATCTTTTATAAACCTATCTAGCAGATGCAAGGCATCACGCATAGGTTTTAAAAATAGTTTTAGTAAAAAATACCCGATAAAGAGCATAGTGATAAAAAATACAGAACCATAGATGGCGATGGTTTTTACCGTTGCGTCTAGCCACTCTTTATCATCTGGCATCTCAACTACTATATATTGTGTATTTAAGTAGTATTTTTCTGGATTTGTTACATATCTTATGATTTTATTATTTGTATATGTCACTTCTGTTAGTGAGACTATAGGGTACTCTAGGGTTGAATATATAAGTTGATAATTTTTGTCGTAGAGTGAAGTTTTAAACTTTTTATCTACTGGGTAGAGTAGAGTGTTTGTTCTGTCATTGTGCAACTCTTGGAGTGCTAGTAAAAAATCGTTTGCATACTCATCTAGGAGGATTGTCCTTTGGCTAGATGCAAGCTCTTTTTGTAGAGTGTAGTATAGAGAGACTGTCAAAGCTAAAATAACAATGGTTAAAAAAACATATAGAGATAAGAAGCTATATAGTGTCTTTTTTTCACTTTGTGGTAAATCTATATCCAAGTTTTTTAATACTGACAATTTTATCTTTTCCTAAGTGTTTTCGTAGATTTTTTATATATGTTCTTAAAGCACTCTCGCTGACATCTTCACCATAATCCCAAAGTGTATCATAAATAGTCTCATGAGTTACAAGCGTGTCTTTGTTTTGCAAGAAGAGTTTTAAGAGTTTTGCATCTTTGTTATTTAGCTGAGTTTGCTCACCATTTATGGTGAGCATATCATTTTTAGTATCATAGTAGATATTTTTATCAATCTCTATTTTATCACTTGTGTTATGAAAAAACTCTCTTTTTAAAATAGTCTCAACTCTTAATTTTAACTCTTTTAGTGCAAATGGCTTTCTTATATAATCATCGCATCCACTATCATATCCACTCTCCAGATCACACATAGAGTTTAGCGAAGTGATAAAAATCGCAGGAGTAGTAGAGCCCTCATCTCTTAAGGTTTTTAGTATCTCAAAACCATTTATATCAGGAACATTTACATCAAGCAGTAAAATGTCAAAGTTGTTTTCATAGATAGCATCTTGTGCACTACTGCCATCATAAACAGGGGTGACACTAAAGCCAAGAGCTTCAAAATAATCAACAACTGTCTCATTTAAAGCAAGGTCATCTTCAAGTAGTAAAAGTTTCTTTTTCATAGGTTATTATATCCTAGCTTTTAAGGATTAATCGCAAATAAGGTTTCTAGGAGTGCTAAGTTATGTCGCCTTTGATGATGAAACAGTGAGAAACTTTAACACTTCATATCTTCGTCGGAAGCGAGGTTTAAACCTCGTACTAAAAGCTTAAAAGTCATATCTTAGCTTCAAAACCTTACATCTATTAGGAAGTCCTTCACATTAATTACTATTTAATATACCCTTCATAGCATTGTAGATATAATTTTTCGAATCATATAATATGAACTTATGTTAAAAGGATTTCGAATATGTCTAAACTCCTACCCCCTGATACTACAGCCCTACAAAATGTTCAAAAACTTTGCGAAGTAACTGATGCTTACGCTTCTAATGGTGAGCTAGATGCACTTTTTGTAGATGCATTTAAAGAGATTATCTCTTGGCATCGAAATAACAATGAATTTTATAAGACTCTTACTAAAAATTTTGATTTAGAAAAACTAAAAAGCGTGGATGATTTAAGAGAGTTACCTTTTATACATGCCAACTTTTTTAAGATGCATGAGAGTGTCTCGGTTGATAAAAAAGAGATAAGAGAGCATTTGACATCTTCAGGAACATCAGGGCAAAAGTCTCAGATGTTTTTTGATGAGTGGTCAATTTTAAGTGCTAGAAGAATGGTTAAGTTTATCTATGATGAGATAGGTTTTAACACACCCCAGCTAGAAGCAAACTACCTTTTACTAGCCTACGAGCCACTTAAAAACTTTAAAGTGGGAACTACAAATACAAACATTTTTCTTACCTCTTTTGCAAAGCCAAAAGAGGTCTTTTTCGCACTTCGCCAAACGGCTGGCACACATGAGTTTGACCGTTTTGGGACTGTTAGAAAACTTCAAGAGTATGCAGAGCAAAATCTTCCTGTTCGCATCCATGGCTTTCCCTCGTTTATGTACTTTACTCTGATGCAAATGAGAGAGATGGACATAAAAGTAAAACTCCATCCCGATTCACTTGTGATGTTTGGCGGTGGCTGGAAAGGTTACGCTAACAAAGAGATATCAAAAGAAGAGCTCTTTTCGCTTATAAATGAATATTTGGGCATCTCAATATCTAGGATTAGAGATGCTTATGGCTCAGTCGAACACTCCATTCCATATATAGAGTGCAAAAATCATAAACTCCATGTTCCAACATACTCAAGACTTTTTGTAAGAGATGTAAAAACTTTAGAAGTGCTAGACTACGGAGAGAGTGGCTTTATGAACTTTATCACTCCTTACATAACTTCTGTTCCTGCCATTAGTGTTATGATGGGAGATTTGGGCGTTATGCATAGAGCAAACGAGTGCGGTTGTGGAGCAAAGACACCTTTTTTTGAGGTTCTTGGTCGTGCAGGAGTCTCTCAAAACAAAAGTTGTGCAGTCTCAGCTTCAGAGCTATTAAAAAAGAGAGGAGTTTAAGATGCTAAAACATTTATGGCAGGGAGAGTGGATAGGTGATGAGACTCTACAAAACAACCTAGATAATATCACAACTTTTATAGAACCAGTTTTAGGTAAGCCTTTTGTTATAGAGTATTTTTTAGAAATCTCACAAAAGATGCATGAAGAGCTCTCATCCCGTGGTGAACTTTTTGAGAAGTTTGTAAAACTCGCTATGAAAACTCAAGAGGCAACAAAACCAAAAGCAGAGGCGATGCTACAAAGCATCACCAGTTTTATCTCTAAAGAAAACTTAGAAAAAAAACTCATATCTGAACTTGGGAGCCAAAACCCTTTTAGCATCGATAGAACTTCGATGAAAGAGGAGCATTTTGAATCTTGGATGCCACTTGGAACACTTGTTCATATCGCTCCTACAAATGTTTTTACTGTTGGGGTTCTTTGCGTGTTTGAGGGGCTTTTAAGTGGAAATATAAATATTTTAAAAACTTCTACAAATCAAAACCAACTCCCGCAACTCTTTTTAGAAGCCTTTTTAAAATTTGATACAAAAGAGTTACTAAAGCCTTATATTATCATCCTAGAAGTCTCATCAAAACAGCAAGAGCTACTCCAGCAAATCATAGACTCAGCAGATGTAGTTTCGGCTTGGGGAAGCGAAGAGGCTATAAAAAGCGTTCAAAATATGACTCCTCAAGGCGTAAGGTTTGTAGCGTGGGGACATAAGATATCCTTTGCTTACTTTGCAAAAGAGAAGATGCAAGATGTGGAAGCTATGAAAAAAGTAGCACAAGATATCTGTCTGCTAGATCAAAATGCCTGTTCAAGTCCTCAAGATATTTTTGTTGAGACTTCTGATTTTAAAGTGTTAAAAAGCTTTGCAGACAACTTTGCATCTATCTTAGAAAATGTATCGTCCACGATGCAAAGAAGCACTCCTAGTAGTGGCGCTGAGGCTGAGATTAGCACAGTTGTAAGCATCGCTAAAACTGAGGAAGCTTTAGGGCTTACTTATGTTCTGCGAGCAAAAGATTTTAGCTGGAGCGTTATAGCTGATAGGAGAAAAAGTTTAGGAGTATCGCCTCTTTTTAGAACTATTCTTATCAAACCGCTTGAGTCAGATGAGATAATATCTACCTTGCATCCAATGAAGAGTTACCTGCAAACTGCAGCACTTGTAGCTCCAAGAGAGAGAGTAGTAGAACTCTCAAGGAGACTCTTTGGTGCAGGATGTTTAAGGATTAGAGAAGCTGGACATATGCATGATGGCTACATCGGCGAGCCTCATGATGGTGTCTATGCACTTCCTTCATTTATGAAAAAAATCTCTTTGCTTTTGGGCGATGAGTTAGATGGAGTTGCGAGTTTCACAGAGTTTGAGCAGAGTTATACAAGAGATCTATCTGGACTTCCTATCATGAATAAAGAGACATTTCAAGCTCTTGAAGTGGCTGATGAGTATGTAGATTTGACTTTTAAAAGTGGAGGTTCATCTGGAAAAACTACTTACTCTTATTTTACCTATGAAGATTATCACACTCAGATGAGGGCTACTGCTTATGGACTCTATAGTGCAGGACTCAACCCTAGAACTGATAGTGTTATGAATATGTTTGCAGCTGGGCATCTCTATGGTGGATTTTTGAGTTTTCATACAATTTTGGAGTACTTAAAAGTGCCACATTACCCAATGGGGATTATGGAAGATACTGAGGTGGTTGGTAAACTTATAGTTGAAAAAAACATAAACTCGATTTTGAGTCTTCCTACTTTGATAATGAAGTTATTTGCAGACAACAAAGAGTTATTTAAAAAGCATAAAGTTGTAAAAAAACTCTTCTTTGGTGGGGATCACTTTCCGCAGGAGCAGATAGAGTATCTCAAATCTGAGTTTGGAGTAGAGCTTGTAAGAGCGGCTGCTTATGGAAGTAATGATGCTGGTCCTTTAGGTTATCAGTGTAGTGAATGTGCATCAAATGAGTACCATCTACTCTCAAGCATCCAAGAGCTTGAGGTCTTTGATCTTGATAGTGAAGTAAAAGTTGCCAATGGGGTAAGTGGAAGACTTATCTTTAGTTCAAAAAAAAGAAAAGGTCAAAATATCTTACGCTATGAGATAGGTGATGCTGGTTTTATAAACAAAGAGCCTTGTTCATGTGGACGAGTTGAGACAAAATATACGCTTCAAGGAAGAAGTAGCGATGTCTTTAAAGCTGGTGGTCCATTTTTGACTTTTAACAACTTTGCAGAGTATTTAAAAGATGGGTTTGGCTATAGTGGAATCTCTCAAATCCTCCTTACTAACGAGGGTATTGATATGAAACTTACTCTTAAAGTAGATGCTAGTGTTGGTGTGAGCGGGGATGAAATAAGTGAATATTTACTAAAAAATTATGCAGACTTGCATCTTAGTTGTGTTGAGTTAGGCTTAAAGCTTGAGACTCTTTTAGTGGGTGTTGATGAGTTTGAAGCTGTAGCTCACTCAGGAAAGATTAAACATATCATAGACAAGAGGATAGCATTATGAAAAGATTTTTAGAACATGTGAACTTTGTCCGCAAAAATTCACCTTACTATGCAAAACACTATAAGGATGTTGTACAAAATTGTGATGATATAGCAAAATATCCTATAGTAGATCAAAAAGAGTTTTGGAAGTCAAACGAGAACTTTGGTGAGGGTGTGTTAACAGCAAAACATGATAGCGGCATAGTCTTTAAAAGCGGGGGAACTTCGGGCAATCCTAAGTACTCTTACTTTACTTCAAAAGAGTGGAACGACTTTACTGAGGTCTCTGGACGTGGTTTTAGACATAATGGCACAAAACCTGGTGATCGCATCGCAAATGTTTTTTATGGCGGAGAACTCTATGCATCTTTTATCTATATAACAGACACTATAAAAAGCGCAGATATTGGTGTGAGTTATCCGATTGCTGGGCAGACTGAGATATCTGTTATGGTAGAGATGCTAGAAAAACTAAAGATAAATGTGATTGCAGGTGTTCCAACTACAATCATGAATATAGTCGCTTATCTTCAAGCTCATCGTGAGATAAAAGTAAATATCGACCTTATACTCTTTGGTGGAGAGTCATTTTATGATGACCAGCTTGAAGTTATCAAAGAGCAGTTTGGTGATGTTAAAGTACACTCAGTTCTTTATGCATCTGTAGATGGTGGAGAACTTGGTTACTTTGACGCTGCCACTTGTTCAAACGGCGAACATAGAGCCTTTGATGAGAGCACTATCATGGAGATAGTTGATGAAGATACAGGAGAGGTGATAGATGAAGCAAACAGAGTAGGTGTGCTTTTAGTTACAAACTTAAATAGAAAGCTTATGCCACTTATCCGCTATCCTGTTGGTGATATGGCGATGTGGTGTGAGGATGCGGGAGTAAAAGATAGAAGATTTAAACTACAAGGCCGCTCACAAGAGGGTGCTAGAATAGGGCCAGCTACACTCTATGCACAAGATATTATGGATGTGTTAAAACATTTCAACAAGGAGATACAAGTGTTGAGTTTTCAGCTACTTGTGACTCACGATGAGAAAAAAGATAGGGCAGTTATAAAGGCTGTTCCTGCACTTATACCATCAGATGCAGACACTCTTTCAAAGAAAATCATAGAGTATCTTTATGAGCAAAGGAGTATGTTTAAAGAGCTTCTTAGCAACAATATAATCCATCCCATTACTATAGAGTGGTGCGAAGCAGAAGCACTAGAGACAAATGTAAGAACGGGTAAAACAAAAAGAATCTTAGATAAAAGACTTAACTCATAAGATGTATAAAACAAGTAAAGTAATCATAAAAAACGATTTTGACTCTATTGAGCCTTTGGTTGAGTATCTTAACTCCATAGGCTCTCTTGTAGGGCTTAACAAAAAAGAGAAACAAAAAATCTCTTATGCCCTTGAAGAGAGCTTGCAAAATAGCATCTCTTTTGATTTTGAGTCTGGGAGTGAAGAGGATATTGAGGTAGAGATTACCCATATTGCATCAGGATTAAAAGTTACTATCTCTGATGATGGTATGCCTAAAAATCCTTTTACACAAAGTGTTCAGACTCTTGATGAGATTGTAAAAGATGTCTCATTTGAGTCTCTTGCAAAGAGTGACGGGGATGATATAAGTGCGCTTAGTGCTTTTGTAATCCACAGACTCTTAGATAAATACAGCTATATAAACAAAGGAAAAGATGGTCGCTCCATAGAGATGACAATCTACGCATCAAACAAGAGGATACAAGAAGAGGTAGAACCAGAGCAAACAACACAAGAAGACAAGTTTGAGCTAATAAGAGTGCCGATGGGCGGAGATATAACTGGCATCTCTCGTCTTTTTTATAAAAGCTATGGTTACTCTTATGTAAACGATATGGTTTACTACCCAGATAGGCTTGCCACAAAGATAGAAGAGAACTCACTTATCTCTAAGGTCGCCATCTCGCAACAAAATAGAGTTATAGGTCATATCGCTTTGATGCAGCCATTTGATGGTGCAAAGATTAGTGAGTGGGGCATGGCTATAAGTGACCCTCTGTTTCGCGGGCAAGGCATTATGAGCGAGCTTATCTCTGAGATCATGCATAAAGCACAAACATCTCCATTTCATGGCATCTTCTCTCACTCAGTTACCAACCATGAGTTTACACAAAAAATCTGTATAAATTATGGTTTTAGCGATGTAGCTCTCTTAGTCGGTTATGCTGGGTCTGAACTCTCTTTTAAAAATATCACTAATGATTTGACTCAAAGAGAGTCAACCATCATAAGTTATAACGCTCTAAAAAAAGAGCCACAAGTTAAGCTTTTTATGCCAAAAAAACATCAAGAGATGATAAAAAAACTCTATAAGGGTATAGGCATAGAAGCTGTGCAAAAAACCCCATCAAAAACAGTAAATATACCACTTAAAACGGAGTTAACGGATACTATCGTCTCCTCCATAAATATAGCAGAGATTATACTCAACAGCATAGCATCTGATGCACTAGAGTTAGTAAAGTACCTAACTAAAAAGTTCTCTATCGCAAAGATAGATATCATCTACTTATGTATAGATTTAGAAGATGAAAACTCTCCAGACTTAGTAGAAAAACTAGAAGAGATAGGTTACTTATTTGGTGGAATATTTCCACACTATCATCATGAAAATGCCTTAGTGCTACAGTATATAAACAACATAAAATTTGACTACTCTCTTATCCGATGCTACACACCATTGGCACAAGAGCTAAGAGACTATATTTGCTCCCAAGATGGTAACCAAATAGATGAGTAAAAAAACTATATTTTTCATGGCACTACTTATATCTGGAAATATGATAGGTGCTGGAATTTTAGCTGTACCTATAGTTGCTGGCTTTGCTGGTTTTTATCCCTCACTTTTTGCTATGTTTTTTTTATGTGCGGCTATGCTATATACTGGATTTGTCCTCATTCATGAGATAAATGAAGAAAAGCAAGAGACATTTAATCTTCCTAGTCTCTATGGGCAACACTTTGGCGTGAGTGGAAAATGGATAACATCTATAGCAAATATGACTATTTTTTATGGTGTGCTAACAAGTTACTTAGCTGGTAGCACACAACTGAGTATGATACTTTTTAATATTGATAGTAGTTTTGAGCCTCTAGTTCTTTTGAGCATCTTTGTTTTGTTTACTTCACTAGCAGTCTCTAGCATAACAATCATAGAGAGATACAACTCGTTTTTTATGCTCATTCTTGCAGTTGCATTTTTATCTCTCATTGGGCTAGGAGCCCCTGAGATAGAAACAAGTAGGCTATCTGAGGTAGATTGGAAATTCTTACCAGTTGCAATTCCAATGATAGTAGCTGGCTTTGTTTTTCACTATGTAATGCCTAGTTTATGCAAGGCTTCAAAATGGAGCAAGGAGATATATAAACCAGTCTTAATAGGAATGGCAATAGCTTTTTTTATGAATATACTCTGGCTAATAGTTGGCATCGGAGTTGTACCAAAACTGGGCGATGTGAGTCTGCTAGAAGCGTATGTGACTGGAGTTCCAGTGACTGTAGAGATGTCAAAAATTTTAGGTTCAGAGCTCTTTTTAGTAGTGGCTTCTATCTTTGCAATCGTAGCAATTACCACTTCATTTATATCTATAGGGATGGCGTTAAAAGACTTTTTAGAAGATATCTTTGTCAATAGCTTTAATCTACAAAACAGATATCTTCTCTTTGGGGTGGCATTTTTACCACCTCTTTTTATCTCATATCTCTACGCAGATATATTTTTAAAGGCGTTAGGCTTTGTTGGCGGTTTTGGAGTGGTGATTTTGTTTGGGATTCTTCCTAGCATCATCGCTTATAAAAGGGCTAATACGAAGATTAGCAAGCTTATCTCAAGGTTCTTCATTTTTGTTTTTTGTGCTATGCTTGTGCTAACATTACTGCAAACATTTGGCATTATAGATATAGCCCCAGTTAAAGGATAAAAGTGGAAGTACAATCTTATATGGAAAATGGTGTGCTAATAGTAGAACCTAGTGGTAAACTAGATACATTTAATGCACCAAAATTTGGAGCAGAGCTTGCAAGGCTGTTGGAGGATAAACCAGCATCTTGCTTGCTAGACCTATCAGGAGTCACATTTCTTTCAAGTTCAGGACTACAAGTTCTTTTAGCGGGAGCTAAAACTTCTAAAAAAGAAGGCATAAACTATAGAGTTTTTGGGATGCAAGAGATGGTAAATGATGTCTTTTTCTTATCTGGCTTTAACAACTTTATAGAGTCATTCGAGACAAAGCAAGAGGCTCTAACTTAAGATTATGGCTACATTTAAGATGGGGCTAAATCAGCTCGAAGAGACTCTTTTAAAGATAGAAGCGTTCCTTGGGGATGCTGATGAAAAAACCAAATTTAAAGCGATGTTTATCTGTGAAGAGTTGCTTACAAACTTAGTTCGTCATGCTGACTTTGAAGATAGAACACCCACAATATCTCTTAAGATAGAGTCTGATAAAGGGAGTGGATTTGTGATGGAGTATAGAGATAACTCAAAAGCATTTGATCTGCGAAGTCATAAAGACCCAAACATAGATGCCAAGATTGAGGAGAGAGAGCTTGGTGGTTTAGGTATATATTTAGTTAAAAAGTATGCACCAAACTTAGAGTATAAGCAAGAAAATGGCTCAAATGTTTTAAGGCTTAGTCTGTGAGTAGCATCTCTATACGTTTCGCTCTAGCATCTGTCTCAGTTGCTCTTTTTGTTTTGGCTTTTACAGGTGGCGTTAACTACTTTTTTTTGAAAAAAGAACTCCTAGAAGATGCCACACAAAAAGCACATCTTATGGAGAAATATAGCAGATATCAGATAGAAGCACTATTTTCAAAAGCAGAAAAAACATCCATAAAGCTAGATGATACTTTTCAAGATGGAGATTTCAGCGAAGCAGCTATAAAAGAGAGATTAACCAAAATGCTAGAAGAAGAGGACTCTTTTTTTGGTACAACTATAGCTTTTAAGCCTACAGAGACGAATAGCATCCCTTTTTCACCATACTACTACAAAAAAGAGCAAGGGATTGGCTATAGAGATTTAGCCCAAAAAGATTATAACTATCTCACAAAAGAGTGGTATAAAAGACCTGTAGAGCTAAAAGAATCTATATGGAGCGAGCCATACTTTGATGAGGGTGGCGGAGATATGTTAATGGCAACATATAGCAATCCAGTGTTTATCAAAGATGAACTCATAGCTATTCTTACTCTAGATGTCACTCTGCAAAAGATTCAAGGGATGATCTCAGCCATTGAGATTCTTGATTCTGGATACGCCTTTATACTCTCAAAAGAGTATAAAATCTTAGCCCATAAAAATCCTGCACTTATTATGAAAATCCATGATGAAAAACTAGTCAAACACAATGAGATGATTAAAGAAGAAGAGCGCTGGACTTACTATGTAAAGATTAAAAACACTAATCTAACTCTTGCTATTGTCTTTCCTGTGGATGAACTTTTTTCATCTTTGCACTATATGTCTATCATCTACATTTTACTAGCTACTATTGGGGCAATTTTACTTATCGTTACGATGGTTTTAATCTCTCGTAGGGTTACTGAACCACTAAGGGAGCTTACCCTTATAACAGACGATATAGCAAACGGTAATTTTAACATCAAGATACCTCTTCCAAAGACCCAAGATGAGATTTACAGACTCTCTTTTGCTATAGACACCATGCAAAAGGCTATAAAAGAGTATATAGAAAATTTAAGAGATGCTACGATGCAGCAGCAAAAAATCGATAGTGAGCTTGATATTGCAAGATCTATCCAAAGAAGTATGTTACCAAAGAGCTTGCCAAAAAATGAGAGCATAACGCTATGTGCGATGCTAAAACCAGCTAGAGCAGTTGGTGGAGACTTTTATGATTTTTTCTACATAGATGAAGAGCATCTATGTTTTTTAATCGCTGATGTCTCTGGCAAAGGAGTACCTGCTGCTATGTTTATGTCGGTGGCTAGAAGTTATCTTAGAGCGTATTCAACCGTAGGTTTATCAGCATCTGAGATAGTTGAAAAACTAAACAATACCATCGCATCAAACAACGATGCAAATATGTTTGTTACACTCTTTTTTGGAATATTAAATGTAAAAAGTGGAGAGCTAAATTATGCCAATGCTGGACATGATGAACCATATCTTTTAAGCGATGATGGGGAGTATAAGAGGCTAGAAGGAGTTGGCAATAGTGTTGTAGGAGCTTTTGAAGATTTAGTTTTTAGGGATGAGACCATTTTTTTAGCTAAAAATTCTAAACTCTTTTTATACACCGATGGAGTAACAGAGGCTTTTTCAAAAGATGAAGAGCAGTTTTCAGATAAGAGAGTAATCGAGGCACTTTCTGCTTCACGAGAGAAAAGTGTAAGTGCCACAATGCAATATATGGAAAATTCAATAACAAATTTTACTAAAGATTGTGAGCAGAGCGATGATATAACTATGCTACTTTTAGAGTTTAAAATGAGTTAATTTTTTATAATAAAATACTATAATTGAATGCTCTGAACAACTATTAAGTTGAATCCTGAATCAAGTCTAGGATGACGAATCTAGTTTATAGATTAATCAAAAGAATTACTATTAAGAAACTATGGGAGAATATGTGATGATTCGCTTGGTATATGTAAGTAAGGCCACAAATGAGATGAGTAGTGATTTACTTATGGAGTTACTAAAACAAAGCAGAGAGAAAAACTCTAGGCTTGGACTAAGTGGAATGCTACTTTATGGTGGAGGGAACTTTTTACAGATTATTGAAGGTGAAAAGGAGACAGTTGACGCACTTTATGAAATTATCTTAGCAGATAAGAGACATGAAGAGTGTGTCTTAATTGACAAGAGTGATATACAAGAGAGAACTTTTGGGGATTGGTCTATGGGCTTTGAGCTATTAAAAGAGGAAGATATCTCAGATATACAAGGCTATACTGAATTTCTTACAAGGGCTATGCGCCCAAAAGAGATTGCTATAAAGCCTGATAATATTTTGGGACTCCTTTACAGTTTTAAAAAGAGTTTTTAATTTGTTAATTGTGTTTTGCTATAAAAATAAAAGTAGTATCATCATCTAGGGACTCTACCTTATTCATAAATTTTTCTTTGAACTCTTGTGCAGTTAGCGAGCTACTGAAATCTTCTTCTATATAGTCCCCATATAGCTCATCTTCAACAAAAGTACTGTTTTCTACTATGCCATCACTAAAGAAGAGAAACTTACTAACCTCACTTATATCACAAGTATTTATCTCTATCTTATCGGTATATGGACTGATGGGTGGGTTGTTTGATTTTAATCTGATTATTTGAGTACTATTTTGCATTAAAAGTGAAGCTGGCATCGAAAATTTAGCATATTTTAGGAGCTTACGAGAAAAATCAATGAGAATAAAGTCTGCGCAAATAACTTCATAATCTACTAAAAGTACAGAGATGTAAGCGATAGCGCTATTTATTAGCTTCTCATAATCTACAGGTTTCTTTGTATCTATGAGGTGATTTACATAAGAGGTAAGGAGCATGGCGCTAAGAGATGCTGAGAGCCCTTTTCCCATACCATCGGCTATCATAAAAAACATCTGGTTTTCACTTAGTTCTCTGGCACTATATGCATCCCCACTAAGTGTATCGTGTGGCTGATAGATAATATCTAGCTTATAAAGAGAGTTGTGGATAAGCTCTTGAGAAAAGTCATTACGCATAATAAGTAACTCTTTTTTTAAAGCCAACTCTTCTTGATAAGCGTTATAAATTTCTTTTTCTTTTAATGTTTTTAGTGCTAATTCTTTTTGTTTTTTTACATATTTGTTGATAGTGATTAACTGAGTTACATTTTCAATAGCATCTAGAACTTTACTAGCGTTTAGAGGCTTTTGAAAAAAGTTATTTACATTTAGTTGGAGCGCTTTAATGATTGTATCTATATCTTTAGTTGCAGATGCAAGGATGATAGGAATCTGTTTGTCCATCTGCCTAATCTCCTCTATCATTTCAAGGCCATCCTCACTAGGTTCACTAATTATAAGGTCAACTTCTTCTTGCAAAAATATTTCTAGTCCTTCTTCTGCATTAGATGCAAAGACGATAGACTCAAATTTTTTTTGTAAAATGATTTTATAAAAATCTTGAGTGATTTTCTCTTTTTCAACACAAAGTAGAGTTAGTGGTCCTAAATTTTGTGTTGTTTTATTATATATTTTTTGCATTACATTTTAAACTTACTAAGTTCATTTTGAAGCATATTAGTGTTGTTTGAGAGGTGTTTTACAACGCTTTGAATAGCATCTCGATGAGAACCGCTCTCTTTAGAGATGCTGATAACTTCATTCATATGAGCAATAAGTTCCTTGGTTTTTGTAGCAATATATGTACTTTGATGAACAACGGCTAGAGATTTTTTTGTTGTTGCTAAAAGATTGTTTTGGGTATTTTGTGAAAAATCTATTAGTTTTTGTGCTGAATCAGAGATGCCATTCATATTGTTTGAAGTATGTGAAGTTTCCTCAGATATTTCAACTACATTTTGAGTAATTAAATTTACATTAGAACTTATCTCACTTAGTGATTTTTGTGTACGCTCTGCAAGTTTACGAACTTCATCTGCTACAACCGCAAAGCCTCTTCCGTGTTCGCCTGCTCTTGCTGCTTCGATAGCTGCATTTAGTGCTAAAAGATTTGTCTGGTCTGCAATATCAGAGATGATTGAGAGGACATCTTTTATGTTTTTTGCTTGTTGAGTTAAAGAGGAGACTTTTACAACTAGCTCTTGCTGAGAGAGATTGTTATCTTCTATAGAACTCACTACTAGGTTAAGCTCGCCAATAAACTCATCTAGTACGCTAAATGTCTTTTCAAGATCTTCTGTTACTGTAATAGAAGCATCTTCGACTGAGTCAAGACGTGTGCCAACTTCATTTACAAGTATGCCTATAGTGTTTATTTTCTTATCAGCAATTTCTCCACCAGTAGTCAATTTCTCCACTATAAAAGATAGTTTTTCATTCTCTGCAAGGTTTGCAGATGAGACATCTTTTGCTTGATATACACTTTTTTTGAATTCGCCAACCATCTTTTGAATCGCCATAGAGATCTGAGATATCTCATCATTTGAATCTATAGAGATATCGTGAGATAGGTCAAGGTTTTTTGATACATGCTCTATCCCATTAAGGCTTTTGCGAACATTCGTATTTACGCCAGTGGCGATTATGGAGATAACAACAAAAACAACTACTGTAAAAAGGATATAACTAGCAAGAGTTATAACAACGCTCTTATAAGCTTGTGACTCAAGTGATTCAAGCATTTGAGAGTTTTGTTTAGCAAGCGCATCATCTACCTCTTTTAAGAGGTTTATTTTTTGAGTAATAGTCTCAAACCACTTCTCGCTATTGATATTAAAACCTCCATCTTGAGCTTTTTTGGCAGCTATATCACGCATCTTATCTACTTCTTTAACGATAGGAGAGTCCATAGTTGTCTCATAAAGTTTTTTAGATTCATCAGAAGCTAGAGAGAGAAAAACCTCCATATAGCTATCTTGTTCCGCCATAAGTTTAACCCACTTTAAATACATACCTTCCCCAAACCTATCCACAGCAAAAGTGTTACTAAGTACCGCACGTTCTATTCCAGCTCTCTCTTTAGACTTTAAGAAGTTTGCATAAGCACTCAAATCTTTGATAGTCTGTGCAGCACTTCCTATCTTAGCCGAATAGGAGACAATATCTAAAATCTTTGCATTCATATCTGTGTAGTAGGCTATAGCTTCTTTGGCTTGGATGCTAAGTGAATCTATTTTAGAGCGGATAGAGTCTAGTTTTTGTGTCTCTTTATAGAGTGCCCTAAAATCAGCTTCTAACTCTTTAGAAGACTCAATGTCTAAAGAGTTAGTAAAGAGCACAAGCTCTTTTAATCGAGTATTTGTTAGTTCTCTTTGTTTTTGTAAAGTAGCACCAAACTTAGTCCCGCTAGAGCCTAAAAATCCAGCACTAGCACCTCTCTCTTTCTGTGTCTCATGGATAAATAGGCTAAGCTTCTGAGAGATTATGTTTAAATCTTGTTGATATTTTATAGCAGTTCTCTCTTGCAAACTTTTAAAAAAAGTTATCGTGATTATTACTAGAGCAAAAGAGACAATTATAGCTATGATTATATTGAGCTTATTTTTGATACTCATATCTATACCTGCTTTGCATTAAATGCTTTTACAAGACTTAAGTCTTCTAAGAGAGCAATTAGTTTGGGATTTTTAACATGTAGGTGCAAGTCAATATTTTTTGTATGAACTAGCATGTTAAAGTATCCAATAACTGAAGATGTGATAGAGATTGAGTCAAGTATCTCGATTGTTAGATATTGAGAACTCTCTATAGCTGAATCTACAGCTATTTTAATAGCTTGAAAGTCTGCGATGCTTTTAATGTTTTCGGTGATAATTATACGGCTTTGTGCTGTTTTTATTTTCATGTCTTTTCCCTCTTGTGATACTTGAACTAATTCTATTTCGCCAAGTATAATACAAGAGTGACTAGTAACTGTCTAGTGAGTTCGTGTTCTTAGGTAGAGCTTTGCTTACTTAAGAGCTCATAGAGTTTTGTAACATCTCTTTGCACACCTAAATAGTACTTTAGTTCTAGGGTTTTTTTGTCAAAAATAGGTGATATTGTAACCTCGTTATAGATAAGCCTGCCATCTTTATGGTAGTTTCTTATGACGGTAGTTATATCTATCTTTGTCTCAATTGCCTTACGAATATCACCCAATTCAGGTTGATTTGTGTCCTGATTCTGGAGGTAGCGGGGATTTTTACCTAGCACATCTTCTATGGAGTATCCAAAAGTATTTACAAAAGCTTCATTGGTATATATAACAGGATTGTCTTCTTGATTTGGGTCTGTAATGGTTATGCCGTGTTTTGCTTGGTCAAGTATGTCAAAAAAGTACTCTCCAATATCAGGAAGCCCTTCACGATACTTCTCAAGTGCATAAAGCCCACCATAATAGTTAGTTATCTTAAGAGCAGGTATTTTTTTGCGAAGTTCACTTATGAGAGTTCGCACGCTCTTAGAGTTAAAGTCTTTGTCATCATACTCCCAAACATGACTAAAAATATCATAATTTTGAGCAGGCCGACCACGACAAGAGATGAGATACTCTAAGCAGGATGTCATAGATGCAGTAAGTGGTACAATTTCATCATTAATTATGACATTTTGAGTATAACAATCCCAATATGTGCAAGGTCCGAGTTTTATCTTTTGCATCTACAATCCTAATCGTACAGAGGTCGTTTTTAAATAAGCTTTTTGCTCTTTTTTAAAAGTTTAGAGATAGCGTCAAACTCTTTTTGCATCTTCTCTCTTTCTTGTTCTGTCTCAAGAGTTTTCATATCTTGTTTGAGCTGTGCTTTTTTTAGAGATAATTTTTCAATTATCTCCTTTATTTTCTCTTGTTTTGTTAGAGCTAGATCCTCATTTTTTAGATACTTTTTGATTTTACTTATGATTTTATTTAGTTTCATGGATGTCCCCTCCTATCTCTTTGATGAGACTGTTATCTATAAATAATATAGTTGCCATCTCTAGTAACTTCTTTTGAGTGGAGTAGATGGTCGCACTATCGTTCATAAGAGAAGTTGCCATTGTGGCTTTTATCTTCCCCTCTCGTATTAACTTATCTGTTTTTGCAGAGTTTGTTAAATCATTTGCTTGTATGGTTGACTTTAGCATCTCTAGTTGAGTAAGCCTCTCTACTTCATCCTCTGTTGCATTTATGATATTTATATCCATCAAGATAGAAGCTAGCTCTTTTCTTAGTAAGTTATACTCATTTTTTATAAAATCATTTCTACTCTTAAGATAAAAATTTAGATTTTTTTGAATATCTCTTGTATCTTTTAAAACCTCCACTATAATCTTTGCACTTCGCTTTAAATCGTGTACTTTTTGTTGCTCTGGGCTTGTCATATTTTCTTGGGCAAAAGATGAGTATTTGATGATTTCGCTATAGAGTATCTTTAGATTTGACTGATATATCTCATCTATATCTGTGTTTATTTTAGTAACTTCTTTAGAGATTTGAACCTCTAAATCCTCTTTTGTTTTAAGGTTGGTTGTGTGCAAGTTTATGGCATGAAACATCGCTCTTTGACAATTTTCATATAGGTTTATAATCTCTTTTTTGATGGAGACAATGGCAGCTTCTGGAAGTGTCAAGTTTACATCAAGCAGGTACTTTGGTTTGGAGTGAGCAGATACTTTTTTCTTTATAAGCCTCTTTGAGAGAGCTACTATCTGAGCTATAAATGGAGAGAGCAGCATAAGTCCGATGATGCTATAGAGTGAATGAAAAAGGGCTATTTTCATACCATAGTTGTTTGCATCTATGCCAATATAAGGAGCTGTAAAATCCACAAAACCGCTGATATAAGTTATAAAGATCGTGACTATAATAGTTGTTATAAGATTAAAAAGAAAGTAAGCAAAAGCGACTCGTTTTCCATTTTCATTAGATGCAAGTGAGGCTAAGATGGCTGTAAGAGTAGTCCCTAAGTTAGCACCTATAACTAAAGCAAGAGCATTTATATAGATGATGCTATCTGCGTTTAGCGCGGTGATAACTATAGCAAGAGTTGCAGCACTAGACTGAATGACTACAGTTATAACTATGCCTATAACTATGTAAATTAAAATCCCAAGCACTCCCTCCATCGAGTAGGCAGCTAGATCTATGGAGTCTTTTAGTGTGTCAAACCCCTCTTTCATATAGGCGATGCCAAGAAAGATAAAGCCTAAACCTAGAAGGACACTGCCTAAAGCTTTGTAAGTGTTGTTTTTGGCAAATCTCAAAACAACACCAAAAACTATAAGAGGCATAGCGTAAAGGGAGATTTTCACATCTACGCCTAGGCTAGAGATTATCCATGCGGTTGTTGTACTTCCTAGGTTTGCTCCAAAGATAACCCCAACACCCTGAGTTAAGGTAAGCAGCTCAACTGATAAGAAAGAGATAACTATAAGAGAGGTAATAGTTGAACTTTGAACAAGAGAAGTTGAGATAACCCCAGTTAGGATGGAGTAAAACAGGTTGCTTGTAAACTTTTGAAGAAGCTTGTCTAAAACACCACCAGAGAGTAGTTTAAAGCCATCTTGCATAAAAACCATACCAATTATAAAGATGGCAATACCACTAAGTAAAACAGCGAGGTCCTGGTAAACAATAACAAAATATGCAAAAAAAACAAAGCCAAATATAAGAAGCAATTGTTTAGACATATAGACATCCTAGAGGAATTTTAAAAAACTTGATATTGTACCTAAATGTGGTCTTTAAAGAGGTAGTAAAAAATGTGAAATATAACAGAATTTCAAGCATTTTGATACAGATTTTTGTATCGAAATGCTTTTGATATTATTATGCAAAGTGAGGGCGAATCGAATCGCACCATGATTTTATGCGTGTTTGGCTTTGGTCATCTTGATTGTCTTCATCAAGTGCTAGACCTACAAACTTGCCATCTACAACGGCAGTTGATTCATCAAACTCAAAGCCATCGGTTGGAAATGAGCCTACAACATTTGCGCCTAAAGAGACTACTTTTTCATAGATAGTTCCCATGGCAGATAGAAAATGATCAGGATACTCTTCTTGATCTCCAAGACCAAAAAGGGCTACAGTCTTACCGCTCAACTGCGCATCATCGAGGTTTACGATATAGTCTTCCCAATCATCTTGTAAGTCTCCATCGCCCCAAGTTGATGAGCCAATTATGAGAGCGTCGTACTTTGTCATCTCATCATTCGCAGATTGAGCAATATCGTGCATTGTTATATTTAAGCCACTCAAAGACTCTTTAATCTCTGTAGCCATGTTCTCAGTGTTTCCTGTTGAGGAAGCGTAAAAAAGTCCAATTTTTTTCATAATTTTCTCCTTTTAAAGGGTTAAGTATAAGTCAAAACCCTTTTTGATATCACAAGATAATAGAGCATTAAAGCTTAAATGAGCATTATTAAATAAAGCTATTTTAAAAAGCTATGTTATAGTAATTTAGTTCTATTTTTAAGATTAGCATAACTTTTAAAATTCTCATCTTTTGGCGCATCTAGATAATCTTCTCTTGCAAACCTATACTTAGCATCTGCATACTCTTTGCTCTTATCTCTATTTAGTCCAATGCGATATGAAGTAAAGACTTTAAAATCCTTCTTAGTAGATGAGACTAAAGAGATGTCTTTTTGGTGTTTGTCAAAATAGTCTTGAAGCTCCTCATGTTGCGTGATGTTGCTATCTATGAGAGAAGCAAGGTATTTTTTTACCGTAGCACTTCCAGCAAAGTATGAGTTTTTATGTTTTATGCCTCTCATTAGGATGCTGCCTAGAAATACTCCATCTCCAAAGGTGATGCCAGCTCCACCTCTTTGCCACGCTTTTTTATGTACATAGATATAGTTATGGGTATCTCTTAGTAAATCATCTTGATGGACAAAAGGGTCATTGTGAGTTTTGTCCTCATAAAAATAGAACTCTATCTCAGTTAATTCTATCTCGATATCTTCTATCTTTAGCATCTTCTCATTTAAGATGCTCTGTGCAGTATCGTAAAATATACCCTCTAAAGATGCAATAGATTTGTCACTTTTTTCAATCTTTTCATGAAGTTTAGTAAACCATAGTTTCATAGGGGCTTGTCTCCTTTTTTAACAAAGTTTATAACAAGCACACTTAAAAGAGATACAAATGCGATGATGCCTACAACTCCAAGCGTACCGTTTGTTCCTTCAGTAAAGGGAAGCCCACTTGTGTTGATGCCAAAAAAACCAACTATAAGATTTAGTGGTAAAAAGATGGCTGAGATGATGGTTAGTGTGTAGATTAGATGGTTCATCTTGTCATTTATGCGAGCTGTGTAAAAACTATATAGATAGTCTAGTTTTGAGTACTGAAGTGTTGCTGAGCGAAGGGTTCTATCTATGTGCTCATGAAGATTTATATAGTCGTTTATGGGAAAATCGTCCCTGCTTTCATAGTGCTCTATCATCTCATCCACCGTTAATTCTGTGTGCATAAGAGTTCTCTCTATACGCAAAATATCTCTTTTTAGCTCCAACCATTTTTTCATAAAGGTTTTTATGTTTTGATTGTCATATAGATCCTCTTCTATGTCCACCACAGCATCTCTGTATGTTTCAAAAGATTTTAGTAGTTTGTCTATGATCTTATTTAAGATGTTATGCATTGATACAAACTTATCATCTAGTTGCTTTAGTTTATCTTCTACTCTATCGTATAGAAAATTATGCTCTTTTGTAATAACAAAGCCAACTGAGTTAAACTTTAGCTCATCTTCAACGATAGGAAGTCGCACTATAAGAAGATCATACTCATCATTTACATCAAAAAGAGATGGATGGATTTCGTTTTTTAAATCCTCTAAGTGAAGTTTGTCAAGGCTATCTTTTACATTTAAAATCGTATTATTTTTTGACATAGAACTCTATACCCTCTTCATGAAGTCTTTTAACTATCTTTTGGCTTAGTTGAGATTTGAACTCCATAATCTGATGGTATGGAGTTACATACCAGATATAGAGTATAAAACAAGGCTCAACTGGGTCTGGAATGAGGTGGATACGAGGCCTGAAGTCGCGAGAACGCATACCGTAGCGTTTTTTTAGATGGCCATACTGTTTTGATGCCACCTCCATGTAGCGCTCAGTCACATCAAGAGTTATCTCGTTTGTGATTTGCTCAACCTTTTCTGTATCAGCTGCAAAAGGGATTCTAAACTCTATAAGGTCATAAATGGTCTTCATCTTATCATGCGTATAGTTATAGACATAGTTATTTACAAAGTAGTTGTTTGGCACAAAAACAACTCTACCAGCCCTTTTTAGTTGCAAAGATGTAGTGTTGTTGATGCTCTCATAGATGGTCATCTTAAGGGGAGAGATGTCTATAATCTCGCCAATAATAGGATTGCCATTCATGTAGAGCAGGACTCTATCGCCAATCTTTACAGACCCACCAAAAGAGAGATGCATCCACGCTACTATACTTTGAATATACTCTTTCATGGAGATAGTGATAGCAGCGGCAATAAAGCCTATAAGAGTCGCTGCATAGATAATATTGTTGATATTAAATGCTATGATAACTAGAAAGAGGATAATAAAAAAAGAGATATTTAAAACTTTTTTTAGTTTAAAGAGTTGGTCTTCATCCTTTGTTTTTTTGATGATAAAGTACTTTAGAAAGTGAAATAGTAAAAAGATAAAAACAATAACAGCGATGTTGATGCCATGCCTTGGAAGCTGTGTTTTTTCATAGCTTTTTAGCTCATATAGATATGCTTCTTTTGAGTGCTTTAAAACCTCTTTTTTATGTTCAAGTAAACCTTTGGCATTATCAAAAAAGTCGATGGCTTTACGTAGCTGCTCCTCTTTTTGCGTGTCTTTTTTCTCCTGGGCAGTTACTAACTCTTTGTTTAAATACTCTTGTGCATCTTCGTACTCTTTTTCTAAGATAGTAAATTTTTGATTTTGGATATTAAAGCTATTGTTTTTGTTTTTAAAGAGATACTCTATGATATTTATCTCTTTTGCATCATCTACTACACCTACCTTCTCAAGTATCCCACCAAAAGATTGTGGAAGTTCATCTAGTATCTTTTTTTTACTAATTTTGAGAGTTAAAAGCTGTGTGAGTTCAGACTTTTTCTTGCCACTTGCTCTTTGGATTTCATTTTTTAGTGTTTTAATCTCATCATCTAAGTTATCGGCCTTTAGTGAGTTGCTATATACTTGAAGCCAAGTGTTGTTTCTTTTGTCAAGATAGTCAAAGTTCTCAGCATAAGCGAAAGTAGCAATTAAAAGCAGAGCTAAAAAACAGCTTGATAAGTATCTCAAAAGTCTCTCCAAAAAATATGATTTATGTATTATACTCTTAAAATCAAATCTTTAAGAAGCGAGGTTTTAACCTCGCAAATTACATCTCTTTAGGAAGCGAGGTTTTAACCTTGTAAATTACATCTCTTTAGGAGGCGAGGTTTTAACCTCGTAAATTACATCTCTTTAGGAAGCGAGGTTTTAACCTCGTAAATAAGGTTTGATAATAACTTAGCGCTTTAAAGTTATGTAAAGCACTAAACCCTAAAGTGCGAAGCTCATCGTGGAGAATGCCATTGGTTAGCATTCCTAAAAGCGTCGCTTCCAAAAGCCTTGTGAAGCTCATCGTGTAGGATGCTATTGTTTAGCTCCATAAAAGCGTCGCTTTTAAAAATATTGCGAACTTTGTGTATAGCGATAATTCTGCAGATGTGAAGGTTTAGGATTTATAACAATATGGATATAATAGTGCTAATAAAGGGCGAGATTTTATAAAATTTTTTTGAGGTTAATGGGTGGCTGGAATGAAGATTATTGGAAGAAGAGAGCTTATATCTATCTTAGATTTAGAGCTTTTTGACTTAGATGCGAAGATAGATACAGGGGCAGATTCTAACGCTTTGCACTGTGATGATATAGAGATAGACGATAAAGGATTTGTTCATTTTACTCTGCAAGACGCGGTTCATGAAGCTTATCATGACAAAAGGATAGTTATGCCGCTACACTCTATAAAAAGAGTAAGAAGTTCAAATGGAAAGCTTCAAGAGAGAGCATCTATAAAAGTAAGTGTAGAATTTTTTGGTAAAAAATACAAAACAATTATCTCTTTGGCAGATAGAGCAGATATGAAGTATCCGATGCTCATAGGTAGAAAGTTTTTAAGTGGAAAATTTTTAGTAGATGTATCAAAAGAATATATAGCAAAAAAAGATGAAAAGGTAAAAATATGAGAGTTTATATACTATCAAGAAACAAAAATCTCTACTCAACAAAAAGACTTGTAGAAGCTGCCGTACAAAAAGGCTGGGAAGTAAGAGTTATAGACTATTTGAAATGCAGTATAGAGATTATGAAGGGGCAACTGCACATCAACTATTTGGGCACTCAACTCCCTATACCAGATGCCATCATTCCTCGCATCGGTGCGAGTAGAACTTTCTATGGAACTGCAATGATTAGACACTTTGAGATGATGGATGTCTTCTCAACATCAGGTAGTTTAGCAGTCTCAAGAAGTAGAGATAAACTAAGAAGCTTGCAGATACTCTCAAAACAAGGTGTAGATATGCCTAAAACTGTCTTTGCATCTAACAAGTCAAGTGCAAAAGATGTTATAGCACTCAGTGGTGGCGCACCCTTGATACTAAAAATCTTAGAAGGAACTCAAGGTGTTGGGGTGGTTTTAGTAGATAGCGAAAAAGCTGCAAAGTCAGTTTTAGATGCCTTTTATGGCATGGATGTAAATCTACTTGTTCAAGAGTATATAGAAGAGGCAGGCGGGGCTGATATCCGTGTTTTGATAGTTGGCGGTGAGGTTGTTGGAGCTATGAAGCGTCAAGGTGCAGAGGGGGATTTTAGATCAAACTTACATCAAGGTGGAAGTGCAACCGAACATAAGCTAACAAGAAAAGAAAAGTCAACTGCTCTTGCCGCTGCAAAAGCTATGGGGCTTGGCATCTGCGGAGTTGATATGATTGAATCAGCTCGTGGACCACTTGTTATGGAGGTAAATTCATCACCTGGACTTGAGGGAATTGAAAAATCTACAAAGATAGATATTGCTGGGAAAATCATGGATTATATTGCTTTAAATGTAACTCCAAAATCTGATGTATCTAGCAAAAAAAGAAAGATTAAAAAAGATAGTATAGGGGCGTAGATGCAAAAAGATAAGTTTGTTTTGGGAAATGTTGAGGTTGCTAGAGGAACTAATGTTACCATATATATTGACTTACCTAAACTATACAACACCCCAACCCAGCTACCAGTGAGGGTTATGAGAGGTAAAAGGGATGGTCCGATTGTATTTGTAAGTGCTGCCATTCATGGAGATGAGTTAAACGGCGTAGAGATTATAAGGAGACTCAGAAAGCTAGAAATCTTAAAAAAATTAAGAGGCACGCTTATCTTAGTTCCTATAGTAAATGTCTATGGCATTATGACTCTCTCAAGATATTTGCCAGACAGAAGAGACTTAAACAGAAGCTTTCCAGGAAGCGTCAAAGGCTCACTTGCTAGTCGTGTAGCAAAGATATTTTTTGATGAGATTGTCTCAAAGTGTGATTTGGGCATAGACCTTCACACCGCTTCCATACATAAATCAAACCTTCCTCAAATCAGAACAAACATCAACAATGAGTACACATTTAACTTAGCAAAAGTATTTCAAGCTCCTGTAATACTTCACTCAGAGGTAAGAGATGGCTCACTAAGAGCCGTAGCACAAGAAAAAGGCGTACCTATACTCTTGTACGAAGCAGGTGGAGCTTTGAGGTTTGATGAGACCTCTATCCGCATAGGTGTTCATGGGATAGTAAATGTTTTAAGAGCTAATGATATGCTTCCACGAGTAGCTAAGAGAGTAAAAAAACTCCCAATTGTTACAAAAAATAGCCAATGGAGTAGGGCTAACAAAAGCGGGATGCTAAGGACTATAAAAGCACTTGGAGATACCGTTCTTAAAGATGAAGTTGTAGCATATATAGATGAGCCTTTAAGCGATGCTACTATGGAAGTAAAATCACCTTTTGCTGGGGTTATCATTGGAAAATCAGAGATTCCACTTGTGCAAGAAGGTGATGCCATTTTTCATATAGCGAAGTTTAGAAACTTAAATGTTGCGGATGATAAGATAGAGTATTTTAACGAAGATGCAATAGAGCATAGCGAGTTTAATGAGCTAAATGATGAAGATATTATCGAGTAGCAAATTTTGTATCTCTAAGATTGCTAAAAAATTTCACTTATCGTTTGTTAATCTACACTATGCTAAAGTAAGCGAAAAATTCAAATAGGGTATAGAATTTATGAAACAATTCAAATCACTTGTCGCAATAGATTTCTCAGAAGATAGTATTACGGTTTTAAAAAAAGCGATGGAGTTTACACAAAAAATAGGTGGTATTATAGATGTTGTTCATATCGTAGAGAACTCCTTTTTTTCGCCCAAAAAAGATATCAATTATATTAAAGAACATAGTTTAGAAAAACTAAAACATTCATTTGCTAACTTCGATGAGAAACATTTTCACTGTATAGAGGGCGACACAAAAAAAGAGATTGCAAAAATTGCAAATATTCTTAAATCAAAGCTTATTATTATTGGTAAAAGTGGAGAGACTTACAGCTTTAGCGAGGTTTATTTAGGCTCGCATACAAAACATATAGTAAGAAGTGCAGATGTCCCTGTACTGATTCTAAAAAAAGAGAGTGAGATTATAACAAACAATATTTTACTCCCCACTGATCTCTCTACATGCTCAGCAGAGGCTATCTTAAAGATTGCAAAGTTATTTCCTAATGCCTATCTTACTCTTGTACACTTTTTTACTATTCCTTTTGAAGCGCGCCTTAACAGTTATGGCTTTAGTGATGAGGATACTATAGAGTATATGAGTGTAATGAAGGAGCAAAGTGAGAGAAATCTTGAGCAATTTATCCAAACAATAGATATCCCTCATGGATTTGCAATCTCTACAAAAGTTCGAAAAAGCTCCTTAAACCCTAAACTCTTTGATAAGGAAGTTGAAGATATACCACACGATATACTAGCACTTCACACCACTGGAAAAATTAGTTTTTACGCTTTTGATATCCTTGAGAGCTCAATAGAAAATGTTTTAATTTTAAAGGTATAAAACCTCTTTGTATACTCTTTTTTTTCAAAAAATAGTATAATTTCTAGCTCAGATAGAGGTCGCCCAATAGTATAAAAAGACCTTTGAGTCAAAAGAGATAACACTAGATATCTTGGGGTTTTTTGGCTGTGTTTGATGAAGTATCAAACAAAACTTTTTTATGTAAAACATAACATTTTTTTCGAGGACACAATGAACATTTCTGATGTGATATTTGAGATGGAACTTAATGGTGTTGGTGCTGGAGATATTGATAGCATCGTTGAACTCTGTCGTGATAAGGGTTTTAATAGTGAACTAATGGATGAGGAACTTGTAAAAAGAGGGTATCCTAAAATCTTTAGCATAAACTATGAAGAGTATGATGATTTTGATGATGATTACTTCGCTGTTGAGAAGTTTCCAAATAAAAATCTATATAGAGACTAAGTGTTAAAGACTCACTTCACTACAATGTGAAGTGAGTAAGTCTTTTAGTGAGTAAAAGTCCTATTTAGCGCGCTAAATACAGCTTTTATCGAAGCGGTTGCAATATCGTCATCGATACCTACACCAAAACATGACAAAATATCTTTAGTCTGTATCTCTATATAAGCTATAGCTTTTGCACTACTTTTATCTCCACAAGAGTGTTCTGAATATGAATTTATCGTAAACTCATTTTCATAGTCTTTCATTAAAGCATTTTTGCAAGCGTCTATGGGACCATTTCCTTGAGCAGATGCTACAATTTCTCTGCCTTTATAGTTATAAACTAGAGTGCAAGTCGATACCTTTTTTAGCGACTCAACTGTTACATCCACAAAACTGATATGCTCTTTTGCCTCAAAATATGTCTTATTGAAGATGTCTAATATCTCATCAGGTTCTAGCTCTCTTCCCTCTTCATCTGTTACAGCTTGAACTACTTTACCAATCTCAGGATGCATAGCCTTTGGAAGCTGATAGCCAAAGTTTTTCTCTAGTACATAAGCTACTCCACCTTTTCCTGATTGGGAGTTTATACGGATGATGGACTCATAAGAGCGACCAACATCTTTTGGGTCGATAGGTAAATAGGGAACTTCCCAAAAGCCATCTGGGCTGTTCTTTTGATATGCTAGACCTTTGTTTATAGCATCTTGATGTGAGCCAGAGAATGCAGTATATACCAACTCTCCCACATAAGGGTGTCTTGGATGAGTTGGCATCTCTGTACATCTCTCAACAATTTCTAAGACATCATCTACGTTTGAGAAATTTAACTTAGGGTCTATTCCTTGAGTCAACATATTTAGTGCTAGAGTTATTATGTCAACATTTCCTGTTCTCTCGCCATTACTTAAAAGTGTCCCCTCAACTCTGTCAGCACCCGCTAAAAGTGCTAACTCTGTTGCAGCTACAGATGTTCCTCTATCGTTATGCGTATGAGTCGAGATGATGACATTTTTACGGTTATCTAAGTGTTTTGACATCCACTCTATCTGATCTGCATAGACATTTGGAGTTGACATCTCTACAGTAGCAGGAAGATTTAGGATAACCTTTCTATCATCTGCTATACCCCATCTTGCAGTTACTGCATTTGAGATAGCTACTGCAAACTCTAACTCAGTTCCCGTAAAACTCTCAGGTGAGTACTCTAAAAATATCTCTCCATCATGTTTAGTTTCAAACTCTTTAACTAAGTCAACTCCCTCTATAGCTAAAGCGATAATTTCCTCTTTACTTTTTCCAAAAACTATCTTTCTTTGAGCACTAGAAGTTGAGTTATAAAGATGAATAGTTGCTTTTTTTACACCCTTTAGTGCTTCAAATGTTTTAGCAATAAGATGTTCTCTAGCTTGAACTAAGACCTGAATAGTTACATCATCGGGGATTAGTTTATCATCAACCAAACGACGTAAAAAATCAAACTCAACTTTAGATGCAGATGGAAAACCGACCTCTATCTCTTTGAAGCCGAGTTTTAGTAAGAGTGTAAAAAGTTCAAGTTTTTTATTCATATCCATTGGGTTTATTAGTGCTTGATTTCCATCACGTAAATCCACACTGCACCACTTAGGAGCTTTAGTAATTGTGTTGTTAGGCCACTCTCTGTTTGGCAAATCTATTTTTGGGTAAGGGCGATATTTGCCCACTTTTACATGATTCATTTTGAATCCTTAAACTTGAAATTTTGATTATGACACTCTTACATATTACAATCAATGTTGGAATTATATCAGATTTTATATTAGGCTTTTGTGTGAAGGTTGATTCTTGCAGATTCCCGCAATATAAGCGGGAATATTTTTAAGCACTTTTTAGCACTGGTAAGTTGATTTAAACTCATAAGCAGTTGGACGACTCTCATCAGGCCAAACATCTCGCTCAAATCTATAGTGTCTATACGCTTCTAAAAGCCCATCACTAAAGATAGGTTTTAAGTACTCAAAATCTCTAAATAGTGACTCTAGTGAACCACGAAGAGTGTGAGGAAGTTGAGGGATTCCTTTTTCACGAATCTCATCTAGGGATAGTTCATATAGGTTTTCATCCATAGGTCCAATAGGAATATCTTTGTTTTTTATACCATCAATACCAGCCATTAACATTACAGCAAAAGCTAGGTAAGGGCATGAACTTGAATCTGGAAAACGCATCTCAACACGAGTAGCCTTTTCTCCAGCACCATAAGGGATGCGACAAGATGCAGAGCGGTTCTGAGAAGAGTAAGTTAAAACATTTGGTGCTTCAAATCCAGGTAGAAGTCTTTTATATGAGTTTGTTGTAGGGTTTGTAAAAGCTGCTACTGAGCGAGCGTGTTTAAAAATTCCACCTATATAGTGTAGTCCCATCTCAGAAACATTTGCATAGTTTCCTTTTTTATAAAAGAGGTTTTTACCATCTTTCCAAAGTGATTGGTGAACATGCATTCCATTTCCATTATCACCAAACATTGGTTTTGGCATAAATGTTGCAGTTTTTCCATTTAGATGAGCTACCATCTTTATAACATATTTGTACTTTTGAACATTGTCAGCCGCACCAATGAGGTCTGAATATACTATGCCTATCTCATGTTGACCTTGAGCTACTTCATGGTGACCAAGGATTACTTCAAGTCCAACTTGCTCTAAAACTTGCATCATCTCAGCTCTAATATCTACACCACTATCAACTGGAGCTACTGGGAAGTAACCACCTTTTCTTCCTGGTCTGTGACCTGTGTTATACATGTCTGGGTATGGATTGTTAGAGTTCCACTCGCCTTCTTCAGTGTCGATTTTGTAACCAGCTTCGTTAATGTTGTCAACAAAAGTTATGTTATCAAACATAAAAAATTCATTCTCAGGGCCAAAATATACAGCATCAGCAATGCCAAGAGACTCGACATGTTCAAGTGCCGCTTTTGCAATGGAGCGAGGGCATCTCTCATAAGCTTGATTTTTGTATATATCATAAACATCACAAAAAACTATGATAGTTGGATCAGCAGTAAAGGGGTCTAAAAAAGCAGTCTTAACATCTGGTTTTAAAAGCATGTCAGACTTGTTAATAGGTTGCCAAGCATCTATAGATGCCCCATCAAAAGGCAATCCTTCTTCTAGTTGTTCTGTAGTTACAGTTGACATTCTATAAGTTACATGATGCCATGTACCCTTAATATCTGTAAACCTAAAATCTACAAATCCAACGTCATGTTCTTCACAAAAAGTAAAAAACTCCTCAGTGGTGTTAACAAACTTTCCCATCATTTCTCCCTATGGATTATATGAGCGCAAGTATATCTCAAAAACATTTAATCTTTTCTCTACTATTGACTAATGTTTAATCATTTAGAGTTTTTATTTTAGCTAATAGCCTTGCAAATAAGTGAAATGAAAGATAGAGCACACACAAGGATAAAATATATATAAACTGAAGAAAGTATCAAGATAAATAGATGTATACTTTATGAAATGGCACAAAGGATTCAGTATATATGAAGCAACAAAATATTTTTAGAGTTGATGGAGTTGAGATAACACTCGATGAGCTCATTCGAGGATACAAAGAGTCGAAGTCTTCAAAAGAGACGAGAAGTAACGCAGAGATTAAAAGAAATAACGAACAGAAACTAAAACCTTATCAAGCAGAGCTTATAAAATTACAGAAGTATCTCGAAGATACAAACCAAAAGATGATAATCCTTTTTGAAGGACGAGATGCTGCTGGAAAAGGCGGAACTATAAGACGAGTTACAAGGTATATGGATGAGAAACATTATAGAATTGTTGCCCTTGGAAAACCTAGAGAGGAGCAGAGATATCAGTGGTTTTACCAAAAATATGTTCAGCATTTTCCTACAGCAGGTGAGATAGTTCTTTTTGATAGAAGTTGGTATAACCGTGCTATGGTTGAGCATGTTTTTGATTTTTGTACTAAAAAGGAATATGACGACTTTATGAAGGGTGTTAAGGGTTTTGAAAATGATCTTGTCCGTCAAGGCATCATACTTATAAAGCTCTACTACAGTGTAACAAAAGATGAGCAAGCTAGAAGGTTTGAGAGACGGCAAAATGATCCGCTAAGACAGTGGAAGCTTAGTGAGATAGATCTCCAAGCTCAAGATAAATGGGATGAATTTACCGAGACAAAGTACAATATGATAAAACATACACATTCACACAATGCTCCATGGACAATTATTCGCTCAAAAGACAAACAACTTGCAAGATTAGAATCGATAAAAGTTATACTAAATAAAGTCAATTATGAAGGCAGAGATGAACATCTAAACTACTCTCCAAACCCTGAGGTTGTTATATCTGGTGCTAGAGAGATTGAAATAATGGATGCACAGGTTACAAGTACTGGTAAATTTATAGGATAAAAGGAATATAAGAGTGCAAGAAAAAGAAAAAGAAAAAAGAAAAAGTAAAAATGATAGAAGAGAAAAAGAAAGAAGAGAGAGTAAAAAAGTAGGTAAGGTTCAAGTATGGGTTAAAGAAGAGACTATCGCTTATGAAAAAGAGCTTTTAAAACTTCAGGTAGAACTATTAAAGCTTCAAAACCATATCAAAGCAAATGGTTTGAAAGTTATTATGATTTTTGAGGGTCGTGATGCTGCTGGAAAGGGTGGAACGATACAAAGAATCACAGAGCATCTAAATCCGAGAGGTGCTAGAGTTGTAGCCCTAGAAAAGCCAAGTGAGATAGAAAAAACGCAGTGGTATTTTCAAAGATATGTACAGCATCTACCAAGTGCTGGAGAGATAGTAATTTTTGATAGAAGTTGGTATAACCGTGCTATGGTAGAGCCTGTAATGGGCTTTTGTTCAGAGAGACAACATCATCAGTTTTTAAAAGATGCACCAAAGTTTGAAGATATGATAACAGAGGAGCAGATAAAAATCTTTAAGTTTTACTTCTCTGTCTCAAAAGATGAACAAGCAAAAAGATTTAAAGAAAGAGAGACAGACCCACTAAAACAGTATAAACTTTCAGAAGTTGACAGAGAGTCACAAAGACTTTGGAATGAGTACTCACTCGCAAAGTATATGATGCTAAGTCAAACTCATACAGACTTTGCACCATGGACTATAGTAAAGAGTGATGACAAGAAAAAGGCGAGACTAAACTGCATCAAGCATATACTAAACTTTGTTGAGTATAAAGATCAAATACCAAATGAAGAGCTAAAAGTTGCCGATGAGATTATAGTATATGGAAGAGATGAAGCGATTGCTATGGAGAAAATGTTTCAGTATTCACTAAAAGAAGAAGTTAAGAGTTAAAACTTCTAAACCAGTCATCAGGTCTGTTTGCAAGAGGGTTTTGAGAGTAAAATTCATCTTTATCTAGTGAAAACCTATAGTTTTTCATATAGCTTTGTATGAGCTTATATGCTTCTGAAATCTCTTTAAACTTCTCATCGCTACCATCTGGCATATCTGGATGATGCTT
>Ga0265294_10000961_pt1 | contig 39004 bp, 32 predicted proteins | sample MunlanPumphouse3_FD_192504 | JGI IMG/M metagenome (GOLD analysis project Ga0265294, IMG submission 192504) | Groundwater microbial communities from a municipal landfill in Southern Ontario, Canada - Pumphouse #3 | ecosystem: Environmental > Aquatic > Deep subsurface > Groundwater | place... | reverse complement strand
ACTACTTCGGTCTCACATTACTGTAAACTAATCTCTAACATACCGCTTGTTTTAAACAAGGCAAATTCGCCTGATAGGGACAGTACGTCAAATCCCCGGCTGGTTTTTCATGTAAACTCCAAAAATCGGTTTTCATGTAAAATGGCGTCCCTATGGAGCTATGGTGGAGCATCGCATCATCCGGCTATGTATCGGAGCTTGTCATAGCTCCGAAATTCCCCTCCCGGGACGAAGAGCAGGAGCGCAGGAATGCCTGCTTATCTACACTATGCGGGCAGGCCAAAAATCTTACTTGACTGTTTATCTATCTAAAAAAACATGTGGATATGAAGAAACCGAAAGCGAATGCCAGTATCTATTTCCTTGCGCGCAAATACCTTGCCGGTAGGAGTGCTCTGGGCATTAGCAGGGATTATATCCTTACTTTGATTGGCATTACTCTGGGCGTGGTGGCTTTGATCACTGTGAGTTCGGTGATGAATGGCTTTCGGGAGGACATCAGCGGCAGGATTATCGGAACTCTTTCGGAACTAAGGCTTTCAAAGCCGGAAGGCGGCCTGCTTGAGGATTATCAGCCTATCATTCAAAAGCTGGAAGAGCAAGGATTTACTGCGGCTCCGGTGGCCCGCACCGAATTGCTGCTCAGAAACGGGCAAAAGTCTGCCCCTGCGGTGGTCTTTGGCATCGATCCCTATCGGCACAAAGCGGTGAGTCCTCTGCTGAATCAACAGAGTCAAAAAGATGCTTTGCATGGGATACTTGCCGGTGATCTTCAGCCGGAAAGCTTCAACGAGGGCGGAATAGCCCTGGGCTCCGGATTGGCCGGGGAAATGGGGCTGTATGTGGGCGACGAGGTGCAGCTCATCTCGCTGCTCTTTAATCAACCCACGCCTTTTGGCCTGATGCCCATGGTAAAAAAGCTGAGGGTGAAGGCGATCTTTGCCGCCGGAATGCCGGAGTATGATCAGAGCTACTCTTATGTGCCGCTGCCTATAGTGCAGGCTTTCAATTCTTATGACCATCAGGTGGATTACATCGAAATCCGCAGCTCGAATCCGCAAAAAAGCCGACAGCATCAAGCCCGGCTCAGTTCGCTTTTTCCGGAATATAAGATCGAGGATTGGAGCAGTTTCGATGCCTCGCTGTATGGGGCCATCCGCTTTGAAAAATACCTGATGTTTGTGATCTTGCTATTTATGTTTATCATTGCCAGCTTCAATCTTACCGGTAATCTGCTGAAAATGATCAGTCAGAAAAAGTCGGAACTGGGCTTGCTCAAAGCCTTGGGCTACAGGGGGGAAGAGCTCAGGAAACTCTTTATGTATCAGGCCATGATGATCTGCACTATGGGCATAGTCCTGGGGATAATCCTCAGCACCATCCTGCTGGTGATACAGGATAAAACCGGGCTGGTCAAGCTGGATCAGGCCATTACTCTGCCCGTGAAGATGCAGCTTACGGATTATCTGCTGGTAATCGCTGTATCCTATCTGCTCACTTGGCTGAGCGTGCTGTTTCCCCTAAACAATCTAAAGAAAATTAACGCGGTGGAGCTTATCCGCCGGAATGCATAAAAAAGAGGTACAATTATGAATCGCAAAGACGCTTATCGCATCGCCATCGAGGCAGAAATCCGTTCCCAGAATCTCTACAAGGCCCTGGCCAAAAGTTTTAATAATGCAGAAACTGCACAATTTTACAATCAGCTGGTGCAGTATGAAACTGATCACGAACAAAAGGTGCGCGGGCTGTATGCCAAGGAATTTCCCGGCCAAAAGCTGGAGCTGATCGGAAATCTGGACATGCAAATGGAAGGCCTCAAGCTGGACGACCCCAAAGCTGTGCTGGAATTTGCCATCTCTCGCGAAGAACTGGCCCAAAACATCTATCTCAAGCTCGCTGAGCAGAGTGAAGATGCGGATACCAAAGCGCTATTAGAACAGCTTGCCCGGGAAGAAGAGCTGCACAAAGAACTGCTTTTTGCCGAGATTGAGAAGCTGCACGGCATCCTGCAGTGGTACGACTCTTCTGAACTTGACGGCTTTATGGAACATTAAGCTTGCTCGAAAACCAAAGCGATCTCTTTGAAGAGCAGGAGCTGGGCACGCGCCAGGCACCGCTGGCGGAGAAGCTACGCCCGAAGGTATTGGATGAGCTAAAGGGGCAGGAAAAGCTCGCTGCGCCGGATTCCCTGCTGGCGCAGATGATAGCCACCGATAGCTATCACAGCTTTATTCTCTGGGGCCCGCCGGGTAGCGGGAAAACCACCATTGCCCGCATCATCGAAGGCTCTTCTTCCTTGCGCTTTATCCATTTCAGTGCGGTGATGTCCGGCATCAAGGATGTGAAAGCGGTGATGAAAGAGGCGGATTATCTGCATCGCACTGCAGGGGAGCGCAGCCTGCTTTTCATCGATGAGATTCACCGTTTCAATAAGTCTCAACAGGATGCCTTCCTGCCATATGTGGAAAGCGGGGCTATCATCCTGATCGGAGCCACCACGGAAAACCCTTCCTTCGAAGTGATTCCGGCTCTGCTCTCCCGTTGCCATGTCTTTGTATTGGAAGCTTTGCAGGAAGAAGACCTGGCCGAGATTCTGCGCCGGGGCTTTAAAGAGTTAGATCTAAAGATCGATGAAGAGGTCATTGGCTGGATGGCGCAAAATAGCGGGGGCGACGCGCGGCGGGCGCTGAACGAGCTGGAGCTCATCCAGGGCTATCTGCAAGAAAATCCCCATCCTGAAATTCAGGTGCTGGCCAATGCTCTGGCCAAAAAGACCATGTTTTATGACAAGAACCGTGAGGAGCATTACAACCTCATCTCGGCCTTGCACAAATCTATGCGCGGCAGCGATCCTCAGGCCGCTTTATACTGGCTGGCGCGCATGCTGGAGGCGGGAGAAGACCCGCGCTATGTGGTGCGCCGCATGATCCGCTTTGCCAGTGAAGATATCGGCCTGGCAGATCCCAATGCGCTTATTCAAGCTCTGGCCGCCAAGGATGCCCTGCTCTTCATCGGTATGCCGGAAGCCAGCAATGCCCTGGCCCAAGCTGCGGTCTATCTGGCTACAGCACCCAAGAGCAATAGCCTCTATAAGGCCTACGGCGCCGCTGCCGAAGATGCCCGTAAAACCAGCCACTACGGAGCTCCGCTGAATATCCGCAATGCCCCCACTAAGCTGATGAAAGACCTGGACTATGGCAAAGGCTATAAATACGACCACGATTCCGAACATAAATACCACTATGAGAAGTATTTTCCAGAGCAAATGCAGGAGCAGGTCTATTATGAACCCGGCGAATTTGGCTTTGAAAAGGATATCGCTAAACGGATAGCGTGGTGGGAGAAGTTGAGGGATAGGTAGAGGGGATAGGATCAGTTGTTTAGGATGGAGCAGTCCTCAGACACTAAGCATATTATAATCAATAGCTGTTTCGATAAATTTCAGAGTATTTACGTATTTGCTACGAAAGTTCTTATCGAGCTCATTTAGTGGAGGCATTGCGTTCTTTATCCTTCGAAGTGCATCTTCTTTGTCTGTCCTGTGGTTGTAAGGTATTCCCCCAAAAAATCGAGTTCTAATGTCTATAATAGCAATTAAAGATATGATGTTAGCCATTGCAGATGTCCAGGTATCTCGTTTTTCAGATTTGCAACATTCGCTTCAAAATCGGGATCACGGTAATATAGAATTGCCATTATAGTCATCTCAGGAGCTCATACACAGCAAAAATGATTACTTGTGAATAGCTTTACTGCGTCATAATATCGTGGCTTTCTGCAGCCTCTTTTTAAAAAATGCATAGCGAACACAATTGATCAGGGCAGAAAGGCATGACCATTCAGGCTGCATCAGCCCTTTGCCATACATTTGATTTCAATTCGTTTTTAACTCGAGCTGACTCGAAGCCTCGAGTGGATTCGAGTTAAAAACGAATTAGCTGCAAGTTCAAAGATAGTGGGAAGAGAGGCTTGGAGGAGAGAATCAAGCGAAATCTATTGATGCTGGCTCAAGATGAAGGCTGAACCAGTTTTTATGATATTAGATGAAAGACAGCTATAGATGCTGAGCTAAAGAAAAAGGCAAGCAATATTTATCATAGATAAGATGCGAGAAAGCGTATATCTTTGTTTTGCCTTGAAAGACTTTAGCTGGTGGCTTTAGCCGCCATTCACTTAACTAACACGCGCGACAAGACTTTTTCCCCGCCTTTGAAGGCGGGGCATCCGCAGCTATATTTTCTATTTCCCTGAGCGGTTTTGATTTGGCAGCGAAAGGGACAGATAGCGAGTCTATGCCCTTTCAAGGTATATCCCGGTGATAGCTAAAGCTTGCGGTATTGTTTCTCTCTCTCTCTCTCTCTCTCTCCCTAATGTATAATCAGATAGAGCTCAATTCGTAGTGCGCCTGTATAATGCATCGTAAATTCAGAAATATAGGTCCGTGTGCCTGGCCTTAAAAGGCCAGGAAAAGTCTTGGCCGGACAGCTGCCCCGCGATGTGCCGGTTGAAACCGGCACCTAAAGTCTTTCAAGGGGGGTAGATTATCGGTATTTCTAAAGTCTTTCAAGGAGGGTAGATTATCGGTATTTCTAAAGTCTTTCAAGGAGGGTAGATTATCGGTATTTCTAAAGTCTTTCAAGGAGGGTGGATTGTCGGTATTCCTAAAGTCTTTCAAGGAAAGCGGATTCTTTGTATTTAATGAAACTTGGTCTAATCGTCTTTCAAATAATGTATATTATCTTGAAAAGAGTCATTATATACAAGCAAGTTGCTCTCCCCAATATAATCTGTGCATATCCGCCCGATCTGCCCAATCCGCGTTCCATCAAAAATCTGTGCATATCCGCCCGATCCTCCCAATCCGCGTTCTATCAAAAATCGTCTCAATCCATTCAATCGATCCAATCTGCGTTCTATGAGTGCCCTATAAACCCCTGAGGGGAATAACCCCAAAAAAACCCCTTGACAAAAGCTCCCCTTCTATAGACCTTGCAAAGCTATACTATAAAATAATATAGGCGGATCATCCGCATGGAGAACAGTAATGGATTACCTTTTTGCAGAGATTGAAAGAAAGTGGCAGCAGGTCTGGCGGCAGCGCCGGATTGCCAACGCTCAGGACTTTTCGGACCGACCCAAGTACTATGTGCTATCGATGTTTCCTTATCCTTCCGGGGTTCTTCATATCGGTCATGCCTCAAATTATGCCATCGGTGATGCCATCACGCGCTTGAAGATGATGGAGGGCTATAACGTCTTGCAGCCCATGGGTTATGATTCCTTTGGCATGCCTGCGGAAAACTATGCCATTACCCACAATTCTCATCCCAAGATCACCACCGAAGAGCACATTGCCGATATGCGTAAGCAGTTCGATGGCATGGGCTTTTTCCTGGATTGGGAGCGCGAGGTCAGCACCTGCCGTCCGGATTATTATCATTGGGGGCAGTATATCTTCCTGAAGATGTATGAGAAGGGCTTGGTTTACCGCAAAAAGAGCTTTCAAAATTGGTGTGAAACCTGCGTGACGGTCCTGGCCAATGAACAGGTGGAAGACGATGCCTGCTGGCGCTGTGGCTCTGAAGTGATCCAAAAAGAACTGGACCAATGGTATTTTAGGATCACGGATTATGCTGAGGAATTGCTTGATTTTTCGGATGTGATTCAGTGGCCGGAGCGGGTGATGACTATGCAAAAGTATTGGATTGGCAAAAGCGAAGGTGCCCGCATCGATTTTATCCTGGAAGGCAGCCTTGAAAAGATTCCGATCTTTACCACCCGTCCGGATACCATATTTGGCGTTACCTTCATGGCACTGCCTCCGGAGCATCCGCTGGTGCAGACCTGGTTGGCCAAAGAGCCGGATAACAGCATATTGCAAAGCTTCTGCAAAAAGGTCATGAACGAAGATAAAATGCTGCGCTCCAGCGCCGAAAGCGTGAAAGAAGGTGTGTTTAGCGGCCGCTATTGCATCAATCCCTTAAATGGTGAGAAGGTGCAGATCTGGATCACAAATTACGTGCTGATGGATTATGGCACGGGGGCTGTGATGGCAGTTCCGGCGCACGATCAGCGTGATTTTGACTTTGCCAGGAAATACGATATCCCCATCAAGATTGTGATTCAGAATCAGGATAACTCTCTGAAATTGGAAGAGATGACCGAGGCCTATATCGAGCCCGGTATCATGAGCGCTTCTGCTCATTTTGATGGTCAGGACAGCGAAGCCGCCCAAGCCGCTATCACACGCTGGGTGGAAGAAAAAGGCTGGGGGGTGGGAACCACTACTTACAGACTGCGAGATTGGGGCATTTCCCGGCAGCGCTATTGGGGCAATCCCATTCCTATGATCCACTGCCCGAGCTGCGGCATTGTCCCCGTTCCGGATGAGGATTTGCCGGTGCTTTTGCCGGATGAAGTGCAGGTGGGGCAGACCACCTCCAATCCTTTGCTCAGTGTGCCGGATTGGCTGAATGTAAAGTGTCCCGTTTGCGGTGAAGATGCCCGCCGGGAGACCGATACCATGGATACCTTTGTGGATTCTTCCTGGTATTATGCCCGCTACACGGATGCGCACAATCAGGACCTGCCTTTTGACCCCGCCAAAGCGGATTACTGGCTGCCGGTGGATCAATACATCGGGGGGATCGAGCACGCCTGTATGCACCTTTTGTATGCCCGCTTTTTCTACAAATTTATGCGGGACATGGGCTGGGTGAAAGGCAATGAACCCTTTGCCCGTCTGCTCACTCAAGGCATGGTGCTCAAAGATGGCGCCAAGATGAGCAAGTCCAAGGGCAATACGGTGGACCCTCAATACATCGTAGATCGCTTTGGTTCGGACACTTTGCGGGTCTATCTGCTCTTTGCTTCCCCTCCGGAAAAGGATGTGGAATGGAACGATGAAGCGCTGATGGGCGCCTATAGGTTCCTCAGTAGAACCTACCGCCTGATCCAGGGTAATCTGTCCGCGATCCAAAAAGGCCTACAAGCTGAGCAGATATCAGGCGAGCTCTCGCCGGAATTGAAGGACTTGCGTTTTAGCACTCACCACTGCATCCAGAGATGGCTTGAGGACTCTCTGCAACGCATGCAATACAATACCGCCATCGCCGCAGTGATGGAGCACCTGAATCACTGTGTGGCCATCAAGACTATAGATAAGCTAAACGGTGCTGAACTGGCTGTTTATGCCCAGGCCTGCAGCATCATTGCCCAGCTTCTGTATCCCTTTGCTCCGCATATAGCGGAAGAGCTTTGGCAGATGATGGGGCATGAGAGATTGCTGCACGAAAGCGGCCTGCCATCCTATGAAGAGAAATACCTGGTGCAAGACACGCTCACGTATGTGATACAGGTGAATGGCAAGATCAGAGGCAAGCTGGAAGTAGCGCCGGATATCGATACCGGGCTTTTGCAGGAAATGGCTCTGGAAGTGGAGAATGTAGTCCGCGCTCTGGAAGGTTTTGAGATCAAGAAGGTCATCGTGATTCCGGGTAAGATGGTGAGCATCGCTGCCAAGCCCAAAAGCTGATACTGAAGGCAGAAGCCACAAATCTTCGGCTGGAATTGAGGAAGGAATCCAATTATGAAAGCTTACCACATAGAATCTTTTAGCAAGGACAGATTGGGTGAGCTGCAGGGCGATTTCAGCTTCTGGTGCGATCCCTCTCTTCCCTTTGGACGCATCAAGCTGCAGCAGTATCTGGCCAATCCCAATGCAGAAGAGGATGATGTCCTGTGGCTTTTTGCTCGCTCGGATCAGGGAATCATCGGCTATCTGGGCTTGCTGCCGGATTATGTGTGTCTGGAAGGTCGCCGGCAAAAGATCAATTGGCTCAGCTGCTGGTGGGTGCATCCCAGCTATAGAGGCACGGGCCTTAGCGATGAGCTGATCCACAAGGCTTTTGAAATCAATGAGCATATAGCGATCAATTCTGGTACCCCCATATCTTTTGGTAAGATGTTGAAACACCACCAGATGAAGAGCTACACTCAGCGGGAGCGGAGCTTTTATCTGGGCAATCTCAATGCCGCTGTTCTGAAAGATTTTGGCCTTCTGAATCCTCTAATGAAAGCTATTCTGCCCTTGGGACAAGCTATTCTGGCTGCGGTGTATAAACTCAAACTACGCTCCTGGCTGAAAGGCCGTCAGACTTGCCAGCTGGAGCTTGAGTATTTGAATCAGCTGGACTTAGAATCCCTGAGCTTTTTGCAGGAGCATTGGCAGCAGGATTTTACCCTTCATAGCCGGGAAGATTTTGAGTGGCGGAGTAAGAACCTGATTTACTCCCCCCGCCTCAGGGGAATCAAGCCCGTGCGCAAGACCTATTTTGGCAATCTGGGTTACTCTCATCAGAGCTTCAATCTGAAACTAATGCATGACGGCGAAATGATCGGCTATCTGAATCTCGTGATCTCAGATAATATCTTGAAGCTGCCCTTCTTCTATCTGAAAAGCGGCTATGAGAAGCAGTTCATGACCTGGCTGGGCAAAGTGGTATTATACAATGATATCCAGGTGATCTACAGTCAGCATCCCGGCTTTAATTCCTTGATGCAGCGGCAGCGGTTCCCCCGTTTTTACACCAAATCATACCAGATGTCAGTGCTGATTTCGCCTGCTTTACAAAGGCTTGAAAGCGGGAAAGTGGTGCAGGATGGCGACGGTGCTTTTTAAATCGCTCAGTCTTTTCCCGCTCAGGGGCTCGCATTTGCTGCTTTACTATCACCGGGTGGGCGAGGCTGGAGCCGAGTTTTATCCGCAGGGAATGCAAAGCGAAGAGCTATTGCAAGCGGTGCAGGGCTTTCAAAAACTGGGCTTTCGCTTTTGTTCCTTGAGTGAGGCCTATCAAAAAGCGGGGTCAGATAGAGAGCTCAGCATCAGCCTTAGCAGCGATGACGGCCTGGCCTGCAATCACGAAACAGTGCTGCCTATAGCAAAGGATTGTGGCATCCCACTCACCCTGTTTGTGATAGGTAAATGCCTGGATAACAAAGCTCTGGCCTGGAATCATAAACTTATCCAGATTCGGAAAAATAGCACGGAAGATCAGCTGCAAGACGCTCTTGCCAAACTGGGCTCCCGCTTTTGCATTTGCGAGGAAGGCACTCTCAGCCAAAGGCTTTTCAGCGTGGCAGACAGCAAGAAGGACAAGCTGATGGACCTGCTCTGGGAGCTCTTTTGCCCCGAGACTCAAACTGAATATCTGCAGCGCACGAAGCCCTTTCTGAGCGCAGAGCAGATGCGGGATTTGGAGAACAACGGAGCTGAATTTGCCCTCCATAGCCACAGCCATGCCGATTTCAGCCGACTCAGCTATCCCCAGATGCGAGCCGAAATCAAGCAAAATCAAACGCAGTTATCACGCTATATCCACCGTCCGGCCCCGTTCTTTGCCTTTCCTTATGGACGCCAGTGCAGTGCAGACCTGATCCCTAAGCTCTGCCGTGATATGAATCTTAAAGCCGCTCTGGGCTTCCGCTACCGCATTTGTGACAACCGCCGGCAGAATGCTCTCTGGCAAAGAATCCCTTTGGAAAATGCCGATGTATTGAGCTTTGAGCAGCTGCTTTTGCGGCCTGTAGCCAGGCTTTTCCGGGCTCATTGAACCCCCCAGACTGCAGAAAGTTCTTGACAGTATTCCCCCTTGTAAAATCATAATAGTTAGGCTTAAAAAATAGTCTTTAAGGAGAAATTAGAATATGTTAAAGACATCTATCGCTCCCGATGGCAGAGAGTTCCCTCTCCCCACCGAAGAAGATAACGCTAAGGAACGAGAACTTTTAGTTAAAATTACCAAAGAACAGCGCGCCAAAGGCAGAAAGATCGTTGCCGTGCAAGGTCTGGGCTTTGTAGGCTGCGTAATGGCTGCAGTAGTAGCCGATGCTACAGATAATGACGGCAATCCCATTTACTACGTACACGGACATCAACGCCCCTCCAAGCGCTCTTTCTGGAAGGTCCCGGTGATCAATGCCGGCGAGACTCCGGTGAGCTCCTCCGATCCTGAAGTGCCTGAAATCTTTCAACGCACAGTAGTGGAAAAGAAGAACTTCCGCGCCACCAGTGAAGACAGCGTGTATGGCCTGGTGGATATCGTGGTGGTGGATATCCAGCTGGATGCCACCAAGCCTGCTTTTGGTCAGGCCGAAAAAGGCTATTGCGATATCACCGCTTTCAGAGAAGGAATCCGCATGCTGGGCAAGCACATCAATCCTGAATGCATGGTTTTGGTAGAGACCACCGTGCCTCCGGGAACCTGTGAAAAAGTGGTCAAACCCATTTTGGAAGAAGAATTTACCAAGCGCGGTATTGATGTCACCCAAAATCCTCCTTTGGTAGCACATTCTTACGAACGGGTGATGCCCGGCTCGAAATATGTAGCCTCCATCCGCGATTTCTGGCGTGTATTCTCTGGCGTAAACCAAAAGAGTATCGATATGTGCCGTGAATTTCTCTCTGATGTGCTGAACGTGGAAGAATTTCCCCTTACGCAGTTGGACAGCACCAATGCTTCCGAGCTTTCTAAGACCATGGAAAATAGCTATCGTGCCACCAATATTGCCCTTACATTGGAATGGGCGCGTTTTGCCGAGCAGATCGGAGTGGACATCTTCAAAGTCCGCGATGCGATCCGCAAACGCAAAGGCACTCATGACAACCTTCTGCGCCCCTCTTTGGGTGTGGGTGGATATTGCCTGACCAAGGACCCTGTCCTGGCAAATTGGGCTATGGGCGCTCTCTTTGATCTTCCCGGCGAACTAACGGTGGCGATTAACAGCGTGAATATCAACGATACCATGCCTTTGCACACCATTGATCTGATCAAAAAGGAATATAACGAGGTCAAAAACCTCAAAATCACCCTCCTGGGCGTGAGCTATCTGGAAAATGTGGGTGATACGCGCCACAGTCCCTCCAAGACTTTGGTGGAATTTCTGCGCAAAGACCTGGCCCGGGTGCGAGCGCACGATCCTTATGTGGAGCATTGGGACGAGCTGGAAGAAGTAACTGTGGAAAAAGACCTGCCTGCAATCCTGGAAGGTGCTCAGGTGGTGATCTTTGCCGTGGGACATGATCAATACAAGAACATAGAACCCAAAGAACTGGTCGATATGTGTAAGACCCGGCCTCTCATCATAGATTGCTCAAACTTCCTGGATGACGCTACAATCAATAAATACAAAGGCCTGGGCTGCAAAGTACGCGGTGTGGGTAAAGGGCATATCGTATAACAGAGCATAATGCAATAGATTCTGCCAGGCTATTCTGGCTTTGGCAGTACAGATATGGGGCGAGGAAACTTCGCCCCTTTTTTGGTATAAAAGATGGATATGGATGACGACCGGCAGCTTTATGCTGCAGAGATCAAAGAGCTTTTGCACGAAAGCCTCAGCCGGAAGATAAAAGGGGAATTTTCTGCCCATTCGGATGACCCCGTATTTATCACCCGGGAAAGCTATCCCATGTTTACCAAAATCGACAATCTTCCGCTGTATCCAAAGTATATTCCAGAGCTAATTCTCTCCTGGGCAAAGCTTGATACTGTTCAAAACTTCGTCCCCGAGGACATCCTGGTGCTGGATTTGGAGACCACCGGCCTGGGGCGCGGGCAAACTGTGGCCATCATGATCGGCCTGGGCTATTACCAGGATGGAGAGTTCTTTGTGGAGCAGATCTTTCTGCCCGATCCCGATGCGGAAGAACACAGCTTTGACCGTCTGCGCCAGCTTTGTGAAAGCCGCTGCCTCTTGATAACTTTCAATGGCAAAAGCTTTGATGTGCCGGTGCTGGAATCCCGGCTGCTATATCATCAGATCTGGCTGAATCTCAGGCAGATGCAGCACCTGGACCTGCTGCACATCGCCAGAAGGCTGTGGAAGCGTAAATTGCCCTCCTGCGCCCTGGAAACCATCGAATATTACGTTTTGGGCCATATCCGCGATCAAGAGCTGGATATGGCGGGTGGCGATATCCCTCAAACCTATTTTCACTATCTCACCACCGGAGAAACCGAGCTGATCAAACGCATCTTTGTGCACAATCATCACGACATCCTGCATACGGCAGCGCTTTTTACCCTCATCTGTGATAGCTGCAAATATCCGCCGGAGAGTGGCCTGGACCCCCGCATCGATTATCATGCCCTGGCCAGGCTGTATTTGAGCCAGAAGCAGCCGGAAATGGCCAAACGCATATTGCTCGATATGCTGTCCCAAACTCTTGTGATTCCGGAGGCTCTCTATGAATTGGGCACTATCTTCAAAAGAGAAAAGGATATGGAGCAAGCCCTGGCTACATACCAGATAGGGGCAGAGCTCCAGCACCCGCCCTCTATGCTGGAAACAGCGAAAATCCTGGAAAGACAAAAAGATTTCGCTCAGGCCCTGACCCTCAGCCAAAGAATTCTGAGCCTGGAGCAAGGCCGCTATATGCAGAATTCCAGGCTGCTCTCAGAGCTGCAAAAGCGCATAAACCGCCTTCAGAAAAAATTGGAGAAGCAAGTTATGGAAAAGTGATGGTTACCAGGTTCGGGCGGAAATACAAGAGTTGGTTTCCCCTATCAGACTATTATTGTAAGCAATAATCGCAGATTTTTGTGGGAAAACATCAATTTGCCATATTCCTAATAGTCTGCCAGATAAGATAGTGAGCCGCAGCCATGTTCTGCTTATCCCAGCTATCCTCCCCGTTAGATCTCGTGGAGATGACGTGGAGATAGCAATAAAAAATACGCATATTTACAGGGCATATACAGTGCAGGTAATGCGGGAGGAGCAAAGCGGGTAGTGATGATGGAACTCAAAAAACATAGGGTTTGATAAGTTAGGACGAGTAAGCTATATCTATGGGAAAGAAAGTGCTTGACGCAATAACGGTACAGAGAATAGTTTGTAATCGCTGGTTGATTTAGAAACATTAAGCATATAGTAAGAGTAGATGATGGCAAGACTTGCTGACAGACTTTATAGAATATGAGAAACAATGAGTTGGAATTTACACCAACGTTTGAGACTCAACTTATCTGAAATACCGTCTCCACATGACTCAACATAATGTGCTGCAATTGGTTTGATGCTTAAAATGCCGTCCCTATGGGACTCAAGCTATTGTGTAACTGACGGATGCTATCTGAAATGTCGTCCCTACAGGACTCAACATATTGTGCTGCAGTTGGTATGCTATCTAAAGTGCCGTCCCTATGGGACTCAAATTATTACGTGGCTGTCGGTATGCTATCCGAGCGCACATGATCAGATAGCAAACATCGATCAGAGCATAGTCAGGCTCTCATAAAAATGGGTGGGTGTCTGTGTTTGGTTTCTGGCATTCCCCCAAAATATCGAGTCACTCTTTTGATAATGAACTTAATGATAGTATCTTAGCTATCATCTATGCCTATGTATTTCAGTTTATACTTTTGGCAGTTAAGATTCATGATTCCAGCATTAATGTCCTTCCAATCCGAGTCCCATCGGGACGCCATTTTAGATAGCAACCTACAGCTACACAAGGTTATAGAGTCCTGTAGGGACGGCATTTCAGATAGCAAACACCGACCAGTCCATAATCAGACTCTCGTAAAATGGGTGGGTGTCTGTGTTTGGTTTCCATTGACAAAAACAGGCTGTTCAAAATGCTGGAACAAATAGTATTTAAAGGTTGCAATCAATGAGAAAATATATAGTCTCGATCTTGGGACGCCCGAATGTGGGCAAATCGACTTTATTCAATCGGCTCTGTCGCAAGCGTGTAGCCATAGTTGATTTTGAAGCCGGAGTTACCAGAGACCGCAAGTATGAAGATGTAGAGTGGACAGGCAAGGTCTTCAAGATTGTTGATACCGGTGGCATCATCTACAGCAGCGATGAGCCCATGGATAAAATGATCATGCATCAGGCTCTTTTGGCGATAGAAGAAAGTGACGTGATCATTTTCATGGTAGATGCGCAGACCGGAACCACCGATCTTGACAAGGCGATAGCCAAGCTGCTTTTCCCGCATAGAGATAAGGTGCTTCTGGTGGCAAATAAAGCCGATAGTGAAAAGCATGAATGGGAAGTGTATGACTTTTTGCAGCTGGGCTTTGGCGATGCTTTCCCGATTTCGGCCTCACATGGCAGAAATACCGGAGACTTTTTGGACGAACTGGTGAGCATGATGCCGGACACTCTGGATATAAATTACGAAGAAGAGGAAGATCATCCCACGCGCATCGCTGTGGTGGGTAAACCAAATGTAGGGAAATCCTCGATCATAAATGCACTTTTGGGCGATGACAAACTGATAGTAACCGATATTCCCGGGACCACGCGGGATAGTATAGACACTGTGTTTCGCTATCATGGCAAGGAATACATCCTGGTGGATACAGCGGGTCTGAGGCGCAAAACCAAGGTTACATACGGAGTGGAATATTTCAGCGTGATGCGCACCATCGAAGCTGTGGATAGAAGCGACATAGTGATTCTCGTGCTGGCAGCCGATGAAGATATCTCTACTCAGGACCTTAAGATAGCTTCTTATGCGCAGCGCAAAATGAAAGAAATTCTGATAGTCTATAATAAATGGGACCTGGTGGAAAAAGACACTGGCACTACGGGTAAGTTCATCAGAAACCTGCATGACAGAATGGCGTTCTTGCAGTTTGCACCGGTGATCTTCATCTCGGCCAAGACCCATCAGCGCATTCATAAACTTATGGAAATCGTGGTTCAGATCGAAGAAGAAAGCAAAAAACGCATCTCCACTTCCGAGCTTAACCGCTTTATGGAAACCGTAATTGCGCGCCGGCCGCCCACGCATCCCACCGGCAAGCATGTGAAGATATTTTACATCACTCAAGCTGCGGTGAAGCCTCCCATCTTTATCTTCTTTTGCAATAGCCCCGGTTTGATCACAGAAAACTATCGTAAATTCTTGCACAATCAACTGCGGGAAGTATTTAAGTTCACCGGAGTATCCATAAAACTGATTTTCAAAGGCAGAGACAAAGAGGATAGAGAGGAAGATGGATCTTAAATATTTGATGCCCGTAATAGCCTATCTTTTGGGAAGCATCCCGGTAGGCTGGATAGTAGCCAGACTCTTTTACCAGAAAGACATCCGCACAGAAGGCAGCGGCAATATCGGTGCTACCAATGCCTTAAGAATCTTTGGCACCAAGGTGGGGCTCATTGTGCTGATTTTGGATATGCTCAAAGGCATCATCGCGGTGCTCTTGGCCCGGCATCTCTTTTCAGCGGAGCATCCCCTGGTAGCTCTCTGTGGTCTCCTGGCCATCTTGGGGCATATCTTCCCTGTCTGGCTTAGATTCAAAGGCGGCAAGGGAGTGGCCACAGCGGGAGGAGTATTTCTAGCGCTTTCGCCTCTCAGCCTGCTAATAGCTTTGATCAGCTTTGTCTTGATCGTAGCTAAGACCCGCTATGTATCTCTGGGCTCGATCATCGGGTCGCTTATCTTTGGCCTCAGCATAGTAGTCCAGCAGCTCACAAAAGATGGAGTCAATTGGGCTTTGCTGGCTTTGACCGGCATCGTAGTCCTGATGATCATCATCAAACATAGACAGAATATCCAGCGCCTCTGGCAGGGCCGGGAAAATAAAATTAGTTTTAAGAAAAAAGGAAAATCCTGATGTGTGGAATACTTGGAGTAGTTGGCAGTCCCAATGCGGCCAAATTGACGTCTTTGGGGCTATTTGCGATCCAGCATAGAGGGCAGGAAAGCTGTGGGATGGCGGTCTCAGATGGCAGAGTGATCCGTCTGCGCAAAAAGATGGGTTTGGTTAAAGAAGTCTTTACAGAGGCTGAAATGCAGAAGCTGCCCGGGAGTATCGCCATCGGTCATGTACGCTATCCTACCAAAGGTTCGGCTACTGAGTTCAATACCCAACCGCATTTGGTGGAGACCCTGGCGGGGCCTACATACGCTCTGGCTTCCAATGGCGATATAGTAAATTATCATGCTATGCGCCGCTTTCTGGAAGAGCATAACGTTTATTTCAAAAGCGATAACGATGGTGAATTGCTGGTAAAATACATAGCCTATCAGGTTATGCGGCAGGGAGATGGAGTCATCGAAGCCATCCGTCATCTGATGCGTGATATCAAAGGCGCTTATTCTACAGTGCTCTGCACTTGGGACGCTATGTATATGTTTCGGGACCCTCACAGCATCCGCCCTATGGTTTGGGGAAAAATGCAGGATGGAACTGTGGTGGTGGCATCGGAAAGCTGCGCTCTGGATACTCTGGATGCCAATGACCGGCGGGAGATTCCCCCGGCCGGCATAGTGAAAGTGAGCAGCGAAGGCATCCGGGTGATAGAAAACGATCCTGGCCTGTATCGCAGTGTGCCAAATTCACGGCATTGTATATTTGAGCAAATCTATTTTTCAAGGCCGGATAGCTATCACTTTGGTGAAGACGTATTCCGGGTGAGAGAAGCCCTGGGAGCCGCTCTGGGCAAGGCAGACCAGGGTCTGAAAGCGGATTATGTGGTCCCTGTACCGGATTCGGCAAATTTCATCGGCCTGGGCTATAGTAACGAAGCTAAAATCCCCCTGTCTTTGGGGCTCATCCGCAATCACTATATCGGCCGCACCTTCATCAAACCGGAGCAGACTATTCGCGATGAAAGTGTGCGACAAAAGTTTAACCTTCTACCAAATTTCTTCAAAGACAAGAGCGTGGTTTTGATAGATGACAGCATAGTGCGCGGAACCACAATTCGCAAGATAGTGGAATTGATCAAACGCGCAGGGGTGAAACAGGTGCATCTGCGTATTGGTAGTCCCCAAGTAAAGCATAGCTGCTATTATGGCATAGATACTCCCTCCAAAGAGGAATTGATCGCCAATATATACGATCTGGATGAGATACGTCAGCGTACCGGTGTGGATAGCCTGAAATTCATGGATATTAAGGACTTGCGCGGCTGTGTCCAAAATCCGGAAGATTACTGTTATGCCTGCTTCAATGGAGATTATCCCGTGGGCGTGCCTGGAGAGTAAAGATGAGAGAACTTATCAAAAAGATTTGGAAGAGAAAGGTAGTTGTATTGGGCGATATGATGCTGGACAGCTATCAATGGGGTAAGGTGGACCGCATATCCCCTGAAGCGCCGGTGCCTGTAATCGCTATCGACAAAGAAGAATACCGCCTGGGCGGAGCTGCAAACGTGGCGCTAAACCTTACTGCTTTGGGTGCAGAGGTCTATCCCATCGGAGTGGTGGGTAGTGAAGGCAATGCCAAGATAATGCGCAAACTTTTTAAACATCATAAATTGGATACCGAAGGGCTGGTTAGTGAAAAAGGACGTAAGACTACTATCAAAACCCGCATTGGAGCAGTGAACCAGCAGATTGTGAGAATCGATATCGAAGATAACTCCTGGATCCTGGCAGAGACCGAAAATGAGATAATCAGCAAGCTCGCTCCACGCATCAAAATCGCCGATTTGCTGATCATAGAAGACTATAACAAGGGGCTGCTGAGCGAAAGAGTAATAGCCGAAACTCTAAGGCTCTGCGAAGAGCACAAGGTGCCCGTGGCGGTGGACCCCAAACAAAAGAACTTCTTTAGCTACCAGGCCGTAGATATCTTCAAACCAAACTATCTGGAGCTGCAAAACAACCTGGGAGTCACATTTGATAGCGAAAAAGACTTTATGGATGCTGCATCAAAGAGCCTTGATCTGCTCAAATGCAAATATCTGGTAGTTACTCATGGGGCAAAAGGCATGTATATCTTTAGCAAGGGCAGCAAGGTGCGGCATCTGCCCAGCTTTGCCCGGGAAGTCTATGACGTATCCGGGGCCGGAGACACCGTGATCAGCGCTTTGGCTCTGGCTTATAGTGCCGGAGCGGAGATTGCGCAAGCTGCATCTTTTGCAAACCATGCCGCCGCTGTGGTTTGTGGCAAACTTGGCACCGCCACTGCCAGCAGTCAGGAGATTTTGGCAAGTTATGAAACTCACAGATAAGATCATAGCCAGAGCCGAAAGCTCGGAGCTTGGCAAAAAGTTGCATGAGTCTGGCGGGAAGATAGTCTTTACCAACGGCTGTTTTGATATCATCCACGCCGGACATGTATCCTATCTCTCTGCGGCTAAAGCTCTGGGGGATATCCTGATTTTAGGCTTGAACAGCGATAAATCGGTAAAAAAGCTCAAAGGTAAGAGCCGTCCTATCAATACGCAGCAAGACCGGGCGACAGTTTTGGCGGCGTTCAGCTTTGTGGATTATGTGATAATATTTGAGGAAGATACGCCTTATGAGCTGATCAAAGAGCTGCAGCCGGATATACTGGTCAAAGGCGGAGATTGGCATCGGGATCAGATCGTGGGCTCTGATCTGGTATTAAAGCGGGGTGGCAAGGTGCTGTCTCTGAGCTATGTGCAGGGACTATCCACTACCAATATCTTAGATAAACTAAAGGGGTAAGCATGCCTGATGAAGAGATTCAAGATAAGGGATTGGTAACCGCTATGGCCGATGGCATTGCCAGTGTGGAAGTATTGCGCGGCGGGGGCTGCAGCAGCTGTAGTCTGCATGGTATTTGCTTTTCCAAAAACACTCCGGCGGTGTTTCAGATCCAGACAGAGCTACCCCTGCAAGTGGGAGACGAAGTGGAGCTGAGCATATCTGCGGAAGGCAGGGTGTTGGCCAGCCTCCTGGTCTTTGGTATGCCTGTGCTTTTTCTGATGCTGGGGTTCTGGATCGCAAACCGCTTTCTGGCGGAATTACCCAGCATTATCCTTGCTTTTTCCGCAATGGTGCTTAGTTTTTTTATTATCAAGTTGTTCGACAGACGTTGGGAACAGAAATTCAAAATAGAGATTATGAGGAAGTTGTGAAGATTCGCTTAAATGAGATGGTATTCTATGGCTTTCATGGTGTTCACGTGGAAGAGCGCAGCCTGGGGCAGCGCTTTGTGGTATCAGTCACCCTTTATACAGACGATAATTTGGACAGCAAAATCCGCAATCTGGAAGACACCATAGATTATACCAAGGTCTATGCCGAGATTCGTGATATCATGGAAAGCAAGCAGTTTCAGCTGCTGGAAAGCTGTGCAAACACAATAGCCGATAAACTGATCCAGGATTTTGCTTTGCTTACAAAGCTCAGGATATGCATCCAAAAGCCTTCCGTGCCCATACAGGGCAGCCTGAAAAGTGTGGAAGTGGAAATATGCAGACACCGAAATTGATCTACCATCTGTTGGTGGGATCAAATATGCACGATCCTGCCAGACAGCTAAAGCTGGCTTTGCAGAAGATATCTGCACTTCCGGAGCTTAAGCTGCTGAAAACTTCCGGCATGCAGCGCACCAAGCCTTATGGCAATATAGATCAGGCCGATTTTTACAATCAGGTATTGGAGCTGGAAAGTACGCTGGAGCCTCAGGCCATGATGGCTGCCCTGCTGAATATCGAAAAGCAGATGGGGCGTAAGCGAGTGCAAAAGTGGGGACCGCGCATTATAGACCTTGACATACTTTTGATCCAGGATAAGATCATCGAAACTCAGACTTTGACTGTTCCGCATTATGATTTGCACAATAGAGCCTTCGCTTTGGAGCTCTTGAGTGAAATCGCCCCTGATGCGGTGCATCCCAGACTAAATAAAACAATATCTGAGCTAAAGCAAGAGCCCCAGCTCAGCCGGAGGAAACATATGAAGCCCCTTGCAGCGATAGTGCTGGCTGCCGGAAGAGGCACCCGCATGAAATCAGAACGTGCCAAAGTAACTTTCCCGCTTGCGGATAAGGCAATGGTCCAGCGTGTGGTAGATACCGCTCTGGATCTGGATTGCGCAAAGATAGCCGTGGTGGTAGGATGGAAAAAAGCGACTGTGATCGGCGCTTTGGAAGATGATGGCAGACTAAGCTTTGTAGAGCAAACAGAACAGCTGGGCACCGGGCACGCAGTGCAAATGGCGGCTCCGGCGCTAAAGGACTTTTCCGGCGATGTCCTGATCCTTTGCGGAGATGTGCCTTTGCTCTCCAGCGACACGGTGCAAAAACTTTATGCCAAACATCAAAGCTCAAAGGCAGCAGTTACAGTGCTCACCGCCATTTTAGAAGACGCTGGCAAGTATGGCCGGATGCTGCGGGATGAGAGCGGCCGGATCAAAGGCATAGTGGAATATAAAGACGCCAGCCCGCAGCAGCGCAAAATCCAGGAATGGAATACCGGAATCTACTGCTATCAAGTCGATAAGCTCTTCAAAGCCCTGGCCAGGATTAATGCCGATAACGAACAAAATGAATACTATCTTACCGATACCTTGTCCATCCTGTATGATGAAGGCGAGAAAGTGGAAAACGTGATCCTGGAAGACCTGATGGAGGTGTCTGGAGTGAATTCTCAGGAGCAGCTCGCCGAATTGGAAGATATCTATGTAGATAAGATTCGCAAAAAATGGCTCAACAGCGGAGTCATGATGCACAATCCTGCCACAATATACATTGGCGATGACGTTGTTCTTTCTGCGGATGTGGAAATCGGTCAGGGCTGTGTGCTCAAAGGTAATACCACCCTGGATGAGGGAGTGGTGCTGGGGCCGAATTGCTATCTCGAAAATGCAGTGATCTCAAACGATAGCGTGCTTTTGGGGCACAATATCATAGTAGATAGCTTCATTAAGGAACATGAAATTCTGGACTACGGCAGCAGAGTAATCGAAGAAGAAGATTATGACTAAGAAATACCTGTATTCCCCCTGGCGGTTAGATTATATCATGGGTGAAAAGCCCGAAGATTGCGTGATGTGCAGAGCCCGCGAGCTGGGGTCTGACGAAGATAATCTCATCTTGTTTCGGGGCAAATCTTGCTACATCATGCTAAACCGCTATCCTTACAACAACGGTCATCTGATGATAGTACCTTATGCTCATGAGAGCATGGTCAACGATCTTTTGCCCGAGACCTGGCAGGAGGCCTGTGAATTGATCAAAGTATGCGAGCGGGTCTTTCATGAAGCTTATTGTTGTGAAGGCATCAATATCGGGATCAATCTGGGCTCTGCCGCAGGAGCCGGCATCGCTGAGCATCTGCATATTCACATGGTGCCGCGCTGGAGTGGAGACAGCAATTTCATGAGTGTGGTGAGTGGCGAAAGAGTAATCCCGGAGGCCTTTGAATCCAGCTATAAGAGATTAAAACAAGAGATTTTGAGGCAATTATCCTGCGATGAATGAACAGTTGGATTTGACAACAAAGCCCCCTTCAAAAAAGTGGTATTCTAAAGCTTGGTTGCTTTACATGGTAATTGCGCTTCTGCTCGTCCTGGCCTTGGTTTTTGTCCTTTCCCGGGATGATGAAGATAAAATTGACAGCTATGCTTATGGTGAAGACCAGCTTCCAGCGATCAAGATAATCGTGCTAAATGGCTGCGGTTTTGATCAGCTGGCCTCAGATTTTGCGGCTTCACTAAAGCATAAAAATATTGATGTGATCAGTTTGGGGAATACTCCCCGTCCCATCTACGATAAGTCTATCATCGTGATGCGAAAAGAGGACAAACGCGACCTGCAAAGACTACAGAAAATGACTGGTATCCAGCGTTGGACGAGTGCGCTGAACGAGTATCACAGCGCTGATTTTGATGTCATCGTCGGGCGTGATTTTGAACAGTTTATGAACTAAAATGGAGGAGATATTGCAAGACAATATCAAGCTTGAAGCTATCCTGGAATGGCTTACCGAAAAGAAAGCCGAAAACGTGCGCGTCTATGAAGTGCAAGGCAAGACCGATTACACGGATGTGATAATAGTATGTGAAGGCAGTGCTGATCAGCATACCAAGGCTATCGCCAGCCATCTGATCGATATGGCCAAAGAGCATCATCTCAGAGTACTCAGCAAAGCAGGGATGGAATCCGGACAGTGGATTTTGATCGATATCGGCGATATCGTGGTGCACATATTCCTGCCTCAGATGCGTGATTACTATAAAATAGATGAGCTTTTTGAAAAAGTAAAAAACCGTGATCTCGAAGAGGAAAATAAATGATCAAAGAGATTATACACGCTCACCTGCTTGAGACCCTTGATAAATTGGGGATTTTCCATGAAAAGGAATTCAGCGTGGAAATCCCGAATATGGTAGAGCATGGTGACTATTCCACAAATTGCGCCATGATCCTGGCCAAAGAAAACAAAAAAGCTCCCAAAGCTTTGGCAGAAGACCTCATAAAGACTCTGAAAAAGAATAAAGACTACAAAAAGGTAGAGATTGCCGGTCCCGGCTTTATCAATTTCTATCTGTCCGCTGCCTTTTTCCAGAGAATCTTTTGGGAGATTTACAAAACCGGAGTGAACTTTTCCAGCTCTGATTCTGGCAAGGGCGAAAAGATCCTGATTGAATTCATCTCAGCTAATCCTACCGGGCCCTTAAACATCGTAAATGCCAGAGCTGCAGCCTTTGGCGATACCCTCTACCGGGTGATGAACAGGGTGGGCTATGCCCCCGCCCGAGAGTTTTATATAAACGACGCCGGTAACCAGGTGGATATCCTGGCCGAGTCTCTGGAACTGAGACTAAGGGAGCTGCATGGCGAAAATATAGGCGAATTCCCTTACGAAGCCTATCACGGTGAATATGTAAAGCATCTGGCTCAAAAACTCAATGCTACCGAAGGCGTCCGAGTATTTATGATGACCGAAAAAGACCGTATGGAACACCTGAAAGAATTTGCTTTGGCCGAGATTCTGGAAATGCAAAGAAACTCACTGGAGCGCTTTGATGTAGTCTTCGACGGCTGGGTTTCGGAAAAAACCCTGCGCGCAGAAGGTGTGGTGGAAGAAGTGCTTTCATATCTTACCGAAGCGGATTGCACCTTTGAAAAAGATGATGCTATCTGGTTTGCCTCTACCAATTTTGGAGACGATAAAGATAGGGTACTCATGAAGTCAGATGGTTCCATCACATATTTCGTGCCGGATCTGGCCTATCATCTCACCAAAATCCAAAGGGGATTTACCACTCTGATCGATATCTTTGGCCCCGATCATCATGGCTATGTACCCAGGATCAAAGCGGCTTTCAGGGCTTTGGGTTACGATGAGGATATGCTGGAAATCATCTTTCTACAACAGGTGAATCTCTTTGAGAGCGGCGAACGGGTCAAAATGAGTAAACGGGCCGGTAAAATAGTGACTATGGACGATCTGATCAGCGTGGTGGGCAAAGACGCCGCCCGCTATTTCTTCATCGCCAGAAAAGCCAATGCCCATCTGAATTTTGATCTGGAATTGGCTATGCAACAAAACAACGAAAACCCGGTTTACTATTGCCAATACGCTCATGCCAGAATCTGCAGTATTATCAAAAAGGCTAAAAAAGAGAAAATCTGGCCCAAACACTTCAAAAAAGAATTCCTGTCCAAACTCAATAAAACCGAAGAGCTGGCTATCATCCAGAAGCTGTCAGATTTGCCAGAGCTGCTCACCTTGATTGCCATTCACAGAGAGCCGCATCGCCTCACCACATATCTGGAAGAGCTTTCGGCCATGGTTCATAAATACTACGCCCGCTACAAGATAGTGAGCCCAAAGAGTAAGGACCTTTCAAGAGCCAGACTCATGCTGCTGGATACGGTAAAGAAAACGATGGTTATCGTCTTTGATTTGATGGGAATATCTGCACCGGAAAAGATGTAATACAGATGCTACGCAGGATGCAGCAGCTTTCCCAAAGTGATTTACCCGCGGTTTTGGAGATTGAAACCCGGGCTTTCTGCGATCCCTGGCCGGAAGCAGCCTTCAGTGCAGACATCCTACAGCATGCCTGGATTCTGGAAGTGGACGATCAGCTATGCGGTTATATCATCTACCATCTGGTGCTAGACGAAGCTATTATCTTGAATTTTGCCATAGACCCGGACATGCGCAGGCAGGGTCATGGGACGCATCTGCTTTCCAGGACTCTTTCTGAGCTTGAGCAGAGCGGCTACACCCGTTTCTATCTTGATGTACGGCGTAGCAACAGAGCCGCCATCCAGCTTTATGAAAAACATGGCTTTATGTGTCTGGGAATACGTAAAAGCTATTACAACGATCCCGAGGAAGATGCCATCTTAATGGGGAAAATCCTCACAAATCAAGGAAACTCTCATGATTCATAAATACGACTATCTGGTATTGGGCAGCGGTATAGCCGGCCTGATCTTCGCCTTGCAGGTATCAGAGCGGGGCAGAGTAGCAGTAATTAGTAAAAGCGGGCTTTATGACTGCAATACAGATTACGCCCAAGGCGGCATAGCAGCGGTTTTGGATGCCACAGATTCTTTCGCCGAGCATATAGAAGATACCTTCAATGCCGGCGCTCATCTGGGTAAGAAGCAGGTGATCAGCCAGATAATCGAACAAGGGCCCAAACTGATCCAATATCTGATCGATTTGGGCACAGATTTTACCCGCCGGGATGATGCTTACGACAGCCGCCTGGAGAATCTTTCGCTTACCATGGAAGGTGGGCATACCCATCGCCGCGTAGCCTATGCTGCAGACAGCACCGGCCATCAGATTATGGAAGCCCTGATCAAGAGCTGTAAAGCCAATCCCAATATAGATATCTTTGAGAACCGCATTGCAATCGATTTGATCACCCAACACCACGTGACCAATGACGAAGGGTTTATCCCCGGCATTTCCTGCTGGGGCGCTTATATACTGGATTCAGCTACGAACAATGTGGATATCTTCAAAGCCCACAAGACCATGCTGGCTACCGGAGGCGCCTCACAAATATATAGCCACAATACCAATCCTGATGTAGCTACAGGAGACGGCATGGCTATGGCCCGTTTAGCGGGCGGCAGGCTGGCCAATATGGAGTTTGTCCAGTTTCATCCCACTGCGTTTTGGAGCCCGGAAGGCGATACTTTCCTGATCTCGGAAGCGGTACGGGGCGAAGGGGCAATTTTACGCCTTTCCGATGGTAGCACATTTATGGAAAACTACCATCCCAAAGGCAATCTGGCCCCACGTGATGTGGTGTCTCGCGCGATCGACAGCGAGCTGAAGCGTCGGGGAGAGAAGTTCTGTTGGCTGGATGCCACCGGCATTTCTGCAAAGCATCTGTACGAGCACTTCCCTTACATTGGCAGCCGCCTGAAAGAGCGGGGGATAGATTTCACAAAAGAGCCGATTCCCGTGGCTCCTGCTGCTCATTACTTCTGCGGAGGCGTGATAGCCACTATAGATGGACTCACCGATATCCGCAATCTATTTGCCGCTGGAGAAGTAGCCTGCACCGGCCTGCATGGGGCAAATCGGCTGGCTTCAAATTCCCTTTTGGAAGCTCTGGTAACTGCATATAACGCTGCCAATCATCCCCTTATCGAAGAGAAGGTAGCTTTCCCCAAGATTCCTCAGTGGCGCTTTATGGGTGACTTTAATGAAAATGAATGGGTGGTAATCTCGCACAATCGGGAGATCATAGGAACCATCATGCAAGGCTATGTGGGCATCCGCCGTTCCCGTCGCCTTTTGAAATATGCCCTCTCGCGTCTGGAAAATATTTACAACGAGATCAATAATTTTTATCAACACAATTCTGTGCGCCGGGAGGTGGTGGAGACCCGGAATATGGCTGTAATCGCAATAGCCGTGATTCGCAGCGCTCTTTCCCGCAAGGAAAGCCGGGGAGCGCATTACCTGATTGACAATCCCCAGCGAGATGATCTGCATTATCTACACGATACCATCATCTAAGAGAAGAACTATGCCAGGATATTTTATCACATTTGAAGGAATAGAGGGTAGCGGAAAAAGCACCCAGATCAAGCTGCTTGAGGGTTACCTTGCCCAAGAGCAGATTCCCTTCCTCAGCACCCGCGAGCCAGGCGGAACTCCAGTAGCAGAGGCCATTCGCAAGATTCTTTTGGACCCGCTTTATGCCGAGCTCTTGCCCGAAACGGAGCTTCTGCTTTATAGTGCCTCTCGCGCTCAACACACTGGCGAGCTGATTCTGCCAGCCCTGAATGCCGGCAAGGTAGTGATTTCAGATCGATATTACGACAGCACTTATGCCTATCAGGGAGCGGCCAGAGACTTGGATTATGAGCTTATCGATGTGCTGAGCAGCTTTGCCACTTTTCATACTGTTCCCGATCTCACCGTGCTGCTTGATCTTCCTGCCCAGGAGGGTCTCGGCCGAATTGTGCATCGGGACCTGGACAGATTGGAGCAGGAAGACATCTCTTTTCATAGAAAGGTTCGAGAGCAATTTTTATTTATTGCCAAAAAACACGCATCCAGATATCTTGTATTGGATGCTACAAAAGCTCCAGAGGTGATTCATCAAAGTATCATCCGAGCTCTAAATTTTAATAGGAGACCAAAGCATGAAGCCTAAACAACGCACTGCCCTCATCACTATCGTCGGAGTGTGGTTTTTGACCGCCACACTACTGCTGGTAGCTACAAACGCGTTTGCACAATCACGTCCCGCTCCGGGAAACATATATAGTCAGATTCAGCTCTTTAGTGAGGTTCTGCAAAAGCTCAAACAGAATTATGTGACAGAGCTGTCCGATGAAGAATTGATCGAAGCAGCCATAAAAGGCATGTTGAGTTCCACAGACCCGCATACAAATTACTTTACTGCAGATCAATTCAAGGATTTCACTACCAGTACCCGCGGCTCTTTTGGCGGACTGGGCATACAGATTGATAAGATCGGGGATTATATCACGGTGGTTTCACCCATCGAAGGCACGCCAGCCTTTAGAATGGGAATCACTGCCGGCGATAAGATAGTCAAAGTGGATGGTGAAAGCATAGTAGGCGTTACCACCGATGAATCTATCAAGAAAATGCGTGGAGACGTGGGCTCTGAAGTAGTGATCACCATTTCCCGGCCAGGTATTCCTGATCTCATAGATTTTAACATAGTGCGCGAAAATATCAAAATCAACAGCGTGCCCTACAGCTTCAAGATGGACAATGGTGCCGGTTATATCCGCATCAGTCAGTTCAATGAAAATACCACTACCGATCTGCGCAGCGCCCTTGCCGAGCTGGAAGCTGAAGGCATCGCCGGCCTGATTATCGATCTCAGATTCAATCCCGGCGGACTCCTGGACCAGGCTGTGGATACGGTAAATGAATTTATCGGTTATCACAAACTGGTGGTGGAGACCAAAGGCCGCAACCGTCAGGACGCACTATATACCAGATACAATACCAAAGAACGCAATTATCCCATCGTAGTGCTGGTCAATGAAGCTTCTGCTTCTGCCTCCGAAATCTTTGCCGGCAGCCTGCAGGATTGGGACAAGGGATTGGTCGTAGGCAAAAATACCTTCGGTAAAGGCAGTGTGCAACAGCTGATTCCGCTTTCTAATCGCAACGGCATCAAGATAACCACATCTTATTACTATATCAAAAGCGGACGCTGTATCCATAAAATGAGTAATGATAAACTGCTCATCGGAAAGCAGGTTACGGATGAAGAGCTACAAAAGGAAAATGAAGAAAACCACGATCAGGTTTATTACACATCCAAAGGAAGAGAAGTGTATGGCGGGGGTGGAATTACTCCGGATATAGTGATTGACAACGATCTGCTCACCAGATTTGGCGTGGAACTCAGACGTAAGAATCTTTTCTTCAACTACGCTGTAGATTATTTGGTAGATCATGGCCATCAGGTTTCTGAAAATCCCGTTATCACCCCTGAGATTATGAATGAATTCTTAGATTATGCCAGGGCAGAGGGAGTGAGCTATACCGCTGCAGACCTGGATAGCGCCAGCGCTTTCATCGAAAGCAGCATCAAAAGTGAGCTGGTGCGCAAGGTACATGGCGATCTTGCTTCCTATAAGATATCCATTTCTCAGGACAATCAATTGCAAAAAGCTATTTCGCTTTTCGACCGCTTTAGAACCCTGGAAGAAATGTTTATTTATGCTGAAGAATACCAGAAGGAAAGGTAGGCTATCTATGTATAAACTGGAAGAACTAAATGAAATGTTGATCTATGTGGCAGATGACGACGAGATCAACCTTAAACTCATTAAAACTGTGCTTAACCAAGCCGGATTCCAAAATCTGAAACTGTATATGAGTGGAAAATCCATGATGGATGAACTTACTCATAACCGTCCCGATCTACTGCTGCTGGATATTATGATGCCCGGCTTTAGCGGCTATGATGTGCTGGAATGGATCAAACATGACCCTGCCCTGAAAAACATCCCCATCATCATGATCACTGCCGCAGCTTTGGACGAAAACATGGAGCCCCTGTCGCGTAGCTTTGAGCTGGGTGCTATGGACTACATCAGCAAGCCTTTTTCCAATCTTGAGCTTGTGCAGAGAGTGAAAAGCGCCCTGCGCATGGAAAAACAGCGTCAGGAACTGGAAGCCGCTGCAAACCAAATCCGCTCTCTGGAAAAGCTGATCCCGATCTGTTCATATTGCAAAAAGATTCGTGCCGATAAAGACTATTGGCAGGAAGTGGAAGCCTATATCTCAGAGCATACCGACACCATGTTTTCCCACTCTATCTGTCCGGATTGCTATGAAGCCCATGTGAAACCCCAACTGGATAAAGTGAAGAAGGATAGAAAGAGATAATAAGGCCTGGCTGGTAAAGCTGGATTGCAAGCGTCTCGCTTGCACCGGCGTAAAAGAGTAACAAACTGCTGGATTCAAGGCGTCTCGCTTGCACCGGCGTAAAAGAGTAACAAACTGCTGGATTGCAAGCGTCTCGCTTGCACCGGCGTAAAAGAGTAACAAACTGCTGGATTGCAAGCGTCTCGCCTGCACCGGCGTAAAAGAGTAACAAACTGCTGGATTGCAAGCGTCTCGCTTGCACCGGCGTAAAAGAGTAACAAACTGCTGGATTGCAAGCGTCTCGCTTGCACCGGTGTAAAAGAGTAACAAACTGCTGGATTCAAAGCGTCTCGCTTGCACCGGCGTAAAAGAGTAACAAACTGCTGGATTCAAGGCGTCTCGCCTGCAGAGCATGAGACCTGCTCTTCTGCTTAAGGCCTCCGGCTTTGCTGGACGCGAGACGCATCCAATCCAGCCGGCAAGTCACACCATCAGCCAGCCACTCAATTCTCAATTCTCAATCCTCAATTCTCAATCCTCAGTCCTCAATTCTCAATCCTCAATCCTCAATCCTCAATTCTCAATCAATTATCACCTTCTCTACAAATCTCGAATACATCAGCTTCGCCACCGCCATATATTTGAGGCGGAATTTGATCGCATCACCCGTCTTATAACCCCGGGGGTTATCTCCCAGGTCATATACTGTAAGGTCACTGCTATTGCCAAAGAAGTGTATCTCCGGGTCCTCCGGAATCAGATGTTCGGCATCCACATCCAATACGCCAAAATCCATGATAGCCTTGTAACTGGGGCTTTCGGCTTCTTCCAAGCCGTTTTCGGCTATATTGCCGATACCGGCATCGGTGATGATGCCATCTGGCTGATTTGCCTTTTTATAAAGCTCCACTATATTTGCCTCAAAGGTAAAAGCGCCGGTATTGAGTCCCAGGATGGGTTTATTTTCCAGGGGAGAGGTGCCCAGGAAGGCCGCTTCTCCGATGCGGAAATGATTGATCCCCTCGGGTACCTTACCGCGCTCCAGGATCGGTATAGTAATGCTGGAGGCACCAGAGATCATTTCCATAGAGCGCTTAAACTTGGCTTCGATGATCTGTTCATACAGCACCAGCTGGATCAGTTTATCGTATGTAGGTTGAATACCATACATGCAGCCCAGATTGGTGCCTATTCCTATCACCTGAAGCTTCGGCAATTTAAATATCTCTTTGTAAAAGGAGATCAGTCCTTCGCGCTTGATCCCCTCGCGTAGTTCGCCCATTTCTACCATAACGATGATCTGATGCATTTTATCCTGTTTTACCGCTTCTTCACTAAGGGCTTTAATAGTTGCTATGGTACTGTTTACAGAGATATCCGCATACTTCACGATTTCAGGCACGTTTTTTAAGGCCGGCGGTTTGATATACATGGTTCTCAGGCTAGGATTCAGCTCCTTGACCATTCGGAGGGATTTGCATTGTGAAACCGCAATAGAATGGGTCCCGAGTACTGCAGGATGTTGCAATATCTTCTCTAAGACAGCTTTGTCTGTGCCCAGAACTTTTACAACCAGAGACCATTCCTTCTCATGCTTGCGCATAAAGGCTGTGAGGGTTTCGATATTTTCGATCAAGCGATCTATATGAACTTTCATGCGTGCCATGCTTTAGCTCCTTTTCCAACGCATTTCAGCGTATTTAGTGGCAAATCCCATCCGCTCATAAAGATGCTGGGCCGGGTTATCGTATTCTACATGCAGGGCAATATCGCCATCCGCTTGATCAAAGGCTTCCTGCATCAGCCTGGCGCCGACTCCCTGCCCGCGCATATTGGCATCCACCGCAATATAGACTAAATAGTATTCCGGGATAAATTCTACCATGCCTGTATGAACCATCACCACGGCTCCCACTATACGATCATTATTATAAGCCACAAGGATGAATCCACCCCGTCCGGCATCTTTGCTGAAAGCATAGTCAATGGCCTTTTCTATGGCCGATTTACTATCTCGAAAACGATCAAGATTGGTATAAAGAAAATCTATCAACGCAGCTTTTGCGATTGTTTGTTCAAGCTTTTCCAGATTCTTGTAATGTTCGATTTTTAGCATTTGTTAACTCCTTAACAAGATTTCACTTATCATGTTTTTCCTTAAAAAATAACAAATACCTGTCTAACAGAGATATAGGCCATGTCAAGCTTTTTTTTAGATCAAAACAAAATTTTGCTTGGAAAAACTGGTCGAATGTCTCCGCAAGCTCTGCTCTCGCTCTTTTTGTGAACTTGTTTTTGACTCGTTTTTAACTCGAGCTGACTCGAGCTTTCGAGTTATCTCGAGTTAAAACTGCGTTAAAAGCAAGTTCAAATCTCGGGCAGCCCAAAGCTCCGAAGGCTGCTGCCAAAAGGCATCTCTAATGCCCGCTGGGAAAAGAGCCTTCCAGCTGGAAGGCTCTTCATTATTATTATGTCGATTTATTTTATTTCATCAGGATCATTTTGCGGGTGGAACTATATTTTCCGGATTTCATACGGTAAAAGTACAGGCCACTGGCCACGTTTTGTCCGTTGTCATCGGTGCCATTCCAATGTATACTATGCTCGCCAGCGGGCAGAACATCATTTAGTAAACTGCGGACTTTCTGTCCCTTCTGATTGTAAATATCAAGGCTTACATTGCCGTGATCTTTGAGGCTGAAGCTCAAGGTTGTGCTGGGATTGAAGGGATTGGGATAGGCTGCCAGAAGTTTGGTGCTATGCATATCTACTACTGGGTCTTGGGTGGGAGTGGTCTGATATATATTGCCAGCGCGGCTGTAACTGCCGGTATAGCAAGCCCATTCAATGCTAAAGAAGGGGCGTTTTATATCCAGGACGTAATATGAACCGTTATCAGGGATTATAATATCAAGATCGCCGTCATGGTCGATATCGGCCAGAGCAGCGGAAACCTTGATATTTCCATTCAGCGGAATGGGGAAATTGGGAGATTCGCTGCCGTCGATGCGCACGGAGTGGAGCTTGCCATTGCTATCTCCGAAGATGATGCCGGCATAATTTGAGCCGTAATCGTATCTGGCTACTACGGGAGTGCATTCCACTGAGACGCCGAGGCTGATCGGGGTTCCGGGCAGGTTCGCACCAGAGCTGTCCATCACATAGATGTCGCCATTGTTTGCGATCAGGATAATCTCTTTTACGCCATCGTTATTGACATCAGCCACCACGGGGCTGGACTTTATCTGACTACCGATGGTCTTTTCAAAGAGTATGCTGCCATCATGATTTATGGCGTAAAACTTACCGGAAGAGCTGGTTGCGACCAGAATCTCAGGTTGATCATCGCCATCGATATCGGCAACTGTCATTACGTTTTGGGTGCCACCATTCAACTGAACCGGGAAGCCGGCAATGTTCTCTCCGGTGAGAGGGTTTATAGCGTGCAAACCGCCGGTAAGGGCACAGGCGAGGATTTCATGATTTCCATCGCCATTCAAATCTGCCACAGAGGGGGTTGCGAGGAAGGCACCGCCCAGAGAGGCCGGGAAGTTTTCCAGATATGAGCCGTCGCTGTTCAAAACATGCAAGTTCCCATTTTGAGCCACAGCAATCACTTTTGCCGAAGAGCCTGAGATGATATTTGCGATTACGGGTCCACCGCGCAGAGTGCTTCCGGCAGGCTGGCTGAAGAGCAGGTCTCCATTTGAATTGAAAGCTACGATATCGTTATTTGTAAGGCAAGCAGCAAAATCGTAATAACCATCATCCTGGAGCTTGGCCATGGCAATGGAGCCTACTACGTTTGCGTCAAGCTGAAGCGGGAAGTTGCTTAATGCGGAATTACCCGCGGAATTTACTATATTGATTTTGCCGGATTGATCTCCAAATACCACTTCAAGATCGCCATCTCCGGTTGCATCAACCAGAACGGGTGAGGTGCTGGAAGCTCCACCGGTATCAAAGGGCCAGCCCTCTTGTACCAGAGAAAGCTTCACTTCAAAAGGAATAACCTTGTGATATGGGAAAGCCTGATCGCCATTGGAATTGATCACCAGTTCAAAGGGAATGGGCTCGGAGGGAAGGTCAGCTATGGTGCTGAAAGTAAACTCATTATCATTCCAAGCAGAAGAACCGGCAAAAAGATATCCGCTTTGTCCATAGGCAGATACAGAATCTACTATGCTCACGCCAGGATAGTTCGTTCTAAGGCTCGCGCTGAGGTTGTTGGCATCTTTCCACAATATCCCGTTTCCTGTCATGACGTTTCCCAGTTTGATATCCATACTGAGGGTTTCTCCGGGATTTGGCACGCCATCACCATCACCAGATATTTCGGCGATAGTAATATCTTCTTTTACGATGTAGGGAATCTTGTCAAACATGGTGGCGGTGAAGGAATTGATCCTGCCTGCGCCTAAAAGTCCTACATGGCTGGGATTGATATCATCAATGGGGTCTGCTGTCATCATCAGCCGGTTACGCAAATCCTGAGAGCTCATGTTCGGATGCAAGGATTTTACCAGAGCTGCCACACCCGCAGCCACAGGGCTGGCCATAGATGTTCCGCTGTAAGAAGCATAACCTGAACCGCCTATGATGGTGGAAAGGATGTTATCACCGGGAGCGCTGATATCAATGGGTTCTCCGTAATCTGAAAAGCTTGCTTTCATATCAGCATGGTTGGTGGCGGCTACGTTTAGAGCGTTTGTGCAATCTGCAGGATAATCCTGGTAGCTGCTTGAATGCTGCATGTTTTCGTTGCCAGCAGCAGCCACCACGGTAGAGCCTAAAATCGTTACGTGATTTACTATGCTATTGGGATAAGAGCCATTGCCCGGGCCGCCCCAACTGGCATTGATAATGTGAGCGCCAATCTGCCCGGAATACAGTACCTGGTCATAAGCATATTGCACACCCTGAGAAGGGGAATTGCTGGGAGCGCCTTTGCAAGAAAGGATAGATACATTTGGTGCGGTGCCTACTACGCCAAGGCTGTTATTTCCCACAGCTGCTGCGCATCCGGCTACGTGGGTGCCATGATCGTTGCTGGCATAGTTTTGAATGGGGTTGTTGTTATTTTCTACAAAGTCCCAGCCTACCAGGTCGTCTATCTTGCCTCCGCCTTCACCGGCGTCCTGATTGTTGCCTCCCAAAATAAGGCCCTGTTGCCAATCTATGCTCATCCCGGGGGATTCAGCAGGATTGATCCAGATGTTTCCCATCAGGTCTGGATGATTCCATTTCACACCACTATCGGTAATAGCTACGATAATATCGTGGTCTCCGGTTACATAATCCCAGGTATCAAAGCTTTGCAGAAGCGGATGCGCATACTGTTGTGGCAACATGGGATCATCCGGTACGAATTTTTGACGGTTTATCGCTTCAAGCTCGGCATAGATGAGATTGGCATCTTTGTGCAAATCTTCGCAGGCAGCATCGATATTATCATCGCTGTCCAGGATGAAGCGGTAAGTGTTTTGCAGATACAGCCCTTTGTCATTCCATTCTGGAATGGTTACATAAGGATGGGCCTGCTTTAGATCGACAATCTTGTATTCAGTAGCCAGAGCATCTATGGACTCGATTCCGGTGCGTACTACACCATCCTCGATAGTAAAGTCCAATTTTCCATCTATATTAGGTATTGCGTCTTTAGTAAAGCAGCCAATAATCGTGCGGGAGACAAACCAGTGTTCGTCAAATTTGACTCTATCCGCTAAAATGGCTGTGCTGATAATGATCAGCATTAATATTATGATCAGCTTTTTCATGTGCACCTCAGTACTTAGTTTTTTTCACCTTTGTATGAGAGCGGATATAGTCAAGAGCTTTTTACTGACAACGGGGCATTAGTACAAGATAAGCGCTTCTCTTTTATGGTATTTGGATAGATATATATTTCTCAGTAATTTGTGCTCATCCTGCATCAGCTGTGGGTCTTGTAAAACGATGCCAAAGGCGTCCTCCCTAGCCAAAGTCAAGATCGCCTGATCCTGCACGAGATTGGCAAAGCGGAATTCTGGCAGGCCGGATTGTTCATAACCAAAGACCTCCCCCGGGCCGCGCAGCTCAAGGTCCTTTTCGGCGATCACAAAGCCATCCGTGCTGCGGCTCATGATGCTTAATCTTTCACGTGCCATCGAGCTGAGAGGATGGTGGCTGATCAGGTAGCAGTAAGCCTGATCCGCCCCCCGGCCTACCCTACCGCGCAGCTGATGCAATTGGGCCAGGCCAAAGCGCTCGGCATGCTCTATTACCATCACTGTGGCATTGGGTACATCCACGCCCACTTCTATTACGGTGGTAGAAACCAGGATTTGTATCTCCCCGGCTTTGAAACGGCGCATGATCTCATCTTTGTCTTTGTTTGCCATGCGGCCATGAATTAGCTCTACCGTGTAGCTGGTGAAAATCTTATTCTTTAGATAGTCAAACAGCCTTTGGGCATCCAATAAGGCTAATTTTTCGCTTTCTTCCACCAAGGGGCAGACGAAGTAAGCCTGCCGGTCTTTTTGCAGCTCTTTTTGCACATCACTCAAGACTGTGTCAAACTTGCGGTCCGAACGCACATAGCTCAGCACGGATTTGCGGTTTGGGGGCATTTCGTCGATCTGGCTAACCTGAAGATCGCCATATACAGTCATGGCCAAAGACCTTGGGATAGGCGTGGCAGAAAGATAGAGTAAGTCCGGATGACTGTCTTTGGAAGCCAGCCGGGCTCTTTGCTCCACCCCAAAGCGATGCTGCTCATCTACCACAACCAGTCCCAGCCTGTGGAACATCACATCTTTTTGGATGAGGGCATGAGTACCGAGAACTATCTGTGCTTCGCCGCTGGCGATCTGGTTTTTCAGCTCGGCCTTGCCTTTGTAATTGCCCCCTTTCAGCAAGACTACCCGGATGGGCAGCGATTCCAGCAACTTTGTAAAATTCTGGTAATGCTGCTCTGCCAATATCTCAGTGGGTGCCATCAAAGCAGCTTGATAGCCGTTTTCCACAGCCAATAGCATAGCAAAAAGGGTAACTATGGTCTTACCGCTGCCCACATCTCCCTGCACGAGGCGAGACATCTGAGTATCCGAACACATATCTGCAAAGATCTCGCGGATCACTCTTTTCTGAGCTGAAGTAAGCTCAAATGTGAGCTTATTCTTCAGCGCAGTAGTGAGCCTTGGGTGGTTTTCGAAAGTGATGCCCTGCTCCTTCTTGTCATGAAAGACCCGGTGCCTTGCCCACATGATTTGGGAATAAAAGAACTCCTCATAGGCAAAGCGGATTCTGGCCTTATCTGCAGCCTCGGTCTTTTGCGCAAAGTGCATCATCTGTAAAGCGTCCCGGCGGGGAGGAAACTGATGTTTCTGGAGGATGAAATCAGGCAGATTCTCAGAAATCTGATCTGCATAAGTGGAAAAGGCATTGAGCACGATCTTACGCATGAGATTCTGGCTGAGTCCCTCGGTAAGAGGATAGACAGGCAAAAGTTGCCTGGTTTTCCAAAAGCCCTCTTCTTCATGATCCTGGTACAGGATCTCAAAATCGGGATGATTCATCTGCAATTGGTTGTTATAGGCAGAAAGGGTGCCGCTTATCCAGATGGTGGTCCCGGGTTTAAAGAGCTTCAGATAGGCCGGAGGATAGGAGAACCACACGCAGGTGAGGCCGATCATGCCGTCATTTACGCCCACATTCAATATCTTTTTGCCTCTGGCGGTGGGTTTGGCATCCACCCAGGATATTTCAGCGGTGAGAGAAACCAAATCCCCTACCTGCAATTCACTTAAGGTGGGATTTACCAAACGGCTGAGATAGGTGCGGGGGAACAGCTCCATGAGATCAAGCACATTGTGCACTCCCAATTTTGCCAATAGCCGGGCACGATGCTCTCCCACCCCTTTTAGATACATTACCGGGGTCTGAATAGCCTGGCCGGGTTGTCTATGTTTTTCCATGAACCAAAGATGTGAAAGCTCGGGATTTTGTCAACTTTGTTTAGAAACAGGCATTTCCCCATTTTACGGGAGTCTGATTATGGACTGGCCGGTGTTTGCTATCTGAAATGCCGTCCCTACAGGACTCTATAATCTTGTGTAGCTGTAGCTTGCTATCTGAAATGGCGTCCCTACAGGACTCTTAGTTATTGTGTAGCTATAGCTTGCTATCTGAAATATCGTCCCTACAGGACTCAAACCTTTGTGGTTGTGTGTTTTCTATCTGAAATATCGTCTCTATGGGACTCGGATTGGAGGATATTAATGCTTTAATCATGAATCTTAACTGCCAAAAGTATAAACTGAAATACATAGGCATAGATGATAGCTAAGATACTATCATTAAGTTCATTATCAAAAGAGTGACTCGATATTTTGGGGGAATGCTAGTGTTTAGAAACTACCTAAGATAATAGGCACACGAATTTAGCGAATTCACCGGATATACACAGATTATTGGTTTTTTTGAACTTAATTTGTAAAAACTGAGGCGTAGGGTTTAGCTGAGCCTAATCATGCATGAAGAGACTTACTCATCAAGCAGACATTCCTTCCTTATTTTTCACGTGTTAATCCGTTCAATCCGGCAAATCTGTGTGACCAAAAGAAAAGCTGGACGCCCTGCATCCAGCTTTACTTTCAGGTAATCATACACTATCTATTCGAAGCGCAAGACCTTAAACTGTGGAATCTGATTGCGGTCCAGCACATAGATGCGGATGATATTGCGATTATCATCTTCCATACGCTGTTTGGCTTCCGCCAGCACAGTGCGGAATTCGCTAACGCTATTTACCGGGGTGCCATCGATCTCAAGGATGATAAAGCCTATCTCCAGGCCAGCCAGTGAAGCGGGGGAATTTGGGTCCACAGAACTTACTACCACGCCTTTGTCGGAATTGATATTCAGACGTTTAGCTAATTGACTGTCGATATTCTCCACGCTGATACCTGTGGAAACGGCGGTTTTGATTCCGTTTGCTTCTGAGGTAGCTACGCTGTCTTCGGGGAAGGCTTCCAGTTTTATATTGATGGTTATTTCTTTGTTTTCTCTGAGTATTTTGATGGGAATCTTGGTGCCAATCTTGGCAGTGGCGATAGCAATCCTGAATCTGGCTACGTTGCTCACTTTTTCACCGTCGATTTCCAGGATCACATCTCCGGTCTGAAGTCCTGCAGCTTCCGCAGGGCTATCCATTTCCACTTTGGCGATCAAGACTCCGGATACTTCGCTAAGGTGAAAGGCTTCCACCAGGTCTGAAGTGATTTCCTGAGGCAGGATTCCTATATAGGCGCGTTGCACTCTGCCGCTGGCTACCAGATCATCCACCACGCGTTTTGCCAGATTGATAGGAATGGCAAAACCGATGCCGATATTGCCTCCGCTGGTACTGGCAATAGCGGTATTGATGCCGATTACTTCTCCGGAAATATTCAGCAAGGGACCGCCGCTATTGCCGGGATTTATAGCTGCGTCGGTTTGGATAAAATCCTGATAAAGCGGAGAATTAGCTCCCTGGATGATGTCGTATCTGCCCAGAGCTGAAACTACGCCCAGGGTCACGGTGCGATCCAGCCCTTCAGCAAAGGGATTTCCGATGGCGATAGCCCACTCTCCTATCTCCAGGCTGGAAGAATCTCCCAGAGGAGCCACGCTTACTATGTCTTTTTCATCTATTTTAATTTTGATTACGGCTACGTCGGTATTGGAATCCAGGCCGACTACTGAGGCGGTATAAGTCTTTTTGTCTGCCATGGTCACGGTGATCTTGCCATCCCGTCCGCGTTCTGCAACGTGGTTATTTGTCATGATAAAAGCTTCCCGGGTGGAAGGGTTATATTCATAAATAAATCCACTTCCCATCGAGGTGACCGGCCGCTGTTGCTGCTGGGGAGAGGGGAAGAAGAACCTGAAGAAATCATCATCGAAAAAAGGATTACGATTCGTTCTTACGTTCACGGTGGCTTCCACCTTGATCTGTACTACTGCTTCACGCACATCCCGAACCACCTGGACTACGGGGCTTTTGCCATCTGATGTTATCATGCCGGTTCTGGCCTGGGCACAACTGCTTAAACTGACCAGCATCAGTAATATTACGAGACTCTTTGCTACTTTCATTGTTCTCTCCTATGTTCTAAAGATATTCTATTGATTTTGAAAAATAAAAATCCTTATGCCTGTGATATCTGTTATATGATAAGATATAGCGAAAGCATCAAAAGCAAGTAAAAGCTTTGAAGACCAGATATAAAAGCCTTGATATTTTGTAAAGTAAAATTCATTTCATATCTTATTGGACTTTACTTAACCGATCTTTACCATTTGGCTATTTTTTACCCCCAAAAACAGGCGTTTTTTAGCCATTTCGGCCAAATTGCTAATCCTGTATATGGTTGTAATTCAGCACTATAGCCGTTTTCAGGTTTAGCCA
>Ga0265294_10000960_pt1 | contig 39026 bp, 38 predicted proteins | sample MunlanPumphouse3_FD_192504 | JGI IMG/M metagenome (GOLD analysis project Ga0265294, IMG submission 192504) | Groundwater microbial communities from a municipal landfill in Southern Ontario, Canada - Pumphouse #3 | ecosystem: Environmental > Aquatic > Deep subsurface > Groundwater | place... | reverse complement strand
AATTAACAACAAAAGGGTGCAACGCACACATTGTTCGTTTGCCTCAGAATCAACTACTTACACATTTCGACCCCCGGGGGGTCGATTTTGTTAACTGCCTGATATTCAACCAAACGAACAATGTGTGCGTTGCACCCTTGCTAGGATCTTTGCTGACAAGTTAAGAAACGTACCAAACCCACCGGTCTGCGGGGTGCCAAAGCAACCAGTTAAAATGTTTCCGGATTCCGGGATGTTTGAAAACTGTGGAATTAACCCCAGTACCCAAATGAAAGTAAATAAGCAGCAACGGTCGTGTGAACTGACTCCGGGGCTGTATTTCGCTTTTAAAATAAGCCACACTCCGACTGGATCTGTCTGTTGTGTCTGTTGGCCCGAGACTGAGGGCGCTGTTTGACGGGAGGTACTGTTGGTACGGGACTGAGGATATATCTTGGCGGGAGGTGGTAAGTAACGGCGGTGTTGTAAAAATCCGCAACAATCAGAAATTGAGCTTGAAGGAGGTGTTTTCCAAATTTCCTCTACTTACCACGTCCCCCGGTTTTTGCTGTTTTTAGGCAATTTTTTGGGGAGGTAGTAAGTAACGACAGTGTTGTAAAAATTAGTAATACACACATATTGTGTGAATTACAACCGAGAGAGCTGTTTTGACTACTTACTACCTTCCAGCACCAACTGTTTACTCAAAACAGGAACAGCAACACAAAAGCTTGTTGAGAGCACTAATCTTTGAATCTCTAATCTTTGGACCTTCTGCAGGTTCAACGTCTGTCAGTTGCTGCACCACAAAGAACCGGGAGCCTCGGCGTTATAAAACAAGCTCTCGGTTCTTTGTGGTGGCAGTGAATTGAAAAAAGTAGTGCAACGCACACATTGTTCGTTTGGCTGAATATCAGGCAGTTAACAAAATCGACCCCCGGGGGGTCGAAATTCGTAAGTAGTTGATTCTGAGGCAAACGAACAATGTGTGCGTTGCACCCTTATTCTTCCTATCTTTGCGCCATGGAACTGATCTTTTCGTTGGAAAACATACGGAACACGGCTACGGCGCTATTAAAACATACCGGAAATACAGGTGTGATTGCTTTTTACGGGCAGATGGGAGCGGGTAAGACTACTTTTATCAAAGCCTTATGCCAGGTCCTGGGGACAGGCGACCAGGTGAACAGCCCCACCTTTACTCTTGTAAACGAATACCTTTCCACCGAAGGGATCCCCATTTATCATTTTGATTTTTACCGCATTAAAAACCTTCAGGAAGCCGTGGACATTGGTTGTGAAGAGTATTTTGAAACGCCCGGAACCCTTTCTTTAATTGAATGGCCCGAGTTGATTACCCCCCTGCTTCCCCCCGAAGCCTGGCAGGCCACCCTGGACGTCCTTCCCTCCGGGGAACGGAAACTGATTGTACGTCGAGACTGATCCCTGGCAGCCGCTGATTCTGCGCATTAGCTGACCGTGGACCCGTCTTAGCAGAGCTCCCCGATGCAGGTGGCTCCGTAATCTTTTTCAAGCACATCCTTCAGACCGGGATCAGCCGCAATCAGCAATCCCCCGCTGGTCTGGGGATCGCAGAGCCGGAGTTTCACCGGGTCAGGCAGGGTGCCGCCTTCAGGGGCGCTGCCTTGCGGGGTGCCGCTTCCCGGTGTGTGGCCTTCCGGGATGCCCGCAGTCGCAGTCTTTTGAGCAGTATTGGTTCGTGTGGTGTCCTGCAGGGTGACTGCGTATTTGCGTACGTTGTCTACCGGGGATGAGGTGTCGGTTCGTGTAGCGTCTTGCAGAGGACTGCCTTCCGGAATGCCCACGATCACGGTGTTATCTGCAGCCGAGAAGGCCAGCCGGTGTCCGTAACTGTCAAAATTCCGGTAGGTGCCTCCGGGGATGCAAGCCTCGGCAATGTATTTTTCAATGCCGGGGATCAGGGGCACCTGAGCAACGTCAATCCGGGCGGTGCAGCCGGAGCCGTCCACCATTTCCAGGCAGTGGCCCAGCAGACCAAAACCGGTGACATCGGTCAGGGCATGTACGCCGGGCAAAAGCGCCAGCCGGGGACCTTCTGTATTCAACCGGGTCATCAGCTGCAGGGCCAGGTCTACATGTTCTTTTTCCGCCAGACCTTTTTTAACGGCAGTTCCTACGATCCCTATTCCAAGGGGTTTGGTAAGAAACAACAGGTCTCCTTTTTGAACGGTATTGTTCTTTTTTACAAGCGCGGTATCTATGATTCCCGTCACAGCCAGGCCGAAGACAGGTTCCGAAATGCTGATGCTGTGTCCTCCGGCAAGAGGGATCCCCGCTGCCGTGCATACAGCACGCGCTCCTTCAAGCACTTTTCCGGCTACCGAGGCCGGCAACTTATCCAATGGCCACCCCAGGATGGCAATGGCCATCAAGGGAGTCCCGCCCATGGCGTATACATCTGACAGGGCGTTGGTGGCGGCAATCCGGCCAAAATCGTACGGATCATCCACAATGGGAGTAAAGAAATCGGTGGTGCTTATGACGGCTTTGCCGCCGCCAATATCGAACACGGCGGCATCGTCGCAGGATTCGTTGCCCACCAGCAGCCCGGGGAATTCACTGCCGGGCCGCAGATTACCGGCACCGGGCCGCAGATCACCTGAACCGGGACGCTGTTCACTTACACCTGGCCGCAGATCACTTGCACCGGAACGCGGCTTACTTTTGCCGGGGCCCTGATCAGCAGTATTGTTATGCCGGGCAGCTGTACCAAGGTCCTGTGTCTGCGTAGCGGTGTGTAGGTTTTCCGGATCCTTTTTCACGCTCCCGGAAAGGCTTTCGTGAATGATTTCCCGCAGCTGGGCAGGGGAGATTTTGCATCCGCATCCCGCACCGGGGCTAAATTGTGTCAAACGTATGGATTCCATAATTCTTTTTGCGTAGTTCCAATTGGTAATTGTATGCTTTGTCGTAATAGGCCAGGCAGATCTCCAAGGCCTTCCGAATGTTTCCGTTGTGACAGGCTTCAATGGCTTTTTTACTTTGATCAAACCCCAGCCTTTTTTGAATTTTCAGAATAGCCGTTTCCAGCACGTCCGGATCAAAATTCCCGTATTCCCGCATCAGGCGTTCCACCCGTTCTTCCCGGGAAGTTTCCAGTAAAAAAAGGCGGGCCTGCTGCATTTTTTCCCACAATCCGTCCGGAAGGCTGCACCGGCCCACGTTTCGGCTTTCATCTTCCAGCCACACAGGCCGGGACGGATCCATTTGGGAAAAAGCCCGGAACAGCAGGTTTTGAAAATGTTCAGTGGAAGGTTGAGGCGGGTTTCCCAGGTTCCCGAAAGCCGACCCTTTGTGATTTGCCAATCCTTCCAGGTCTATAACCTGTTCCCCGGCGGCGGCCATTTGAAGCAATCGTTCCGTTTTCCCGCTGCCGGTCAATCCGCCCAGCACGTGTATTGTAGGGGGAATATTGTTAAAAAAGCCGAGAAGGTGGTTGCGGTATGCCTTGTACCCGTTTTCCAGGGTATAGCAACGGATGCCCACCTTTTCCATGAGCCAGGCAACCGATTGTGAGCGCATCCCTCCGCGCCAGCAATAAAGCAGCAGAGAACCCCCTCCGGCAATTTCAAGGCCCCGGCGGGCCATTGCTTCAAGCCGGGGACCGACCAGTTGCAGTCCTTTGAGCACGGCGGCGGTGCGTCCCTCCTGCACGTACAGGGTCCCCACCTCGGCCCGTTCCCCGTTGTTGAAAAGGGGAAAAAGAAAAGCCCCCGGAATATGACCTTTTTCGTATTCCGCGGGCGTTCTTACATCGGCAACCGGTATGGTGCGCGACTTTTCCAGAAATTCTTCAACAGAGATGGGTTCCGTCATACCGCAAAGGTATGAAAAACCGTTTTACTTTTTGCGTTCTATCAAGTAGGCAACAAACAGTCCCAGGCCACCAAAGAGCAACGGGCTGGCTAACATCAAAAATCCGTTAATTCCGTCATGTACAGATCCGAATCCCGATCCGGGATACCAAACCGTAAGTCCCAGCCAGACTATCAGCATTCCTATTCCCAAACCAATCAACAGGCAGGCAGGTCTCAGGATCCCGCGGGGATCTTTTTTAAGGTTGACTTCCCAGTTGGGGTTGATTTCTTTGAAAGCAGCCAGTGAGTCCGGGCTCATGGAAGCCAGGGTTTCCAGAAAACGTGTTCTTTCTTTTCTTGTAGCAGTGCGGTTCCAAACCGCGTAAATGAAATAAAATACAATCGCAACGATTAAAACAGCAGTGAGTTCCATTTTTTTCTAATTTAGCGTTCAACATTAATTAACTTCAACTCTTTGACGTAACAGTGCCTTTTTGGTTACAAAAACTGTAACGCTTTGTCCCTGTTTGCGTCAAAAAGACAAAGCAGGCCGGAGGTTTGACACAGGATATAGAAAACATACAAAAAACCCTGAGCGGAGATGCTCGTGCCTACGGCGCTTTGGTGGATAAATACCAAAGCCTGGTGTTTGTTTTGGTGAGGGGAATCTGCAAGACAACCGCCGATGCACAGGAAGTAACACAGGATGTGTTTTTGAAAGCTTATGAGCAATTGCATACGTTTAAAGGAACGGCTTCTTTTCGCACCTGGCTTTACCGGATTGCATATAACACGGCTATAAGCCATATAAGAAAGACAAAAAGCCGTGGTAAAGCCGGAGAGGCTTACATGCACGAGGTAATGCACACCGCAAGTTCCGTAGAGGAAGAGCACGATACGGAACGTGAAGCGCAATACGATAAGATCAGGCAACTGGTTGAGGATCTGCCTCCGGCAGAACGAATGCTTATAGAGTTGTATTATTATAAGGAATTGAAAATGGAAGAAGTGGCTTACATATGCGGAATGACCCTTTCAAATGCCAAAGTGCGCATTTTCAGGATACGTCAGAAATTGCAGGAAGCCATGACAGCAGCTTAAAAAGAAACACTATGGATACGTTGAAAGATTTCTTTAACGAAGAACACAGACGGCGCATGCAAGAAGCCGAAGAGATCGTGCCTCTGGGAATGCATGTTGTTCATATTATTGAAAAACAACAAGTTGTCCGGCGTAAAACGCGTTGGTATTGGTGGTCTTCGGGATGTGTGGCGTTTGTTGCCGCAGCCGTGGGAGCCGGTTTTTATTTCCGGGAGAATCTTGCCGTATTTTTTCACCGGGTATCGGAAATCGCAGGATTGGTCACAGGAAAACTGGTTGAAATTTACGAAAACACAAAGTTTGCTCTTTTATCCTGGGGGACGGGTGTTACTAAAACAGCTGAAACCGGATTTATAGAAAAGGCCACAACGGAAATCTCCGCGTGGCCCGTTCAGGTATGGTATGTGGTTTTTCTGGCGGCCGGAGTTGCCCTGCTCCTGGGAGTGGACTTTCTGGTGCGCCACCGCAAACCCGTTTAATCGTTATACATCTGGGGAATGTCTACTGAGTTTTCACAATCGCCTAAAAGATAGCGTGAAAAATAATCAGCCATTCTCCAGAAAAAGTATTCTGTCATATCACCGAAACCGTGTCTTTGTCCCGGCAGGATGAGCATATCAAAGCGCTTGTTGGCACGGATCAATGCATTGGCTACCCTCAGGGTATTCCCCGGATGGACGTTGTTGTCAATGTCACCATGGATCAACAGCAACCTGCCCAATAAATTCCTGGCCAGCTCTGAATTCGTGTCAATATCGTATTTGAAAGTGGTGTCCCCTTTGGCGGTAATCTCTTCCAGAACCCCGTGGTGTTTTTCACTCCACCAGCGGTTGTAAATGTTGTTTTCGTGATTTCCGGCACATGAAACAGCCACTTTGAAGAAATGCGGGTATTGGAGGATGGCTGCCGTAGACATGAAGCCGCCTCCTGAATGACCATGGATCCCTACGCGGGAAGCGTCAATAAAGGAATGTCTGGAAGCCAGTTGTTCAATGGCGTATTTTTGGTCTTCCAGTCCGTAATCGCGTAAATTTCCGTAGCCGAAATTGTGATACCACTTGGACCGGTTGGGGTGACCTCCCCGGTTACCTACGGTGATTACAATAAATCCCATTTGTGCAAGACGGTCCAGACGGTCCATGCGCTGGCTCCAGGCTTGTCCGGGTCCTTCCACTTGTGGTCCGGGATAAACGTAAGTAATGATGGGATACTTGCGTTCGGGATCAAAGTCAAACGGTTTGTACATGATACCGTGTAAGTCGGTTACACCATCGGCGGCTTTTACTTTAAAACGTTCCGGGAATTTGTATCCGGCTGCCAAAAGCAGACTCAGATCTGTTTCTTCAAGAGTCAGGATCTTTTTCCCGGTATTGTCGTACAATTCGGAAACGGGAGCAACATCCACGCGGGAACGGTTCATTACAAAATATTTTTTGGTATCGCTCATGTCGGCCGTGTAATGAAATTCTCCAGGGGTAAGCAAACGAACCTGGCTGCCGTCCAGGCGGGCTGCGTACAAATGCTCATAATAAGGATCTATGCCATCATCTTTTCCGCAGGCAGTGAAATATACGGTACGTGAATCTTCATCAACACCCAGAATCTGTTCCACGTGCCAGGGACCGGATGTTATGGCGTTGATTTCATTTCCCTTATTGTCATACAAGTACAAGTGTCCCCAGCCTGTTTTTTCAGACCAGTGGATCAGTTCTTTCCCGTTGTTTACCAAAAATAACGGACGTGTTTCCACGTATGTGTTCAGGCGTTCCTCAATGACGGTCAGAGCCGTGTCCTGCTGAATTTCAGCTCGGCAAAGGTCTATGCGTTTCAAGTCCCGGCTGGTTCGGTAAAAGTAGAAACCGGAATCATCTCCCAGCCATTCCCAGCTCTGGAATTCATCGGACATTTTCCGTTTTTCCATGGGCTTGTAGTTCAACTCCAGTGTCTGGTCCTTAAAGGCTGCCGTTTCTATGGTTTTCCATGTTTTGGCTTCCATGTTGAAAACGACCAGGGAATACTGGGGCATGTTTTTTTCTCCCGGCATTTCGTATTTGTAGCGTTCCAGTTTGGGACGCGGTTGGGCAAGGACATTTACAACAAAAAGGTCCTGTACTTTTGTCTCATCGGAGCGGATCATGGCAAAATGCTTTGAATCGGGGCTCCAGATCAAACCGCGCACTCCGGTGCGTTTGTTCAACTCGGTAGAATCGGCATAAAAATCCTGGGATCCGGAGCCGAATGCGAAATCGCGGGTTCCTTCCGTGGTCAGCTGATGTTCCACAATGGTGGAGTCTTTTTCGTCTTTGCGGGCTTTTTCAAAATTCTCCCAATCCATCCAGTATAGGTTGAAGTTACGCGAAAAGACCACATATTCTTTGTTGGGAGAAATGTTGGCCCAACGGGGAACAGATTCTTCCTTTTCTTCATCTTCCAGCCAGGTGAGGGTTTTGGTTTTCCAGGCATATTCAAAGAAGAAAAGACGGGGTTCTTTGCCGCCTTTCTTTTTGATGTCTCCTTCTTTGTTTTCATCACCCTCTTTTTTGTCTTCTTTCTTGTCCACCATTTCCGTGCTCTGGATATAGAAAGTAAACGTATTGTCATCTTTGATTTTCAGATCTTTTAAAGGCAGGTTCTGAGCGTCAAAGGGATCTTTGACAATGCGGGTAAGTTCAGCGGCAAGTTTGTCCCTGTCAAAAAGTTCGGTGCGGGTTCCCTTGCCGGGGTCGGTGACATACCAATTGTTTCCTTCGGGTGTTTTGTATACGTACCAGAAGAGGTCGGAGGTTTTGAACCAATTGGGACGTACACCGGTGGAAAACACCATTTTATTGATTTTTTTCGCGGAAAAACGTGAGGCCAGTTCGTAATTGGCTTTTTCACGCACAGGACCTCTAAGCGGTTGTGCCTGCAGAGCAATACCGGCAATAATAATCAGGCCTGTGAGTAAAATCCTTTTCATTATCATAGAATCAGGTTTTAAGGTTTATATTTTTATGATGATCTTTCTTTTATACAAGGCTATGGCCATGAATGTAAACACTGCCACATAAAGGATTGCATAAGCCAGGGATCCGGCGGGATTGTCCCCGAAAACCGGAACACAAACGTTATGATACAACCAGCCAAGAGGGGTGGCCGTTCCGCCGGAAGCCGTTTGCCAGTGAATGAGGCGACCAAATACTTTGGCAAAAAGTCCGGACATTACGAATGCAAATAATGGGTTAAGACCGAGTGCTTTGAATGGCATAAACCATTTTTCTTTTTGTTTTATGTCTATCAAATAAACAAAGAAAGCCAACAACAGCAAGGTCCAGCCTCCGGCGTACAACACATAGGAAGCGGTCCATAGCGGTTTGCTTATGGGAAGCCAGATACTCCAGATCATGGCAGCACCCAGGCTTACCAGTCCCCAGGTGTAAAGACTGCTTACGGCTTCAATTTTTTGGGTGTTTCTACGGATACAGATTCCGGCCAGGTATCCCATCAGCACAGTCCCGGCCCCGGAGAGCATTCCTAACACGCCTTCGGGATCAAAAGGCAGGCCGTATCCCCTGTAGAGATGGTCCGGACCAACCAGGAACAAGTCCATGACCCGGGCAAAGTTCGTTTCCCTGGAATACGGATCGTCTCCTCCAAAAAAGTATAACAGGCCCCAGTGAAGCAACAAAACCAGGCCGAAAACCCAAATGATGCGACGCGGCTTTTTCAGCCATAGGGCCAGGGTCCCTCCCAGGGCATAAGCCATGGCAATGCGCTGAAGCACTCCGAATATGCGTAAATGGGAATAATAGCTGCCCAGGTTTTCCCAGAACGTTAAACCGGGATCCGGTTTTGTAAGGAAAAAGGGAAAGGCGTTCAACAACAGGCCCACTAAAAAGATGAGCAAGGCCCTTTTGTACAATTTCACATACCCGCTTCCCATGGAGAGGGTCCCGTCCAGGTATTTTGAAAAGGAAAAGGCCATGGCGGTTCCCACAATAAATAAAAAGAAGGGAAATACCAGATCGGTAGGGGTACAGCCAAACCATGCAGCATGACGCAGCGGGGGATAGATCTTGCTCCAGGTTCCCGGGTTATTTACCAGGATCATACCTGCAATGGTCATTCCCCGCAAAACATCCAGTGCGACATACCTGTTTTTTGATGTAACTGAAGCCATTTATCAGATAGTTTTTACAAATATACATTATTTGAAAGAAGCCAGGAATACAGCACTCAAAGCAGCCGTTTCCGTTCGGAGCACAGACTCTCCCAAATCTACGGGGATACAGCCCGAGTCAAGTGCCTCCCGGATCTCTCCCGGGGAAAAATCCCCCTCGGGGCCTATCAAAAAAAGGATCCTGTTCCCGCTCTTGAGTATCCATTCCTTTACGGAGATGCGTTTTTGATCGGTCCAAACACAGGCAATAGCCGCCGATGTGTCATCCAAAACCCCGGATTCCAGGAACTCGGAAAACGATACCGCCCGGTTAATAACGGGCATCTGGGCACGTTTGCATTGCTTCATGGCCGCAATGGCTACGCGTTCGGAACGTTCTGTTTTGCAATGTTTCCGCTCGGATCGTTCACAAATCAGAGGGGTTATCACATCTATACCCACTTCGGTCGCTTTTTCCACGAACCATTCAAAACGTTCCATGTTTTTGGGAGGGGCCACAGCTACATGCAAATGATACGGCCGGGCCCCGTAATTTTCCTGCCTGCGGGTGATTCTTATGCGACAACCCCGGGGATCCGGATCTAAGATTTCTCCGGTACACAGGGTTCCTTTTCCGTCTGCAAGGAAAACGGTGTCAGATGCCTGAAGCCTCAGAACCCGGGTACAATGCACACTTTCCTGAGGAGAAAGGATATGCTCGGGCATTCGAATATCAGGGGCGTAAAATAAATGCATACCAACCTATAAGGTTAACCATTCATTAGGTAAGGGAAAAGATTTCCCCGTTGATTTATCAAAAGTTGACATTACACTCCGGGAGCGCACCCGTACGTTCCTTTTTTCGTCAACGATCTCCTGCAGGAAATGAAGGCTGCGTTCCCCGGCTTTCTCAATGGAGGTTTCCACGTAAAGCCGATCTCCCAGAAAACAGGGCATCATATAATCATACTCTGTGTGAACCAGGATCAGCACACGGGTGTCTTTGAAAAAATCGGGGCGGTAGGATGATTGGTTAACAAAAAAATCCGTGCGGGCTACATCACAATAATGCCCGAACATGACGTTGTTTACATGCCCCAACATGTCTATGTCATTGAAACGGATCTGGATGGGTGTTCTCTGCATGGTTTTATGGATTAAGGTCTTATGATTTCCACTTCATTGTTGGGTCCCAGACGTATGATGGAAGAAGGTTTTCCGGTGGCATTTTCTTCCAAAAAACGGGGAGCGGTCCAGTCGATCTTCCGGATCAACGCCGGATCGATTTCCGAAAAACGCATCGGGGCTTTTGCCCCGCTGATATTTGCCGAGGTGGACAACAAGGGCCTTTTTAAATTTCGGATCAATGCGCGGCAGAACCTTTGGTCGGGAATTCGGAAAGCCACGCTTCCGTCCGGGGCTGCCACTCCGGGGGCCAGGTTCATGGCCCACGGGTAAATGATGGTCAGGGGTTTGTCGGCAACCTCCAGGAGTTCTTCGGCCATGGAAGGGATCCGTTCCACATACCGTGACACCATATTCAGATCGGCAGCCAGGACAATATAATTCTTCACAGCCGGCCGGTTTTTGATTTCCGTAACTTTTTGAACTGCTTTTTCGTTGCAGGCGTCACAGCCTATTCCCCATACCGTATCTGTAGGATACAGGATTGTTCCGCCGGTGCGAAGTATTTCTCCGGCCTTCTCTACATGCGGATAGATGTCCCTGTTGTCTTTCATACGGTCAATAATAAAGTCTGTTTCTTTTTTTCCAGTAACGTATCAGGAAATACCCGAAAATCATACCGCCCAGGTGGGCAAAATGAGCAATGTTTCCGCCACCTACAAGACCCAGAATCAGTTCAATGACCGCAAATATAATGACAAAATATTTGGCTTTCAGGGCAATGGGCAAAAAGATGATCCGTAATTCATTGTTGGGGAACAACATACCATAGGCAAGCAGGATCCCGTATACGGCACCGGAAGCACCCACCGTTGGTGTATTCATTAATATCCGGTAACGGGTCAGCGCGTTCATTGCGTCTGCCCCGTTTTCGTTAATGGCGTTGACAAGCGATGAGGCTTCTATCCATTGTACACCCATATGCAGGGCAGCTGCGCCCAGACCCGTGATCAGGTAGTACAATAAAAATTTTTTGGGACCCCAAAGCTGTTCAAGTACCGACCCGAACATCCAGAGTGCATACATATTGAACAACAGGTGTCCGAAATTTCCGTGCATGAATATATGCGTAAGGATCTGCCAGGGTTTGAAAAACGCGGAAGCCGGGTAAAACAGTGCAAAATGTTCAATCATGAATTCCCTGTTGATCATTGTCAGGATCAACATGAAAGCATTTATGATAATAATGTTCTTGATTACAAGAGGTATGCTGGCGAAAAAACCGCCCCGGTTGTATTGGTACATAACTTAAATAAAATATTTGTCAATTTGTTCAATGGGAATTATGGCTGTACAGACCCTTCCGTCAGGCGTTCTGTCAGGCTGGCGGCAGGCAAACAGCTTGTCTATCAGGGTCCGGTTTGCCGTTTGGTTGCCTTCTTTTTCTGAAGCGGCCATTCTCCTTGCAAGCATGGCGGCCAGTCGTTCCCCGTAAATGGTCTTTGTGTCTTCTTCTTCCCTTTCCGAAAGGATCTCATGAACCGAGTCAATCACGGATTGTGCGTCTACCGGGTGTTCGGGAGGTACGGCCGTGATGTTTTCATGATCGTCTGTCTGAAAGCCCATCTCTAAAAGGCGTTTGCGGTTTTGTTCCAGGAGCAGGGACTGGGAAGGTTGCAAGTTTAGTGCCACGGGGAAGTAAAGTTTCTCCGGAACGGGCTTGCGGTCACGGAACTTGGGCAGCAGTTCTTCGTAAAAGATGCGTTCCAATGCTCTTTGCCTGTGAACGATCAAAAGTCCCGAAGCCACAGGAGTTACCAGGTACTTTTTGCGTAACGGGAACAGGGGTGTTTCATAATTCTGCACCGGCTGTTGTCCGAATACAGGTAACGATTCATGTAAGGAATCGTCGCGAAAAGGATCAAAAAGCGGATCGTATTTTAATTTCGGCTGGGGAATGTGTTCTCCCGGTGCGGGTGGAACCGGAATATGATGTTGCATGGCACCCGTTTCAAAATCTATGCTGGGGCCCAGTGCGAATTTTCCCACGGATTCACGTATCACTGCCTGAAGCATCTGGAAGATAACGGATTCGTCTTCAAATTTCACCTCGGTTTTGGACGGATGGATATTGACGTCTATGATGGAGGGATCTGCTTCCAGGTAAATGAAATATGTGGGGACCCTGTCTTCAGGCAACAATTTCCCGTAAGCATTGATTACGGCTTTGTGGAGGTAAGAGCTTTTAAAGAACCGTCCGTTAACAAACAGGTAACGGTGTCCTCCTTTTTTGTAGGAGTCGCGAGGCCGGCTGATATATCCCCTAATTCGTACCAGGGATGTGTCTACGTTTATGTCCAGCAATTGTGCATTCAGCTCTTTGCCCATGGTTCCTACTATGCGTGTACGTAAAGTGTCGCCGGCAGGCAGGTGATAAATCGTGTTTTCGTTATGGGTCAGGGTAAATGTTCTTTCCGGATGACACAATACAACCCGGTGAAATTCTTCCATAATATGACGCAGTTCCACAGCTTGGGATTTGAGGAAACGGCGGCGGGCCGGTACGTTGTAAAAAAGATTCCTCACACAAAGATCCGATCCGGGATTACAGGCAATCTCTTCCTGTGAGGTGATCGCGGAACCGGCTATGGTGATCCGGGTTCCCATTTCGTCTTCTTCCCGGCGGGTGCGCAAACGTACGTGGGCAATTGAGGCGATGGAAGCCAGGGCTTCTCCCCGAAACCCGAAAGTTTGAACATGTTGAAGGTCTTCCACGCCCCGGATCTTGGAAGTTGCATGACGTTCAAAAGCCAGCATGGCATCTTCCGGACTCATACCGCACCCGTTGTCGGTTACCTGCATGAGTGTTGCTCCTCCGTCAGTCAGCACTACATCAATCCTGTCCGCTCCCGAATCGACGGCATTTTCCATCAATTCCTTAATGACGGAAGCAGGCCGCTGAATGACTTCTCCTGCAGCTATCTGGCTGGCAATATGCGGAGGAAGTACGTGGATCATTGGAATATTTTAAATAAATAACTGAATGCCTGGGTAAGGTATAAGGCCATTACTATGATCACGATCAATGAAACGACAATAATGGCACGTATGATCTTTTGACGGGCGGGATAACGGCGCTCTACCTCGTGGCGATGCCGGAACGATCCCCTGATGGACCCTCCGGGAATGTAAGGCTTGTCTTCGTTCCGTTTTTCGGCAGACACTTTTGCCCTGGATTGTTTAATACGTTCTTCAAATTCTTCCTTTTCCGGGTTCCAGTAACGGGGTTTGTAATTGAAAACCCGGTGTTGGGGAGTGCGAAAAAATGATATTCTAAATGCCATAACAGTAATGTATTATAAAGGCAGATCTAAAACAACGTGTTCTCCTTCTGTTTTTTCCACGGCCTTTCCTTTGGTTATGCCGTTGATTATCATCATGCCCAGGCCGTCAGCATCTTGTGCGTTGTTGAGGATGGTGTTAAGACGGGCATGGGCCGTAAAACGTGTATGAATCTGCTGTGTTTTTTCCGAGTATGAAATAAAAAGATTGATGCCTCCCGTTTCCCGGAGGATCTCTCTGCGAGTGAGGGTTTGGGGGGTGTTGTCCGTACCCAGACACATCAGCAGTGTTTCTTCGGCAAGGTGGATGAGGGCATCCCGCTGAGCAGGTCCCAGAAAATGTTTTTCACAAAACTGTATGATCTCCGTAGTAAGTGCGTAGATATCATAATGTTCGTAGTCTTCTATGTGCCATTCCAGGTTTCTGATGCGGTTTATAAAAGTACGTGTTGCCTCTTTTTCCGGATGATCAAAAATCCGCGAGGGAGGCCCTTCTTCGTAGATGACACCCTGGTCCATATAGAAAACACGCGAGGAAACATCCCGCGCAAACTGCATTTCATGGGTGACGATGACCATAGTCATTCCGGTTCCGGCCAGCCGCCGGATAACCCCCAGGACTTCGCTGACCATGGTGGGATCAAGGGCGGATGTGGGTTCGTCAAAAAGAATGATATCAGGGTCCATGGCCAGGCAACGGGCAATAGCCACGCGTTGTTTCTGCCCCCCGGAAAGCTCGGCGGGGTAAGCCTTTTCCTTGGCCGCCAGGCCAACCATGTGCAGTAACTCACGCGCCTTCGACTCGGCAAGAGCTTTTGTTTTACCAAGGAGTTTGACAGGGGCAATGGTCAGGTTTTCAAGCACATTCAGGTGTAAGAAAAGATTGAAGTCCTGGAAAACCATGCCCATCTTTTGCCTTAACCGGGAGACGTTTGCGTTCGGAGCGGTGATCTCCTGTTCCTCAATAAAGATTCGGCCGCCGGTGGGAGGGTCCAGCAGGTTCAGGCAACGCAGGAAGGTGCTTTTGCCGGTCCCCGAAGGACCAATGACCGAGATGACCTCGCCCCGGTTTATATGGGCATTAACATCCCGAAGCACTTCTATAGGCCCGAATTTTTTGGAGAGATGTTCTACCCTGATCATACGGCTGGCGCTTTAAGTGTTTGGGATATATAGCGATCTGCCACTTTCGGGAAATGAAGTTGTTCCAGGTCATGGATTTTGGCTGCCAGGGTTTCAGGTGTGTCCGATCCTGTAACGGGGCATTTGGCCTGGAAAATGATCTGACCGTGATCGTACAACGGATCCACTACGTGAATGGTGATGCCGGATTCTTTTTCTGCGTTTTGTATGACCGTCCTGTGAACCCGGTCGCCGTACATGCCGGGGCCTCCGTATTGGGGAAGCAGTGCCGGGTGAATGTTCAGAATCTTTCCTGGCCAAAGGCGGATCAGGTGTTCGGGGATTTTCCACAGAAAACCTGCCAGAATAATAAAGTCTATTTTGTTGTTTTGCAGGGTTTTTGAAAGACTGTTCCGGGAGTCCGGATTCTCCAGTTCTTCCCTGGAAAATATCAGGGTCGGTACGTTGAGTTGCCGCGCACGCCGGAGTACGTAAGCCCCGGGTTTGTTGCACAAAAGCAACACCACCTTTCCGCAAGTCAGGTTGCGTATGAGGTTCTCGGCGTTGGACCCGTTGCCCGATGCAAATACGGCAATTCTTGTCATAACTTACAAAGGTATGGAAAAATCGTTATTTTTGTGTTATGATGAAAAGCAGTACAAGTAAAGGGGTTGGATTACCCCGCATGGGCAACGGATACGATGTACATCAGCTGGCCCCGGGATATCCTTTTTTCCTGGGAGGTGTGCAACTGGACCATTCAAAAGGCTGTATAGCGCACTCAGACGGGGATTGTCTTATTCACGCCGTGTGTGATGCCTTGCTGGGAGCTTTGGCGTTAGGAGATATTGGAACGCATTTTCCCGATAAATCTGAAGAATTCAGGGGAATTGACAGCAAGATCCTTTTGGAAAGGACTTACCGGATGGTATGCAGGGCCGGCTATAAGGTCGGGAATGTTGATTGTACGGTTTGTTTGCAGGAACCGAAGATTGGGGCGGTAATTCCGCAAATGCGGGATATTCTGGCACAGATCCTGGAAATCCCGGTTGACTGTGTTTCCGTGAAAGCCACTACCACGGAGAAACTCGGCTTTGTGGGAAGGGAAGAAGGGGTGGCAGTTTATGCTACAGCACTGCTGTGGCCGGTCGGTTGAAAACAAATTCGCGTTTGTGTGTTTCAAAATAATTCTTACTTTTGCAGCTCCGTAGCGGCGAGGTAGCTCAGTTGGTTAGAGCGCATGATTCATAATCATGAGGTCACGAGTTCAATTCTCGTCCTCGCTACGAAAAACACCCGCAAGGTATTGTGGGTGTTTTTTTTGCTAGTGATTCTCACTGTTACTAAAAATTTCTATATTTAAAAATGAATTTTGATGTACATGTTTTCGGGGAAGGTTTCCACCGGTTTGTACAGCAGGAAATGGACTGGTTTACCGTACCTCTTGGTGTCCTGTTCCATGTATTGACTTTCCTGATATTGCTGCTGGTTATTATTTACGGAAACAGGGTAAGGAGACTGTTTACCGTATACTTTACCCTTAATTGGCTGTTCTTGTTTGGATACTGGGGCGTATACGCAATCATATACTGGGCCCGGATTGGTCCGGTTTACCTGGCAACATTCGCAATGACCCCCATTCTGCTGGGATTGATTGCTGCCGAATGGATACGGGAATGCATTCATCCACGCGTTGATCTTGATTTCAGAAAAATTCCTTTATGGAGGTATTGGATTTTGCTCATAATAGTATGGGGTTTCTGGTATCCCACATATCATTTTGCAGAAGGTTTTGTGTTCCAGGGCAGGGATCTGTTGTTTTCCAATTTTGGCCTGATGCCCTGTCCTACCACTATGGTGGTGCTGGGTTTGTTTACCATGAAATATCCGGTAGGGAACAGACGTTTGTTTACTCTTTTAACAACGTTTTCATTGATCATTGGACTGCCCACCGTTGCCGCAGGCTGGATTCCGGACGTCCCTCTTATCGCAATAGGGGTGTACGGATTGATCATGATTGTTGTTTTTGGAAGAAAGCGGAAGCTTGTAAATTTAAAGTAACAGTTAACATTTGTATTGCAAATCTAAAGTATGATTTTACGTTAACCAAGATCTTAACGCTGCGGGATGCTTTTTCAGGCGACTGATTTTCTACAAAGGCTCTGGAGTAATGAATTTTCACTTCTCCAAAAAGAGAAATTGCCGAGCCCATAAAACACGTCTCAATATTTTTACTGAACAAAATAGATCTTAAATAATTCACATATATGTGAAATTTACCTATATTTGTCAACCCTGAGTAAACCATGAAGTGTGAACTAAAAAAAATCGAAGAGCTTAGCGGAAGGAGAACATCTGTTTATTCTGTTTTAATTGATGATAGCGAACTCACGCTTTTTGATATTTTTATTGAAGAAAACAGAAGTTTGCATTTAAGTGAAATTAAAGACATGGTTCAACGTTTAAAAACAATAGGAACAAAAACCGGAGCAAGAGAACAATTTTTTAAGTTACACGAAGGGAGTCCGGGTGATGGGGTATGTGCATTATTTGATTTACCAGATAAAAATCTGAGACTTTATTGCATTCGATACAATACACAAATAATTATATTAGGTGGGGGGTGGAATAAAACTTGTACGTGCTTTGCAACAAGACAGCAAACTGACTAAAGAAAATTATTTAATACGAGAACTTTCAAAACAGATAACAGAAAGAATAAAAGAAAAGGATATCCGGTTTTCAAAAGATGGAAACGATTTTGAAGGAGACTTCGCATTTAATCTGAACATTGATCAATAACAAAACTGCATAGAACTGCGGCATAAAGGGATTAAGAAATTATGACAAATAAAAAAAGAAAAAGCAGTGTTGGAGAAATATTAGCATCCATAACTCCGAAAGAAGCAAGGCGAATAGAAACCCGTATGCTTATAGCCTCAAAGATTGACAAAGTAATGAAAACCAAAGGTTGGAGAAAAAAAGATCTAATGCATGCAGTGGGAAAAACCAACCCTTCTGAAATTACACGTTGGCTTAGCGGAACGCACAATTTTACAATAGACACTCTGACCGATTTGTGTTTTGTGCTAGACGTTGATTTACTAAATCTGGAAGAAAGGCAAGAACCCGTATACCAAAGATATAATTTAACAGTCAGCGTTAAATCCGAAAAAGCAAACATCTGTTATGCAAACACTATGGCAGACAGCCAATTTTATTTAGAAGAAAAAACTACTTTAAGCAATTAAACAGTATTATCCATGGACAAAAATATAACTTTTGCTGCTGCTGGTATCGAGCTCTTGGATTACGCTATTACAACGCCTAAACAAGCGATTGCCGCCGGAACTCCTTATAGATTCGATTTAAATATTGAACATCGTTTCAATATAGAACAGAAACGTGTTTTTGTGGTGGTAACAGTTCGTGTTCACGCTGAGGGTATAGAATCAGAGTTGGTATCAGCAAAAGTCAGCTGTATTTATAATATTGCTAATTTTGAAAATTTTGTTGAGGGGAAAAAGGTGACATTCCCATCCGATTTTATTTTCAAATTAAATTCAATTTCTCTTTCAACTGTCCGGGGTGTTTTGTTTACATTGTTCAGAGGAACTTTTCTACATAATGTTATTTTACCTATCCTTAATCAAAAAACAGTTATGCATGAAAACTCTCAACCCACTTCGGGGTCCGTCTGACGTTCTCTGGTTTGGTCGTGTGAGTACCAGGTACAATTAGTAACGGGGATCAGTCAATATCACCAATCATATTGTCCAGCAGGTCTTCCACGTGTTCCCGGCTATCATCCATATCTGCTCTCCAACCGCCTTCAAAATCCTCGTCATCCGATTTGTAAATGGTTTCTCCGCTGCGGTTTTCAATTACGTAATAATGATTGACATCATCATCATCATATTTCGCCACATAATACAGGATGATTTCGGCCTCGTATTCCGTGTCTACCAGTTTCCAGAATTTGCTATGGTCTTTAACAAGCATTTCGCGGGTGTTGATGCAGCCCATAATTTGCCAGCGTGTGTCACCATACATCAGAGGCACATAGACTTTAGCTCCTTTTTCCAGTAATTTTTCCGGATCGTTGCGGGAAATACGTTGCAGGTATTCGTCGTAGACATCGTGAGCTTTTTTGTTGTACTTGTAGTATACTACTTCACCGTCGTATTCCAGGAATTCCACATCGCTTACAGGGATATTCTTCTTTACACCGTATGAATTTTCGTATTCAATGTTGGTTGAAGTAACTTCCATAACGGTAATGTATTCGCCCTGCCTCCCGATAACCTTCAGGTAATCAAAATTGGTTTGTGCAGACAATAAGAGCGGGGATAGACATAAAAAGCAGAAAATCAGCGTCTTATTCATAACTTAAAGTTTTTAGTGTATTGTAAATATACAGAATTTTTAAGGAAGCGCTCCCCATTTTTTATATATTTGTTCATGCTTTTTTCAGAACTGATAAAACAACGCCGGAGCGTCCGCAGTTATAAGGACCAGCCGGTTGAAAAAGAAAAGATTATACAATGCCTGGAAGCTGCCCGGATGGCCCCGTCTGCCAATAATTCCCAGCCATGGAACTTCCTGGTTGTAGATAACAGGGAATTGAAAAACCGTGTGGCCGAAGCCACTGTGACAATGGGGTTTAATAAATTTACGCGTGAAGCACCTGTTTTGATCGTTGTGATAAGGGAAAGGGCCAACTTGTTCACAGCCCTGGGCGGCTGGATGCAGCACACGGAGTTTTCCGGCTATGATGTTGGAATTGCGGTCAGTCATTTTTGCCTGCAAGCGGCAGAGCTGGGTCTGGGAACGTGTATCATCGGACTGTTTGACCAAAAGAAGATCAAGGAACTCTTGCAAATAGAACCTAAGAAGGAGGTTGCCCTTGTCCTGTCACTGGGATACACAGATGCTCCCGTACGTGACAAAAAACGAAAATCCCTGGAAACCATGAGTCGTTGGTATTCAGCTGAATAAATTATTAAAAGAAAATTTGGCGCAGCAAACTCCATTTGTGGCGCAGCAAACTCCATTTGAATGAAACCAAGAGATTATTACCTGACGTTGCTTGAAAGCAATATTAAGAATCCGAAAATGATTGCTCACAGCCTGGCGTCGGAGGCGGTAATGCGGGCGTTGGCCAGGAGGTTTGGGGAGAACGAAGATGTGTGGGGTATGGCAGGACTGTTGCACGATATTGACGTGGAACTGACCGGGGCGGATCCGTTGCGTCACGGGCCGGAAGGAGCCGCTATGCTGCAGCAGGAGGATCTCCCGGCAGAGGTTTTGGATGCCATTGGCATGCACAACGAAAAGGCTACGGGAGAAAAGAAAAGAACCACGCTGTTCCAGCATGCCTTGGCAGCAGGAGAAACCATAACGGGTCTGATCTTTGCCGTCGCCCTGGTGTATCCGGACAAAAAGATTTCCAGTGTGAAGACAAAGTCCGTAACCAAGCGCATGAAGGAAAAAGCATTTGCTGCTTCCGTTAACAGGGAAGCCATCATGGAATGTGAAACCATCGGCATTCCGCTCAACGAGTTCACACAGCTTGCCCTGGAAGCCCTGGCTCCCATTGAAGAAGAACTTGGGTTTTAAGAACGTTAAAAGAGTAAAAGCGCCAACCCGTAGATCACCATGCCAATGAGCATGAATGGCAAGGAGTATTTGAGTATCTGCCCGGCTTTCAGCCCGGTAATGCCTAACAAAGGCAATGCCCAGAAAGGTTGCAACATATTGGTCAGCTGGTCTCCGTAAGCCAGCGCCATGACTTCTTTTGCATAATCAACACCCACCAGACCGGCCGCTTCCATCAGGACAGGTCCCTGTACGGCCCATTGCCCGCCTCCGCTGGGTACGAACAAATTGACAAGTGCGGCACTGAAAAACGAAAACAGCGGCAAGCTTTGCGGAGTGGATACGGAAACGAACCAGTTGGTAATAACAACAAGCAGTCCCGAATACTTCATAATTCCCATGATACCGGCATATAGAGGGAACTGGATGATGATCCCGGTGGTGCTTTGTACGGCTTTGGCAGCTGCATTACCCAAAGCGCTTGCATTGGGAAATGCCATCAGAACAAGGGCAAACAGAATTATATTAACCTGATTCAGTCCCAGGGTACTGTCGGTGCGGGTAAATGTACTAATGAAAAATCCTGCCAGCAGCAATATCCCGAAAACAGGAAGGATCCGCGAACGCCCGGGATGTGTGCCATTGTAAGATGCTGTTTCCAGTGGCCCTGTAACAACGGGAACCGTCCCTGACTTTTTACGTGCAAATAAACCCGAGGCCAACGGGACCATAATCAGCAATGCGGCGGTAACCGACAGGTTCATAGGAGAAAAAAGCGTTTCCTGCAACGGAATGATCCCGGTTTTTTCGAACAGGAAATGACCGACATCGGCCACCGAAAGAGGAGCAGATCCGGACAAACCGCCGTGCCAGACCATCATGCAGACGTATGCCGAGGCTCCCAGGAGCGGGTAATTAATTGCCCATTTGGAGCGCGTGGCCTGCTCGGCAATCTTTTTCACCAGAATCGCTCCGAAGACCAGGGCAAGTCCCCAGTTGAGCCATCCGAACACGATGGCGATCACCGTCAGAATAACCGTCCCTCGCACCGGATGACGGCTCAGGGTACTCAAACGGGAAGAGAGGCGGTCCAGGAGCGGAGAAAGAGCCAGCATATATCCAAGGAGCAAAATCAAAACCATTTGCATGGAAAAGGCCAGCAATTCCCAGAAACCTTCTGTCCAGTAAACCAGCACATCGGCAATTCCCGGAAGGCCCTGGCGTACGGACGTCCCGAAAAAGTAAGCCAAAATGAACGTAATCCCGGTCAGGCCAAGTGCCAGGAACAACGGATCGGGAATGCCAACTCTCAATTTCTTCATAAAAAAACAGACTGCGGCCTGGAAAGGAAATATAAAGGAACAATTTTTTTTGCAATATTAAAAAAGTTACTATATTTGAATAAAATTACTTAAAACGTAACATTTATATTAAAACGTAACATTCATGAAACAGCCGGTCAAAAAAAATACGGAAACAAAATTGACAGAAGCCGGACGCGCCTTATTCTGGAAATTCGGGTTCACTAAAGTGACCGTAGAGGAGATATGTCATAACGCAGGAGTAAGCAAAATGACTTTTTACCGGTACTTTGAAAACAAAACGGAGTTGGCAAAACGTATACTGGACAATGCAGCCGCTGAAGGCATGGAACGGTTTCGGAGTCTTATGAACGCAAAAATACCTGCAGAAGAAAAAATGCGCCGGATGATACTCATGAAAATGGAAGGTACCGCGGATATCAGCAGGGAATTCATAGAAGACATTTACAGCCGGGAAGGATCGCATTTGCAGGAATACATGATGGAGCTTACAGGAAAAACCGGAGGACTGATTATGGAAACGTTCCGGGAAGCTCAGGACAAAGGGTTTTTCCGCAAGGATTTCAAGCCCGAGATGCTCCTTGCCATGAGCATGAAAATGATAGACCTGCTTACAGATAAACGGTTGTCTGCTCTCTATCCGAATGTCAATGAAATGATAGGAGATATTACACGAATTATAACATGCGGCATTGGTGCCGGGGAAAAAACCTAAGGATCTTGAAAACGTTGGCTTTCATATGGATTTTTACAGTACTGGTCTTTCTGTCCTTCAGACCTGCTTTTTCTCAGATCCGGCAGGATACGATCCCTGCCGAGATAACTTGGAGAGGGCAATGGAGCGGATGGACCACTGCCGAGTGGAAATCTGTGGCACCGGGAATGCGTTACATTCCGCAGATAAATTTCCGGATAGGCAGCACTACAGGCCCCCGGGCGTTCCGGTTTGAAGCTGAAATGGCGGGGAACCTCTATGCCCATTACCTGTGGGAACCGGGCACTTCCCTGTTGGAAGCGGAAAGCCGATTGTACAGGGGATGGGTGAAAATGGCAGGTCCCCGTTCCGAATTGCGTGTGGGATTGCAAAAGATCAATTTCGGATCCGCATTGATGCTGCGACCGCTGATGTGGTTCGATACCATGGACCCCCGGGATCCTTTGCAGCTGACTGAAGGAGTCTGGGGTGCCCTGGGACGTTATTACTTTGACAACAACATCAACATCTGGGTGTGGGGTCTGCTGGGTAACGACCGCCAACGCCCCTGGGATATAGGTTTGTCAGATGAACACGTACCCGAGTTTGGGGCACGCTTGCAAATCCCGGCCGGCAGTGGTTCAGCAGCGGTAACGTACCACCGCAGAAAAACGAAAATGCAAGGTCTGTACGAGAACCGGTACGGCGTAGACCTGCGCTTTGATTATGTAATCGGCTTCTGGGCCGAGGCGTCCTGGATCAACAAAAGGGGAGCGGCGGGAGATCTCACCAACCAGGAACTTTTTATGGCCGGGGCAGATTACACTTTTGGACTGGGCAACGGGTTGCATGTGACCGCCGAACATATGTTCATGGCCACCGGCCAAAAGGCATTTGACATGAGTTCAGGTCGTCACATGTCTGCATTTTGGATGGATTATCCCATTAGCTTGTGGGATCATCTGGGATACATTTTTTATTATGACTGGAAAGGCAAAGGTGCGTACAATTTTCTGCAATGGAAACACACCCTTAATTTCGGGGATCTGTATGTCATGGCATTTGCCAATCCGGACGTTTCCCTGCTTCCCGATATGGGAGGAACAGCAAACCGTTTGCCGGGGAAAGGAATCCGCATCATGTTGGTTATCAGTCACCTGACGCGGCAAAAATCAGCAACAACGAACAATTGAAAATATATGAAAAACAATGCCATTGTAACACTTGAAGGGGTAACCAAAAGATTTCCGGCAGGAAAAGGCCTGTTTACTGCCCTTCGTGACATCAACCTCACCTTTGTAAAAGGAGAATTTGCCGGAATCGTAGGTCCCAGCGGATCGGGTAAAACCACGCTGCTCAATATTGTAGGATCGCTGGACACTCCTTCCGAAGGTACTGCAACCGTTCTGGGAAAACGGATCAGTGATCTTTCACAAAAACAGGCGGCCTTGTTGCGTAATGAAGGAATAGGGTTTATATTCCAGACATACAACCTGTTGCCTGTTTATTCGGTTTACGAAAACGTGGAATTTGCCTTGCTGCTGCAAAAAATCAATACGGCAGAAAGAAAAAAGCGGGTTATGGAATCACTTGAATGGGTTGGTCTGGCGGACCGCGCGCATGCCAGGCCTTCTACACTTTCAGGCGGTGAATGCCAGCGGGTGGCCATTGCCCGGGCCATGGTGAAAAAACCGGCACTTGTGCTGGCCGATGAGCCTTCCGCAAACCTGGACTCGGACAATTCACACCATATTGTGAAAACCATGAAAAAATTGAATGAAGAACTGGGAACTACCTTTTTATTTTCCACACACGATGAAAAAGTAATGCAACACCTGGAACGGATGATTTATTTAAAAGACGGGGCGGTTGACCGGGAAGAATACACAAAGGATTCTTAAAAAACAGCCATTATGTTATCATTTAAATTAGCATTCAAAAACCTTATGGGCAATGGAAAGAGAACCTGGCTCAACGTGTCTGTGCTTTCCATCGCCTTTGTCGTCATCATATTCTTTAACGGGATGCTTGACGGCTGGAACAAACAGGCGAAAACAGACACCGTTGCCTGGGAAACCGGTTACGGCAGGCTGAGTCATCCCCTGTACGATCCGTACGATCCCTATACATTTTCCGAATCCCACGGGATTCCTCCGCAGGCTATGCAGGAAAACATCACAGCGGGTCAGGCTGTTCCCGTACTTCTTACACAGGCTTCTGCATACCCGGGCGGACGTTTGATCAATATCATTTTAAAAGGCATTGATCCTGCCCAGACACTTCTGGAAATCCCTTCAGGTGTGATGGACTCACTGTCTCCGTCCATCCGTGGAGATGCCATTCCGGCGGTTATCGGGTCCCGGATGTCCCGGTCAGCGGGACTGGAAACAGGAGACCGCATGATCATCCGGTGGCGGGATGTAAATGGGGTGTTTGATGCCAGGGATGTTGTCATCGCAGGTATTTTCCATACCAATGTTCCTACCGTGGACGTAAGCCAGGTATGGATCCCGCTGGAAACCTTACAGGAAATAACCGGTATGCGCGGAGAATCAACCTATCTGCTTCTGGATAAGGAATTGGCAGAAAAAATTGAGCCGGCATCCGGGGCTGCGTACGCCGGAGGCTGGCACTATACAAATCTGGATATTCTGATGAAGGATATAGAAGCAGTAGTGGAAGCAAAGTCAGGCGGCATGATGGTCATATCGGGGCTTTTATTGTGTATTGCCCTGTTGGCCATATTCGATACGCAGGTGTTGTCCGTTTTCCGCAGGCAAAAAGAGATAGGTACTTATATTGCCCTTGGAATGACCCGTAGCCGGGTAGTAACGATTTTTACCATAGAAGGTACCATTCATGCTTTGCTGGCTATTTTACTTGGTTTTCTATGGGGTATCCCTTTATTGGGGTGGGTTCAGAAAACCGGCATCCCCATGCCGGAAATGACAGATCAGGCAGGCCTGGCCGTGGGAGACAAAATCATTCCGGCTTACAGCATGGCCCTGATCCTGGCCACTGTGGTGCTGGTCTTTATTACATCTTTAATAGTAAGTTATTTACCGGCACGTAAAATTTCAAAAATGCAACCCACAGAAGCACTTAAAGGAAAACTGGTATGAAAAAATTTCTATTCAAAGGAATATTAAGGGATAAAGGCAGGAGCCTGCTCCCGGTCATTGTGGTTTCGCTGGGCGCATTGCTAACCGTATTCCTGTACAGCTGGGTTACCGGGGTTTTGGGAGATTCCGTAGAAATGAGCTCCAATTTTGAAGGTGGAGACGTGAAAATAATGACCAAAGCGTATGCGGCAGAATCCAACCAGTTTCCCAACGATCTGGCTTTGTTGAATGTGGATGCACTTTTGGAAGAATTGCATTCCGTTTTCCCGGAAGTTGACTGGGCCTCCAGGATCCGTTTTGGTGCGCTGGCCGATTTCCCCGATTCCCTGGGAGAAACCAGGGGACAAGGTCCGGTAGCCGGATGGGGCGTGGACCTGTTGTCTGAAAATACCCGTGAACCGGAGCGGTTTAACCTTCCTGCAGCCGTTGTCAGGGGAAAAATGCCTGAAAAACCGGGAGAAGTATTGTTGTCGGAAGATCTGGCAGCCCGCTTTGACGTTGGCCCCGGAGATGTTTTTACTTTGTTCGGAACGACTATGGAAGGGGGCTTCTCTTTTGTCAATTTTGTAATCGCAGGGACAGTCCGTTTTGGAACAACGGGTTTGGATCGTGGAGCGGTACTGATGGACCTGGAAGACGCCCGTTCGGCTTTTGCCATGGAAGATGCTGCCGGAGAGATACTGGGTTTTTTGCCGCAAATTCATTACGATGAAGACCTGGCTCAGGAAATAGCCGCTCGCTTTAACGATCATTTCAACCAATATACGGAAGAAGCCGGGGAAGATGCCGAATTTTCACCCACTATGCTGACTTTAAGCCAACAGGAAGGCATGGCCCAGATATTGGTCTATTCAAAGGCTGTAAGTGCCATGCTCATCTTTCTGTTCGTTGCGGCTATGTCCATTGTCTTATGGAATGCGGGCCTGTTGGGCGGCTTAAGACGTTATACCGAATTCGGGGTCCGGATAGCCCTGGGAGAATCCAAAAGCCACATTTACCGTTCCCTGATATGGGAAGCATTGATGATTGGAGCCCTGGGCTCGGTTCTGGGGTCCGTTGCAGGGATTGTTTTGGTATACATCTTCAGTGCCAGAGGATTTGATTTTTCCGGTTTCATACAAAATGCAACCATTTTGATCCCGGGGGTGGTACGTCCGGCCATAACTCCAGCCATCTATTACATAGGCTTTATTCCGGGCGTTTTTTCTATGGTTTTGGGAAATATGCTGGCCGGTATAGGCATCTACAAAAGGGAAACATCCCGGTTGTTCAATGAATTGGACGTGTGATCATACTACAAAATGAATAACTTTATGAAATATACAATATTACTTAATATAAGCCTGTTGGCCGGTGTTTTGGTACCGGGAATCCTGCAGGTACCGCTTTTAGCCCAGGATGACAGGGATGCATTGCTCCTGTTGGAAAAAGTAGATAAAAACCTGTCTTCCGAAAGCCGGATCTTTGAATCTTCCATGACCATACACGGCCGTCGCTCTGACCGCACCTTAACATCAAAAAGCTGGAGCAAGGGAGAAGACTCGGCCCTTACAGAGTACCTTTCCCCCGCATCGGAGGCGGGCACAAAAATGCTGAAACTGGGCGACAATCTCTGGATTTATACCCCGGCTGCCGACCGGACAATCCAGATATCGGGTCATATGCTGCGCCAGTCGGTTATGGGCTCCGACCTTTCGTACGAAGATTTTATGGATGATCGCAAACTTACAGAAATGTACCATGCCGCGGCCCTTGTAAAAGATACCTTAAGAGGAACGCGGGTATTGGTTTTGGATTTGACTGCCAAGGTGAACGATGTTGCCTATCCCCGGCAAAAAATGTGGATTGATGCAGAAAAACACGTTCCGTTGCGGCAGGAAATGTATGCCCGCGGCGGCCGGTTGCTTAAAAGAATTGAACTTTATGACGTGCAACGCATACAGAACCGCTGGTTCCCTACCCGGATGGTTTACAAGGACATGCTCAAAACCGGCGGGGGAACGGAATTCCGTATTGAATCCATTGTCTTTGATGCGGAGATACCGGCTTACCTGTTAAGCAAAGCCGGCTTGCGGTAATTATTTTTTGAGTTTGACAACCAGGAAACGGAACATTTCGCTGTCTTTGTTGAACGGACGGTGCGGAATGTCCTTTGGACTGTCAATCAGCATGTCTTTAACTACTTTTTGGGTTTCATCCCCGATTTCAAGATATCCCTCGCCTTCCAGTATATAGAAGAAAACATCAATGGGAGTAGTATGCAATTTCAAGCCTTCGCCTTTACCCAGGGAAATATGGACTACCTGTACGGCATCTGTATTGAAAATGACACGGGCATCCACGCCGTGCTGGTTTGGAGAAGTGTCAAAATCTTTGAAAGAAGTAATTTTCATTGCTCGTATTTTTTGGATGTGTATAAGTAAAAATAAAGATTTTTAGTGAATTGTGCATAACTTGTTAAAAATTTATTTAATTTCGCCAAAGTTCAAAAATCCTTTCTTATGAGCATTCCGGATAAACGTCTTGTTTATGTTACATTGCTTGGAGGTCTGCTGGGAATTTCCGGCGGTCTGATTTTGTTATTGGCAACCCCGGCTTTACAGGTAGTTTTGCTCTCCATCATGTTCATAGTGGGAGGGGAAGCTTGTTTTATCGTGTGGGGTCTCAATAAAACGAACGATTGCGAAAACAGCCGCAGACCCGTAAAAATCCTGTTTTACCTGGGCCTGGTTAGCGTAGTGGCAGCGGTGGCGATCCTGTTTTTCAGAATGTACCTGGAAATGTACGTAATACAGATAATTGCATTTGGTCTGATCCTGGGTCTTATATTGCAATGGTACAATAGCGCGAAGATCTATTTTACGACAAAAAAAGTGTTTGCCTTGGTTTTGCTGATCATTTCCATAACCCTAATGGTTTTGGCCGTTCCGTTTGCCTTGCACGCACCGTTTTTCCTGGAAACCCGCACCCTGCTGCTGGCTCTGTTGTGTTTTGCTTATGCACTGCTGGTTTTCATGAGTTTTTCCATGACGCTGAAAATCGTCAACGACTATTCAAAATAATTCCTTTACGTATTAAACCATTTATGTCTGTCAAAGTCTAAACTTTGATAAACTTTTATCTTTTTTTAACAGGACAAGTTATGTCAAAACGTACAAGATGGATCGTAGGCGCCCTGACTTTATTGGTGCTGGGCTTTATAATATTTTTTCCCGTGCTGAAACGAATGGTTACTGGAAATGATTCGGAACCTGTTCCCGGACAAAGAAGCGGGCAACAGGCTCTTCATGTAAACGCAGAAATACTCAGACCCCATGTCATGTCCGACCATACAGTCACCACAGGGGATATCCTTCCGGCAGAAGAAGTGAACCTGACTTTTGAAACTTCCGGAAAAGTTGTCGCTATTTACTTCACGGAAGGTGCTTATGTCAAAAAAGGCACCGTTCTGGCAAAGATCAACGACGCTCCCCTGCAGGCCCAGCTGAAAAAGCTGGAAACCCAGGTGAAACTGGCCCAGGACCGTGTCTACCGCCAACAAACCCTGCTGGAAAGGGATGCCGTCAGCCAGGAAGCCTACCAGGCCGTTCTGACCGAGTACAATAAATTGCAGGCAGATATTGAACTGGTAAAAGCCCAGATAGCTCAAACGGAATTGCGGGCTCCCTTTGACGGGGTGATAGGGCTCCGGCAGTTGAGCGAAGGCGCTTTTGCCTCGCCCGGCACGGAAATAGCCACGTTGGCGAAAGTCTCGGATTTAAAGATCGAGTTTTCCGTTCCCGAGACGTATTCCCGAGATATTCACAAAGGTACGCCCATAGAATTCACACTGACAGACGACCAGGGACGCGATAAAACGTACCGCGCCAACGTTTATGCCGTGGAATCCGGCATCAACCGTGCAACGCGGACTTTAACGGTGCGGGCGCTGTATCACAATGCCGGCAACCAACTTCTCCCGGGACGGTACGTCTCGGTAAAGATCATGAAAGACGAAATTCCGGATGCCATTTCCGTTCCTTCGGAGGCCATTATTCCCGAGATGGGAGAAAACATGGTTTACTTATATAAGAGCGGGAAAGCACAGCCGGTAATTATGGACGGCGGAATTCGAACCGCAGACAGGGTTCAGGCTCTGAGCGGGGTAAAGGCAGGCGATACGCTGATCATTTCAGGAGTGATGCAATTGCGTAGCGGACTGGAGGTAATCTTAGACCGGATTGTGGAAGGAGAGGACGCTTTATGAACATTTCCGAGTTAGGTATAAAAAGGCCCGTTCTGGCAACGGTGGTGGTTTTGGTGATCACCCTCTTCGGTCTGATAGGGTTCACATTCCTGGGAACCCGGGAATTCCCCAGCGTGGACAGGCCCATCATTACCGTTAACGTCAGTTATCCGGGCGCGAATGCCGATGTGATCATGAACCAGATCACAGAACCCCTGGAACAAAACATCAACGGTATCCCCGGCATTCGTTCCCTGAGCAGTGTCAGCAGCCAGGGAAGTTCACGCATTACCATAGAATTTGAATTGAGCGTAGACCTGGAAACAGCGGCTAACGACGTGAGGGACAAAGTATCCCGGGCACAGCGCTTTTTACCCCGGGACTGTGACCCGCCCACCGTATCCAAAGCCGATGCCGATGCCACACCCATCATGCAGATAGGAGTCCGCAGCGACAAGCGGTCTTTAATGGAAGTGAGCAACATTGCGGAACTTACGGTTAAAGAGCAATTGCAGACCATTCAGGATGTAAGCGGTGTGATGATCTGGGGAGAAAAGCGTTACTCCATGCGCTTGTGGCTGGATCCGGTAAAAATGGCCGGATACGGGGTAACGCCCATGGACGTGAAAAATGCCGTGGACCGCGAAAACGTGGAATTGCCCTCCGGAAGGGTGGAAGGCGATAAAATTGAACTTTCCATCCGTACCCTGGGCCTGATGACCACTCCGCACGAGTTCAACAACCTGATCATCAAGCAGGACCGCGGTCGTATTGTGCGTTTTCAGGATGTGGGAAGGGCCGAGTTGGGGCCGGAAGACACCCGCAGTGCCTTACGGAAAGACGGTGTTCCCATGGTCATTGTAGTCATTGTTCCTCAGCCCGGAGCCAACCACATCATGATAGCCGATGAGGCCATAGACCGCGTGGAGCAAATGAAAAAAGACCTTCCGGAAGATGTCTCCGTGGAGGTGATGTACGACAACACGGAATACATCAGGGCTTCCATAAAGGAAGTGCGCAATACCATTTTCATTGCCTTTTTCCTGGTTGTATTCATCATATTCGTTTTCCTGAGGGACTGGCGGGTTACCCTGGTGCCTGTAGTGGTTATTCCTGTTTCCCTGGTAGGTGCGTTCTTTGTCATGTACCTGGCCGGGTTCTCCATAAACGTTCTTTCCATGCTGGCCGTCGTCTTATCCGTGGGACTTGTGGTGGACGATGCCATTGTGGTCACAGAGAACATATACATTCGCATTGAACGGGGTGTTTCACCACGGAAAGCAGGTATTGAAGGGTCCAAGGAGATCTTTTTTGCGGTAGTTTCTACCACCATTACCCTGATTGCTGTGTTCCTGCCTATCATATTCATGGAGGGCATGACCGGACGTTTGTTCCAGGAATTCAGCATAGTAATTGCCGGTGCTGTAGCCTTCTCTTCTTTGGTCGCGCTTACTTTCACTCCCATGCTGGCCACCAAGATCCTCAAAAAAAGAGACAAAAAAAGCTGGCTTTACGCAAAAACGGAACCTTTCTTCAACGGGATGATCACCGGGTATGCCCGGTTGTTGAAGGCATTCCTGAATATTAAATGGGTTGCCATCCCGGTGGTTTTTGTGCTTTTGGGGATCATCGCCTGGTTCTGGATGAGCATACCGTCCGAGCTGTCTCCACTGGAAGACCGCTCGCAAATCACCGTGCGGGTAACGGGACAGGAGGGAAGTACTTTTGAATACATTCGTGACTTTACCGACCGCATAGCAGACATTTCCGATTCCGTAGCGTACGAAAACCGGGCGCTGGTCTCTCGTTCATCGACCGGCAGTGGTTTTGTGAGCGTTTTGTTGCCCGATATCCGGGAACGGGAACGAAGTCAGATGGAAATTGCCGAGACCATGACCCGACGCGTCATGAGCGAAACGCAGGCACGTGTTTTTGTGCAGCAGACATCCACTTTCGGAGGCCGGCGGGGAGGCATGCCAGTCCAATACGTTTTGCAGGCACCCACCATTGAGAAATTGCAGGAAGTGATCCCGCGATTTATGGAACAGGTGGATCAAAGCCCGGTCCTGAGGATGGCGGATGTGAACCTGAAGTTCACCAAACCGGAAACGCGCATAGTCATTGACCGTGACAAAGCCAATACCATGGGCGTTACTACCCGGAACATTGCACAGACGCTGCAATATGCCCTGAGCGGTCAACGAATGGGTTATTTTTACATGAACGGGAAACAATACCAGATATTGGGAGAGATCAACCGCCAGCAGCGCAACACCCCGGCCGATCTGAAGGCCATATTCATCCGTAACGAAAAAGGAGAAATGATTCAGCTGGACAACCTGGTTACCTTGTATGAAGACGTGGCTCCTCCGCAATTGTACCGGTACAACCGGTTTGTATCGGCAACCATATCTTCAGGACTGAACCAGGGATTTACCATTGGGGACGGTTTGGAAGAAATGGATAGAATTGCCGCCGACGTGCTGGATGACAGTTTCCGGACAGCCCTGGCAGGAGAATCCAAAGAGTTCCGTGAGAGCGCTTCCAGTTTGGTTTTTGCCATGGTATTGGCCCTTGTGCTGATCTTTTTGGTGTTATCGGCACAGTTTGAGAGTTTCAAAGACCCGCTCATTGTTATGATTACCGTACCCCTGGCTTTGGCCGGAGGACTGGCCCTGATGAGCTGGACCGGTCAGACCATGAACATATTCAGCCAGATAGGATTGATCATGCTCATTGGACTGGTGGCTAAAAACGGTATCCTGATTGTGGAATTCGCCAACCAGAAACAGGCAGCCGGCATGATGAAAATGGAGTCCATAACGGCCGCGGCCGCCCAACGGTTACGCCCGGTTCTTATGACAAGTATTTCCACTATTCTGGGCTTGTTGCCACTTGTTTTTGCAGCCGGTGAAGGAGCCAACGGCCGGATAGCCATGGGTGTTGCCGTGGTGGGGGGATTGGTATTCTCTACGTTGATGACGTTGTTTATTGTACCGGCAATGTACGGTTTTATTGCAACAGACAGAAGCAACCAGAAGAAAAACAGGGAGGATATTTAATGAAAATACAGATACATAAGTTCATGATTGTTAGGTTCATGATTGTCCTGGCCGTGGCGGTTCCCGTAACCGCCAACGCGGCCACGGGCCAGCAGGATCCCATGGAAAACGGGACCTCGCATCCCATGACACTGAAAGCTTGTATAGAAACGGGACTGCAAAACAACTACTCGGTCCGGATTATGCGAAATCTGGAACAACAGGCAGAAAACAATGCCACCCGGGGGAACGCCGGTCAACTGCCAACGGTCGGACTGAGTGCTTCCTACGGAGGCTCGTATTATCAAAACAACTACGTGTATCCGGACGGGGAACGGAGTACAGCGTCTTCCCTGAACAACAATATACAGGCAGGAGTGGATGTAAACTGGACGCTGTTTGACGGGTTCGGTATTCAGGCGAACTATGAAAAACTGAAGGAACTAAGCATACAGGGAGAATTGGACATGCGCCTGACCCTGGAAGATTTTGTGGCTTCGGTGGCTTCCGAATATTATTACCTGATCCGGCAGCAGATACGTCTGGATAATTTGCGCCAAAGCGTTTCCCTGTCCAGGGAACGATTGCGGATTGTGCAGGAAAGTTACCAGATTGGAGCTTCTTCCGGGCTGGATTACCAGCAGGCACAGGTAGACTATAACGCGGATACGTCCGATTACCTGTCCCAGGTGGAACTGGTAAAAAAATCGGTCATCAACCTGAACAAACTGATGGCACTGGAAGAAGTGGAACGCAAAACCGTACCGGCCGATACGTCCATTGTCCTGAATTGTGATCTGGATAAGGCGCAGCTGTGGCAGAATACGCTGAAAAACAACACCTCATTACTTCAAACAATAAGCGATCAAACCATTTCCCAACTGGACTACAAACGGGTAAAAAGCAGGAATTATCCTTACCTCAGACTAAATGCAGGTTACGGTTACAGAAATTACTGGTACGGTAACAGCACCTATGACCGAAACAATCAGTTTGGACCTACATTGGGCGCTTCCATGGGAATTGCCCTGTACGATGCCGGGAATCGCAGGCGGGAACAAGCCAATGCACGGCTTGGTATTGAAAACAGCCGGTTACGCCTGGAACAGATGGAAAATGCCCTGCAGGCAGATCTGGCCAGTTTGTGGATGGCTTACCAAAACAACCTGCAGTTATGGGAAATTGAAAAAAGCAACCTGAACGTAGCCCGCAGTAACTTTGACATAGCCATGGAACGTTACCGATTGCGTGAACTTTCCGGGATAGAGCTGCGGGAGGCACAATTGAGTCTGTTGCAGTCGGAAGAACGTCTTTCGACAGTGGAATACAACATAAAAATCTGTGAAATATCATTACTTTTACTAAGCGGAGACATTCTAACCTGTGAATTGTAACTCTTATGAAAATTCTATTAAAGATTACTTTTTTATTTCTGCTGACTTCCTGCACCATGACAAAAAACAATCCTTTACTTGAAACACCGGGTAACAGTTACCAGGCGCCTCCTTTTGACCGTATTGAACTGAATGATTACAAACCGGCCCTGATCCGGGCCATTGATATTGCCAAAGGCCGTGTAGATTCAATAACGGCTAACACGGAGCCTCCCACTTTCACCAATACCATAGAAGCCCTGGAATATGCCGGAGAAGAAGTTGCCCGGGTGGCCATGATCTTCTATAACCTGAACGAGGCGCATACTTCCGATCAAATGCAGGAACTGGCACAGGAACTCTCCCCGTTGTATACCGAATACCAATTGTATGTATCCCTCAATCCTGCTTTGTTTGAACGGGTAAAAGAAGTATACCGGGATCAGTCGTCTCTGGAACTGACACAGGAACAAGCCCGCTTGCTGGAGGAAACGTACAAAAGCTTCGTTCGTAACGGGGCCAATCTGTCCCCGGAAGACAAAAAAACATACGGCGCCATACAGGAACAACTTTCGCTGGCTTCCCTGGAATTCTCCAAAAATGTTCTGGCAGCCACCAATGCATACACCCTTCACCTCACCCTTGAAGAAGAACTGGAGGGCCTTCCTGTATATATGAAGGAAATGGGTAAAGAAGCCGCAACCGCTCTTAAAAAGGAGGGGTGGGTATTTACGCTCGATTATCCCAGTTACGGCGGGTTTATGAAATTCAGCACACACCGGAACCTGAGGGAACAAATGTGGAAAGCTTATAATTCACGCTGCCTGGATGAAAACAGTAACCGGGAGCTGATCAAAAAGATCGTATCGCTGCGTTTGCAATCGGCTAATCTGTTGGGATACGAAAAATATACGGATTATGCCCTGGAACAGCGGATGGCAAAAAACCCGGAAACGGTCAACCGCTTTTTGCAGGATCTGATGGAGAAAACCTTGCCTCATGCGCGACGGGAAGTAGCTGAAATACAACAATATGCGCGTTCAAAAGGATTTAAAGGGCTTTTGATGCCATGGGACTTTTCCTATTGGTCTGAAAAATACAGGGAAGAAAAATTTGATCTTACCGAGGAAGCATTGAAACCGTATTTTTCACTGGACAAGGTACAGGAAGCCGTTTTTTCGCTGGCAGGGACATTATACGGCTTGCACTTCCGGCCTGCTCCGGAGGTCCCGGTTTATCATCCCGATGTAAAAGTTTACGAAGTGACCGGGGAAGACGGACAATTCACGGCTTTGCTTTATGTGGATTATTATCCGCGCCAGAGCAAGCGTTCCGGGGCCTGGATGACTTCTTACCGTGAACAATACAAACATAACGGGAAAGAATACCGTCCGCTGGTATCGCTGGTAACCAATTTCACCAAGCCGACGGCCACAACACCGTCGCTGCTTACATTCAGTGAAGTGACTACACTTTTTCACGAATTCGGACATTGCCTGCACGGGATGCTGGCAGAAGGATCCTATGCATCGCTTACAGGTACAAGTGTAGCCCGTGATTTTGTGGAACTGCCGTCCCAGATACTGGAAAACTGGGCTTACGAACCGGAATTCCTGAAAACATTTGCCGTTCATTACCAAAACGGAGAAGCCATCCCTCAGGAAATGATAAACAAGATAGTGGCTTCCAAAAACTACCTGGCCGGGTTCGGGCAGGTAAGGCAATTGCAATACGGGATACTGGATATGGCCTGGCACGATTCCGATCAGGTTCCTTCCATGGACATTCCCAAATTTGAAGAAACCACCCTGGGCGGGTCCATCATATTGCCGGCCATTCCCGGGACTGCTTTTTCAACAGCATTCTCTCATGTTTTTGCCGGCGGGTACAGTGCAGGTTACTATTCTTACAAATGGGCCGAAGTGCTTGAAGCGGATGCTTTTGAGCTGTTCAAGGAAACAGGCATCTTCAACCGCGAAACAGCCGCTGAATTCCGGAAACACATTCTTTCCAGGGGAAATATTGAAGATGCGGATGTGCTGTACCGTAAGTTCAGGGGACGCGATCCAAAACCCGATGCCCTGATGCGGAAACTGTTTCCGGGCGACCGCTAGATCAGAAAACGCCGTTGGTATAACCCAGCCAACGAAGTACGGTTTCTCCCCAAAGAATAATGACTCCCCAGGTGACAGCCATCATCACCATGCCAAAGCGAAAACTGTCACCCAGGCTGTATTGGTCTGAAGTATAGAGCAATGCGGCCGGCTTGGAGTTGAACGGCAGTACGTAGACGTGGCCTATAAGCAAGGCAACCGGGAATGCCAGCGACATGACCGGGTACCCGAATTGTTGGGCTACGCTTATGGCAATAGGCACAAAGAGTAACGTTTGCATGGTCTTGGACTGGAAGAACAGGGCACTTACAAGCATGGTTCCTGTCAGGAGCAGGTAAATAACCCAAAACGGAGTCTGTTGGGTGATTCCCACGGCGTTGAACAACTCTCGGGCAAGGAGGCCGGGCAATCCGGTAACATTAAGGCCGGCTCCCAGCGTATAAGCGCCCGCAGAAAACAACATCAGGTGCCAGGGAATGTCCACATCGTTCCATTTTACGATCCCTATACCGGGGAGTAAGGCTACTACCGCGCCCAGGAAAACAACCAAAGTTGGACTTAGTCCGTGTATGCGTTCGGTTATCCACAATAGCAATACACAGGAAAATAAAATGATTGCTTTATATTCCTGCCTGTTTACAGGTCCCAAGCTTCGGAGTTCTTCTTTTAAACGTTCCAGGCCTCCTTCTATCCGCGGAACGCGTTCTTCTTTTTTTATGGGAAACACCAGGCGGGTTCCTACCAGCCATGCGATCAGGATAAGCAGAATGCTCATGGGCAGAGCGGCAACAAGCCAATCCGTGTAAGGGAAAAAATCTTTGCCCAACGCCCCGGCAATCAACGCCCCGGCAAGCAGTGTGGCTCCTGATCCGGTCAAAAAACCGTTTGCGCCCAAGTTGATCTGAAAAAGGTTTTGCAAGACAATATTTCTTCCCGCGTTGTTTCTGTTCTTTCCTCCCGTAGCCCCGTAAATGGCGGCCACCACCATGAAAACAGGCATGAGGATGGCGGCTTTGGCTGTTGTGGCAGAGATGAAAGCGGAAAGGACCAGGTTGATTACTACAAAACTCAGGATCACCCCTGCTGTACTTTTCCCGAAAGAAACTACCAGCCACAAGGCAAAACGTTTGGCTACGCGGGTTTTCACCAGAACACCTGCCATAATAAAGGATAAGATGTTAAGCCACATTACGGGATGCCCCAGTTGCTGCAAGGCCTCTTTTTCGGGCAAAACTCCTGTGAGGATTAGGGCTGCGATAACTATTAGAGAAGTGAGGTAGTTGGGGACGGCCTGGGTAATCCACAGCGTGATGCCTGCTGCAAAAATGGCCAGCATGGCGTAATTGATGCGCGAAAATGCAGCGGCACCCAACTCGGCAAAACGCTCAGGAGCGCTTCCGGTAAGGGTTTGTGGTTCTATACGATCCAGAAAAGGAATGTTTAGGACAAAATAGAGCAGTATGAAAACAACAATTGCCAAAGGCCCACCCAGGCGGGCCATCCATTTTTCAAATCCCCGGGGATTGATTTCAGGAAGTTTTTCTACCCGGTAGCGATTGATATCCAGGGGATCGGATGCCATATAAGCCAAAAATTAAAAATCAATTTCCGTACGCAGGGACAATCCGTGGTAATGCAGTCCGGGTTCCCCGTCTTCTATGGTCTTGTTGTCTGAATAGGTGTAATTCAGTACGATCTTAACGTTGTTGTTTACGTAATAATTCAGACCTGCTGTAAAATTCTGTCCTTCACCTCCCAGTATATGGTGGCTGTTCAGATTCAGGTAATCGTAACGCAGCAGCAATTCCAGGTCTCCCCATTTACGGCCGCGTATTGGCTGGGTAAATTCTCCGCAATGGGTGTCGTAACGTTGCCTGCCTCCGAAAAGAAGGATGCCCGCGTGCAGGTACCAACCGCTGAAATGCAGTCGCGAAATATCTCCCGTGTCCGATGATACGGGATCATTGAGTTGTACAAAACTGTGTATATATTCTCCCTGGAAACGAAATCCTTTGTAATGAGCTGCAAATTCGGTATTTAACAGCATGTTGTGGTGTACATCCGGGATCATGTCGGTGTCCAGGTATTTTTTCCGGTTGATGAACGTGGCATTTCGGGTGTTAAGTTCCAATCCGCCGTATTTTTTTGGAGATACAGCCGAACTCGGAGTTCTGTATGAACCGGCCAATGCCAGGTGCAAACCCTTATCTTCAAAACCAAAGAAAGGCATGGCTATTACTTTTGCGGTAACCGAATAACCCGGGCCGCGTCCGTAATCCTTGTTGTTGTCCTGGACATCCTCATACATGTCTGCATCTTCAACGGGTTGGAAGAACAGTCCGGCAGATGCCAGCAGCCATTTGTGGTTGGCCTGTATCTGCAGTCCCAGGTGGCGTGAAGGAACCAGTGCACTAACGGCCATAGGGCGTTCCATAAATGCCAGGTAACGCGAGGTGTTGTTTTCTTCCATGGAAAACATCTCCTTGAAATTTCCGGCCTGAATCTCAATAAACCCAAAACCGCAATACCTCATATACGCATCCTTGATTTCCGGTATCCCTTTGGAAAAATCCAAATCCAGCTGACCGAACCAGTTTTTGGTTACTTGTGCATTTACGGCAAAACGGGCGCGCCGGATGGCCACCCCGTTTCCGATGGGTTCCGCTCCGTCACTTTCTCCAAAGAAAACGGCACCGTCCAGCTGAATGCGGCTGTCAATCCAGAATGTATAATTCCGGTCAGCCGATTCAAAATACAAAACACCGTTCCGTTCTTCTGCCTGCAGGGGAGTTCGGTTCATTTTGACTCCATAGAGGCTTGTACGGGTTTCTTTGTCTACACTGTCAATTTGTTGTGCGGCACTTGTCAGAGTGAAAGTGAGGGCCAGGATAA
>Ga0265294_10000959_pt1 | contig 39032 bp, 25 predicted proteins | sample MunlanPumphouse3_FD_192504 | JGI IMG/M metagenome (GOLD analysis project Ga0265294, IMG submission 192504) | Groundwater microbial communities from a municipal landfill in Southern Ontario, Canada - Pumphouse #3 | ecosystem: Environmental > Aquatic > Deep subsurface > Groundwater | place... | reverse complement strand
TGGCAGTCCGCAGAGATGCGAAAGTCAACCGCATGACATTTCCCGCATGTATCCATGCGAATCAATAACAGCCAGAGTACAATCAGGTATGCCGTGGATCAAAGTTAAGTCAAAATTAGAACTGCTGACGCAGCTCCGCTTCCGTGCCGAGCATAAGGTTGTCAATATGAAAGATCGCCGCCTGGGTGCTGAGGCTACTGAAGCCCAGCCAATCGATGCGATGGAAAGTGCTGTCAACATACGGCAGATCCCGCACAATTGGCGCTTGATCCGGCACAGTGAATGTGAGTTGATAGCGATCAGGAGCCCCCGGCCCCAAAACCAGCTCTATGGATATACGCGCCCATTCGCCAACCGGCAGCCTGCCGATCTCCTGGCCACTGGCGCGGAGCGTGCCGTCCGCCGCAACCGCGACCGAGGGGCCGGTACGATAGGGTGCGCCCGTATCGTACTGCCTCAAATCCACGCTGAACGCTGCCGAGCTCTCGGGCGAGTTGCGCATCTCCCAGATTAGCCGCACCACCCCCTGGGTATAGGTCGTCTGATAGTAGAGGTGCGGAGTCCAGGCGTGCGGCTGGTCGGGCGCATCTGTGAACTTGAGGCTCTGGCTGCCACCCGCTGCATGGTCATTTGCCACCAGAACCGAAGCACCGTTTTCGCCGGAAACAATCGCGCCTTGGATCGGCGCACTTCCAACCGGATCTGCCTCAAAGTCGAAATAAACCCGCAGTGGAGGATCAACCGGCCGGTCATATTCACGGCACTCGCGGTTGGCAAATCGTCGCGGCAGGCCCGTCCACGAGGGGTCGCCATATAGTCCGGACTGAGCAGGATCAATAGGGCGGAAGCCCATGGCCAAGGCCGGAGACTCGGGCCGCAAACGAAAATCATTGTTCTCTGGATCAACAAACAACGGGTCAGCCACCTTGGAGCCGACATCCTTGCCAAAGGGCTGCCATGTGGCGAAATCCATGCCCGCAAAATCTGGGCGACCATCCACGCTCCAGTAGAGATTAACGCCCAACTGCCAATCGTGGTTCTTCCAGGGACCATCCAGCATGTGTGGATTCGTCCCGCCGTAGATTATGTTACCAACAGCGATATAGTGACAGCGCTTGTCCTCGCGCGAACGACGGAGCTGCCCCTTGCCGCCAAGTGCTAAGATGTTGTTACGCACAGTACATTCCTTGCCATAGTGCATGAACAAAGGGCTGTTTCGAAGCCGGTAGACCAGATTGCCCTCGATCAAAATATCAGTGCTGCCTTCATCCGGATAAATCCCCGAACCGTGCGAGACATGCGCATAGTTATAGACATCGTGAATATGGTTGTTGCGGATCGTAGTTCCCGGAGAAACACCGAGGGTATAGATGCCGCCCATGTCGCTCAGCCCCTCTCCATTGCCAAAATGATGAATGTAGTTGTGATCGAGAGTATTGTGGTTGGCGCTGCTGGGCGCGAACCTCCAGGACCAGCCGCAAGAGATGCCAGTGTAATCGAAATTTGATATCTCGTTGTGGGTGACGCGGTTGTGGGAGCTTTTGCCGATCCAAACCCCGTGGGCACCGCGGAACATGTAAGAGCCATCCCGGATCAGGCAATTATCCACCGTGTTATGACTGGCAGGGTGCTGTTCATGAACCCCCCAGCCACCGCCGATATAGACACCGCCGCCGCCAAGGTCGTGGAGGTGGCAGCATTGGAGCAGGTTGTTAGAGCAGCCAGCCGCCAGCCAGATGGCATGGCCGCCAGTATTGGCGATCTCGCAACCAATAAACCTAGCATGGCGCAACCCCTCAGCCTGAATCAAACCTGGCTGATAGATCTCTCCTTGTCCGGGATTGCGCAGCTCCTTTAAATTGGCATCCGTGTGCCGGAAGGTCAATCCCTGAAAACAAAGATATTCAACATATTTTTTGTTTGCCAGATCCCCATCGAAATAGAGCATCGTGGCTGGCAGCACAGGAGCAACCACATTCACGTTAGTGGGTGTCTCTCCTGGTAAGGGATAATACAAGAACACATTGCGGTCGGGGTCAAGGAACCACTCGCCGGGTTCATCAAGTGCCTCACGCAGGTTCTCCACATAATACCGTTGCTGCCGTTCCCAGCGCCCAAACGGCCACGGTGCTGCCTCGTGCAGCAGCACACTGCGGGACTCCTCGTCAATATTACGGATCCGATGGATTGAGGTTTCCCAAGAGTGGTAAACCACGATCAGAGCATCTTGCGCGCCAGGCCAGGTACGCAGGTCACCCTCATGATAATAAAAGGCCCGCGTTTTATTTTGAGCGACCGGGCCATCGCTCCTAAAGAACGATCCGCGGTTCGGGATGCGCGCGCGGGTGCGCCGCTCTCCATTTATATAAAGCTGGCTGAAACGCATAGTCTGTCCGTCTAGAGTGCGTGGAGCCGGTGCGCGCCAAAGCGGCCCTTCCTCAACCCAACCTGAGATCAACAGGCCTCCACTAATCACCGGCTGTTCGCCGGGATAGGCCGCATAGGCGACAGGCGCAGCGGCTGTTCCCGAGTCCTCTGGCGTAAAGCGCAGCGGCTGATGCTGCTGGTAAACACCCTTTCGCAGCAGAACAGTGACTGACCCCCGCTGCTGACCCGCGCCCAGTTCCCGCACCCGCAACCGGGCACGCTCCAGCGTGGCCAAGGGACCATCCGTATTGTCGACAGATGGTTCCGCCGGGAAACCGCTCCAGGTGTCGTTGCCATTCGGCGCGACGTGCAGCGTAAGAGCAGCAGATTGCCCTAAGCTCGCCGACTGCCAAAAGAACAAAGTGCAGGCCATGGCCAAACCAAACCGTAAAAAAATGCAAGGTAGACGCATAAAAACCTCTCTCAATAATCCGCTTTGAAACAGCCTAAAGGCTGTACAACAAACCTTACGTAGCAGCCGTTTGTTGTTCATGCTTCCCTGTCACGGCGTAAAAGCGAAGCTCGAAGCCGGAAGCGTGCTCTTTGTTCTCTGGTCGGTTATTAAGAAGTTACAAACTTTAGTAGTGCTTCAGATACTTATCGATCAATGCCGACATTCTGGTCTCCAGCCAAGGTGAAACCTTCCAGTAGTCGCGCAGCTCCAGATAATCGCTGATCGCTCCACTCTGCCCTGGTTTGACGCAGAACTCGGCTTTGAGCATGATATTGCGTGAGGTGGCTTCAGAAGAGACAAACTCAATAATATTGACCCTGAAACCAAGAATCCGCAATATCTGCGCGCGCAAGGTATCGGTCAGAAGGTCGGCCAGCCGCTCACGTAAGATTCCGTGGCGCAGGACTGCCCGCATCTCATTCGCAGCCTTCAGGCCCTTATGCAGTTCATGCTGACAGCAGGGTGCGCAGAGCAGATAGCGGCACTTCCACTCCATGCCCCGCGCCAACGCCTCGTCTGTGGCGGTATCGCAGGCGTGCAGACTCATCATCAGATCTGCGTCAAACTCTGGCTCACTACTCTCCAGCTCGCCCTGAATAAACTTTACATGGTTGCTTACATCCAGATCAACTGCGGTGCGGCGGGCGCTTGCAATCACATCGGCCCTGCGGTCGATTCCACAGACCTGCGTCTCGAGACCATGCACCCGCGTCATGTAAAAGTAGGCGGCAAAGGTCAGGTAGGCCTTGCCACACCCGCAATCCACAATGTTGAGTGTTTTCTCAGGCTTGTTTGCGGTAACACTCTCCAGCACCCGCAGAAATTCATTCACCTGATCATATTTCCCCCGCTTGGAGGTTTTGATCTTTCCATCCGCACTTGCTATGCCCAGCACCTTTAGCAGAGCCGTGGAATCAAAGCTGGTCAGGGGCTGCTGCTTGACGCGGTCATGCGCTGGCTGCGCATCAATCACGCGCGCCATTTCGGCGCTGCGCGACTCGAGAACCTTGCCTTTTTTGGTCACTCGAACATGCAGATCGCCCGAGGCGGTGATCAAATGCAGGTCGCGCGCGCCGCTCTGACTCAACATCTCGGACAACCCGCTCTCAGCAGCTTGCAGCGAAAAGTTTTTAACTTGCGTGCGTCCATCTTCAGTCATTTCACCCTGAAAATGGCGCTCGCCTTTGACCACCACTGGGCGCAAGCTGACCTTGAAGGTCCCGCCGCCGCGGCGGGAGACCTGCGTGATTTTTAAAAACTCTTTTTCATCAAAAACCCGCTGCCGGATCTCGGCTTCCAATTTTTTGGGCAGTTCAGTACGTGACATAAATTATTCCTTAAAAGAACACCTTTGCAAAACGCAGAATGCCCTGTTTCCACGGCACACGGTGTGAAACACCTGACGCGCCTTTAAACTTGTTCAGATTAGCTATATACCAGCGGTAGTTTCGTATGAGTGCCGCTTGATTAGAGAACTTCGGCTGGTACCCCAAAACTTTCTCGGCCTTTTCAATGCTTACAAAAGAGTCTTCGCAGGCGGTCTCATAAACCCACTTATACAGGGGTGAGAGATGTAGCAACTCAAGTAAGCGCAGCGTCCAGATCATTGGCTTGGCAGGAAACCCCTTGATCTTTTTTCCGTGCCCGGCCTCATCCAGCACCGCCTGATAATCCTCGCGCATGGTGGCAAACTCCTTAGCGCCAATATTGAAGGTATCGTCAACTATCTTTGGGTCAAGGGTGAGCGTCAGCCAGATGGCATCGCACAGATCCTCTACATCCAGCAATTGATAGCGGTTTTTGCCATTGCCGATCATGGGGAAACCATGCCCAGTATAAGCCCAGTCATAAAAGAGCGCGAAAACCCCCAAACGCTCGGGGCCGATAAAAGATTTGGGGCGGATAATCGGCACACACATGCCTGCGGAGCGAAACTCCAGGCAGACCTCTTCAGCCAGTATTTTGGCTTTGCCGTAAGGTCCGACCCCAATCAAAGGGTCGTGCTCATACAGCGGATGATGATCAGGGATGCCGTAGACCGCAGTCGACGAGATCATGATAAAGCGTTCGACCTTGGCCTCCAGCGCGGCACTCAGCAGATTACGAGTGCCCTCCACATCGGTTGTCATGATGTCTTCTTCAGAGTAAAGCGGCAGTGCCGCGGCGGTGTGTATCACCCACTGGACACCCTCCATTAATTTCTTCACGGTTGCGGCATCCCGGATATCCCCTTGCACGGCAGTAACTTTGTCCTGCTCTGGATAGTCAAACTCCACCAGATCCAGCGACCTGATATCTGTCACCCCGCTGTGCAGCAAATGCCGTATCACGTTAATCCCGAGAAACCCCGAACCGCCAGTCACCAAAACTCTCTTGCTCATACTCGCTATCCTATTTGAAACATCCTTTAGAGCGCGTTGAAACCCATTGACACTAATGGTTTTATAGCAATGTCAAAAGAGACGCAACGCATGAACACACTTATACATAAATTCCTGAATGTTATCAATGGCTTTGTTTTCTCCGCGACTCTGTGAGAGGTAAAAAATGTTGGCAACACTTGAAGATTCACGCTGTCTTTGATACCATAAACACATTTAGGCAAACCTTAGGTGTGGGAGCGATTGCGGCAGCAGCATTATTATGAACTGGCGGGGAAAAGCGATAGGCGGTAGCCTTGGCTCCATGTTTGGTCCAACGGGTGCTCTGGTAGGAGCGGCCGCAGGTCATTTCTTGGTTGACCGCAAAGGGCAACCTCCAAAAAAACAACGTGAACGGGTGCTGGCCCTGGCAGCCGGTGCTCTCTACCGTCTGGCTCTGGCCAACCAGAAATATTCTACCATCGAAAATCTTACTCTGAAGATCATTCTGGAGCAGGCAAACGCCGCTCTCGGTAAGCCGCTGACAGTTTACGACCTTCCCTATCTGATTGATCAGTCAGCGCAGATCCCGCAATGTCTCAGAAAGCTCGGGCAAGCAACCAGAGCTTACCCTGAACTAGCTTACCTGGCAACCACTTGGCTCTGGCGCATGGCGGTCTGCGACGGCCTGCCAACCCCTCCCGCGCTGGCCATGATCAACGATTTTATAATTGTCACTGGGTTGACACAAGAGCATGCCATGCAGGCCGCGCTGGTCTATCACCGCGGCGCCGCCATGGGTGCCGGCAATAACCATCGGGCAGCCTGCGCCACCCTGGGTGTGGCCTATGATGCCGATGCAGAGCAGATCAAGCAGGCCTTTCGCGCGCTCTCGCTCAAATACCACCCAGATAAACATGCGGCGCTGGACCCTGACATACGCCAGCTGACAGCTGAAAAATTCACGCAGATCAAAGACGCGTATGAAACCCTTAACAGCTCAGAGCCACACCACAACAATTGGTATGCCCATGCGCCGGAGTCGCCGCAAATCCTGCCAGCCGTGCCAGGAACGGATGTTATCTGTTTTGTCTGCAAGCAACCCGCGCAACTGCCTGATCCCGCTTCGCGGGCCCACTGCCTGCACTGCCAGGCTCTGATGGCCTTTGAACGCCCGCTGGCGGAGTACCTGCTGGCGCAGGAACGCGGCTAAAGCAGCTTTTAGTTGTAACCCAAAGAGGCTGTTCAATATGCGAAAGCAATTCGCAATTATTGAAGGATGGATTGTAAGCCGTGTGCAGAACTTGTCATACGTGTAGTAGTCGCTCTACCAGCGACACTGGTTGACGATGCTGTGCGACGATAGCGGATTACGATTGAAAACCACGCTCTTAAAAATCGTCCACCAGCATCTTCGCACATCACCGTCGACCAAATGCGAAGCCGAACGCCTGTAGGTCCGGTTTCCAACCGGACATGTCCGATTGGAAATCGGACCTACGTTGCTCCAGACCACTGGACATAGACGTGAAAAACTTAGTATTGTTGCCATTTTTCCAGAAAGCGTTCATTCCATATTTGCACTTTATTTTTTTAAAACCACAAGCAGCCAAGCGCAGCATAGCCGCAAACAATCCTTTCGTGGAGATTAGTGGGCAAAAAAAATTATCACGCTACCTTATTTTTCTACCCCTCTATTTTTCTACCCTAAAAACAACCTAGCGCACTCTCGCACTCGCACACTTCTTTACCAAATAAATTTCCACTACCAATTTTGCGCAACATGTTGTATGCTATTAACCAATAGCGAAAGGGGCAAATTATGACAGATTTAAACAATTGGACGCAGAAAGCTCAGGAGGCGCTGAAGAAGGCACAAGAGCTGGCAATCCGGATGTCGCACCAGCAGGTGGATGCCGAGCATTTGCTGGCAGCCTTGCTGCAGACACCGGAGGGGCTGGTGGGCTCTCTAATGCAGCGCATGGGTGTTTCGGTGCCTGCTTTGCTCGCTAAGGTTGAGGCAACACTGGCGCAGCGTCCCTCGGTGCGCGGCGATGTGGAGGTAGGCAAGATTTATGTGACCCAGGAGTTCAACGCGCTCCTGGTGAGTGCTGCGGATTATGCGAAGCGGCTGGGGGATGAATTTTTGTCAGTGGAACATCTGCTGCTGGCCATGACAGCAACTAGCAAAAAGAGCGGAGTCGGCAAGCTGCTGCATGAGGCCGGGGTGGAGACCAAGAATTTTTTAGAGGCGCTTAAAGAGGTGCGCGGCAACCAGCGCGTGACCAGCGACAATCCCGAGGGCCAGTATGAGGCGCTCACCAAATATGGCAGCGACCTGGTGGAGCTGGCCCGGGCCGGCAAGCTTGATCCAGTGATCGGGCGCGACACCGAGATTCGCGATGTGGTGCGCATTCTTTCGCGCAAAACCAAGAATAACCCAGTCCTGATTGGTGAGCCAGGAGTTGGCAAAACCGCGATTGTGGAGGGGCTGGCGCAGCGGATTGTGCGCGGTGATGTGCCGGAGGGGCTGAAAGGCTGTACTATTTTCGCGCTCGATATGACCGCGCTCATGGCTGGGGCTAAGTACCGCGGCGAGTTTGAGGAGCGACTAAAAGCAGTCCTGAATGAGATCAAAGCCGCCGAGGGACGCATCCTGCTGTTTATTGATGAGATTCACACCATTGTGGGGGCAGGTAAAACCGAGGGCTCCTCAGATGCCGGTAATATGCTCAAACCCATGTTGGCCCGCGGTGAGCTGCACTGTATTGGAGCTACCACCCTGGATGAGTACCGGCGCTATATGGAAAAAGACGCGGCACTGGAGCGGCGCTTCCAGCCAATCAAAGTGGAGCCGTCGGGGTTGGAGGACACCATCTCGATCCTGCGTGGTTTGAAAGAGAGCTTTGAGAGTCATCACAATGTTCGAATTCTGGATGCAGCGCTGGTCTCAGCCGCTATTCTCTCGGATCGTTATGTGCAGGATCGCTTTCTGCCAGATAAGGCGATCGATCTGCTGGATGAGGCCTGCGCCTCGATCCGTACAGAGATGGACTCCATGCCGGCCGAGCTGGACCAGATCACACGCAAGGTCATGCGCTTGGAGATTGAGGAGGCAGCCCTAAAAAAAGAAAAGGATCCAGCATCTAAGGAGCGGCTTAAAGAACTTAAAAAAGAGCTGGCAGAGTCCAAGAGTGTGGCGGATGAGATGGTTTCGCGTTGGCAGGGCGAGAAGGATGCTCTGGTACAAACCAGCAAGGTGCGTGAGGAATTGAATGCAGCAAAGATTGCTTATGATCAAGCTGAGCGCGCGGCGGACCACAACCGGGCCGCAGAGCTGAAATATGGCAAGATCCCTGAGCTGGAGCGGCAGCTGGAGCAAGCACAGCAACGAATGCATGAGAACGAGCAGAGTGCAATGCTGCGCGAGGAGGTGACCCCTGAGGAGATCGCCACAGCGGTTTCGCGCTGGTCAGGTATACCCGTGACCAAGCTGTTGGAGGGCGAACGCAGTAAACTGCTGCACCTGGCCGATGTGCTGCATCAGCGGGTGGTCGGACAGAATGAGGCTGTGGACGTGGTGGCCGATGCTGTGCTGCGTTCGCGGGCAGGGATCAAGAATCGGCAGCGTCCAGTCGGTGCTTTTTTATTTCTGGGGCCTACCGGCGTGGGCAAGACTGAGCTGGCCAAGGCGCTGGCAATGGAGCTGTTCGACTCTGAGCACGCCATGGTACGTATTGACATGTCAGAGTACATGGAGAAGCACACCGTCTCGCGGTTGGTGGGTGCACCTCCGGGATATGTGGGGTATGAGGAGGGCGGGCAGCTGACCGAAGCTGTGCGGCGCAAGCCCTACAGCGTGATCCTGCTGGATGAGATTGAGAAAGCGCATCATGATGTCTTTAATATTCTGCTGCAGCTGCTGGATGACGGACGGTTGACCGATAACCGCGGGCGCACAGTCAGCTTTAGGAACGCGGTGATTATCATGACCGGTAACATCGGCTCTGAGTTACTGGCTGAGCGGGAGTTCGAGGGAGACTCAATGGAGATCTCGGAGAAGGTGCGCAGCCAGATTATGGAGCGTCTGAAGGAGCACTTCCGTCCGGAATTTTTGAATCGATTGGATGAGGTCGTGCTCTTCAATATGCTGAATCGTGAGGAGATTGCGCAGATTGTGGTGTTACAGTTGGAAGATCTGCGGGAGCGGCTCAAAGAGCAGGAGCTAGAGCTGGAGATCAGCGACGAGGGCATCGCACTGTTGGCAGAGCTGGGCTATGATCCAGTCTATGGCGCGCGCCCTGTGAAACGGGCCATCCAGCGCGAGGTGGAAACGCCGCTGGCCCGCAAGATTGTGGCTGGCGAGTACGCCCCTGGCGCCAAGATCAGCGCCAGCGTCAGGGATGGCAAACTCTACTTTGCTTAACTTGGAGTTTTATGTGTAAAAACAACAGTCTGAATGACAACTTTCCTGCGTCACTTTTTCCAGATGGGTATGAGTTGGTACCCGATTTAAAAGAGATTTATGAGCTTCAGTTGGCTTATTATGAATACAAATTGCTTTCACCGCAGGAGTTGATGCAAGTCCATTCTGCGGTTTTATGGCACGGACAAAGGTTGATGCTCTTTCCATGCCTCTGGATCGAGTTGAAAAGGCAATGGCTAACTCAGACAAGGTATTCGACTACTTCTTCAGGAAAAGTAATAGCCCTATAACTAGAAACACAAAGGCAAAGAAATTCAATTCCTACGACTCATTCAGAGAAGAGGAATCCAAATACCTAACCTCAAAAAGCACTGCACCCTGCTCTGATACCGATGAAATAAAACTGACTCACAACCTGCTGCTGCTTGCGTACCTTGACAGTGTGGGGTATGCCGAACGCAGTAAACAGAAAAGTGCAAAAGAGCTTTTCAAAGGGATACTGCAACGCTATTATTTCGTTTGCAAAAAAGCTCAGGATGCTATCTCTAAAACAAGAATAACCTTAGGAAACGCTGATGTCTCAGTAGGGGATGCCAGAGAACTAGAGGTTGAATCCAGCTCCATCAATGGTGTGCTTTTTTCACCCCCCTACAGCTTTGCGATTGACTACATCGAAAATGATTCTTTTCATCTGAAATTCTTTGATGTGGATCTCTCTGATCTTCGGGATCGTATGATCAGACTTAGAGGAGGGCGTCTGTTATTAGATAAATATGAGTGCTACAGGGCTGATCTAGGACAGGCACTGAAGGAGTGTGCCCGTGTGTTGAAACCCAGGTGCTTATGCACAATTATTAGTGGCACCAACTCAAGTCAGTTGAGCACAATTTTCAAGACATCAAAAGAACAAGTTCAGGGATTGCATGAACTGACCGCCGAACTGGGAGCTGATCATGGGCTGAAGCTTGTTAAACAATTTGAACGCTCAATCCATGGAATGTCCAACACCATGCGGAAAGAATATATTGTTATGCTTCAAAAAGTGTAGGCTATCTTAGCGTGCGCCCATCAGTCCCTTTAACGATTGGAGGAACCTCCATTGACTCTGCATCATGCTCAATCACTATAATGGCCAAATAACCTTCTTCAATTGGAATTGATTGCCAGAGCGGAATATACGGTTTAATTTCTCTATAATTGCCCACGTGATCCGTAAGATACTTATACATAGCCCTTGAAGGCAAAACAAGTATACCGCCCATCAGTTGCCCTTGTAATATTGCTAAAGCCATTTTATTCAAAGCCCGGTGACTCGATGCAATATTACCAGTTTCCCATTCCATAGCAAAACGTTTGCCATTATCAAACTCCTTGACCGCATCAATTGACCCGGGCCGCATGCCATTAACAATAGCAAGGCGCCTTTCCAAAACCCACCCGACGCTTTCCAAATATTGCATACAACCATCCTTAATCGGCGTTACCCCATTCGCTTTTTTCTCTGGGTAAATTGTAAATATGTCTGAACCAGAGGGCCATACGACCACCTTAATGGCTGCTTCGATTTCACTAACAAAAGTTTGGATAAATGTTCCGAGCTCGCCGCTTGTACTATCCAATAAAACCTGTTTATCAACTATTTTCATGAAGGGCTCTTTCAATATCTGCAGCAAAACTTTCAAATGACACATCTAAAGCATCGACTAGCAGCAACATGGTTTTCAGAGTCGGCTGACGCATCCCCCGCTCAAGGAGAGAAACAAAAGAACGGTCCAGATTACTTAGCAAGGCAAGTTTTTCTTGAGATAAACCGACTTTTGTTCGATGATTGCGTAGAATTGTGCCAAACGCATTACATTCATTTAACATTGTGTTTCTCCTTCTGTTTAAACAATACTTCAGTTTGTGACTCACAGTCTACGGACTATAGTCATCATTTGTTGTTGCATTCTTGCATTTCTTATGTATAAATGGGATAGTAACAAACAAGAGGAAATAGATGATGGATAAAGAGAAAAACAGAGCTCTGCAATTACTAATGTCAGAGATGCCGGATGAAATAGAATTGCGATGGTTATCTAAAAGATTGCAAACTCCTGCAAAAGAGTTGCGCTATCACATTGAAAATCGCATTCTTCCGGACCAAAAAGAGATGTCCCAGTTCGTTTCCAAGCTAAATATTTCCGAGCTAGAAGTTCGTCTGGCTATGGGCATACTGGACCACACGGTGATTCAACGCCTGAGTGAGAACGTGGAAGCTGTTGCTAGGTGTATTCCTGGCAACCAACAAACAACGGTACCTGAAAGCCCCCCCATTGGATTAACAACGAAACTTGGGCGGCTGTATCAAGGTGACTGCCTAAAACTCATGCCAAACTTGCCCCCGAACTCCGTCGACCTGATTTTTGCAGACCCACCGTTCAATTTGAGCAAGCTTTACCCATCGGGAATGAATGACAACCTGAAGACACAAGAATACATTAGCTGGTGTGAGAAATGGACTGATGAATGCGTCCGCCTATTAAAACCAGGTGGCAGCCTATTTGTCTGGAACCTACCGAAATGGAACTCATATATGGCCAGTTATCTTAATAACAGGCTGACATTCCGGCACTGGATATCATGTGACATTAAGTTTTCCTTGCCAATACAAGGCCGTCTTTATCCCTCGCATTACTCTTTGCTTTATTATTGCAAGGGTGAAAAACCGACCACATTCAAACCGGACCGACTGCAGATGCCTATCTGCCCTCATTGCTGTGGAGATCTGAAGGATTATGGTGGCTACAAGCACAAGATGAACCCTAAAGGGATAAACTTAACCGATGTATGGTTGGACATCCCTCCTGTTCGTCATGCTAAATACAAAAAGAGGGTAGGTGCCAATGAACTCTCAGTTAAACTTCTTGATCGAGTTATCGAGATGGCATCCAAAGAAGGCGACCTAGTCTTTGATCCATTCGGCGGCTCCGGCACAACCTATGTTGTTTCTGAGCTTAAAAATCGACGCTGGCTTGGCTGTGAGTTAGACTCTCTTGAAAGCATTAAGGTTCGTTTTGAAAACATAGCTGATGATGAAGCTTATCTTCAAAGAATCAGAAGCGAACTTAACTGCCTGGTTACACCGCAGAACTATCGTCGTAGAACTCTGTTAAACCTCTGGACTCCCGACAGCGTACGACGTAAGAAGGAGGAGGAGTTGCTGGCGTTGACCTAGCAGACAGCAACGTATTTTGTACCGTCTCAATAACCTTTAAGGGGCAGGCTAAAGCCTGAACAACAAACAAGTGTATGACCAATACCCTTTTGTTGTTCACCCTTTACATGGCGGAGAGTGATGGGAGCCGTAAAAAAATAAAATTTTTCACGCTGGACTTTGCTACAACGACTATGATAAAATTAGACATTATTCGTGAACGGTTACGAAAACAGATACAGGGCTGTAACTTCGCAAACCATCCTTCGAAGCAGTCGCCGTGCAACGCGAGGTTACCCTTGGAGTGGTCGACAACACATTATTCGGAATCATCTGCCAAGAGCGTCAGTTTACAGTTTAACAGACAGGAGAATGAGCATGAAGACATTACACAGAAACATACATGAGCGAGTTTGTCGATTCCCAATCCGGAGTATTGGCTTCAGACTGATTTTGGTCTTGCTGATGGGAAACGAATTCCAGGCGTACGGAGCGAGTTGGTACGACAGTGCCTGGGATTATCGACGCAAAATCGCCATCGCGGGCGACCTTGCGTCTTCGACGTTAACGAATTTTCCGCTGCTCGTTCAGATTACGAATGCCAATGACGCCGTCTTCTCACATGCACAGGCAAATGGTAACGACATTCTCTTCACGGCGGAGAACGGAACTGAACTGCTTGATTTTGAAATTGAATTCTATACAAACGCACCGACTCCGCGACTCACGGCATGGGTGCGTATCCCCGTCCTCAGTAATGGGAGCAGTACGGTGCTCCGCATGTACTACGGCAACAGCAATGCCACGAGCGTGGCTAATGCCGGCGGCGTGTGGGACGAACACTTCAAGATGGTTCAGCACCTGGAGGAGGATGGAACGGGAACCCGCTATGATTCTACAACGAACGGTTATCACAGCACCGCAGTTGTCAATTTCGACGGGGACGAATCGGTCTACGGCTTGATCGGTCGGGCTCATGATTTTGGAGGTACGGACGAATGTCTGACCTTTAATCATCCCATTGTGCAAGGCCTGACCAATGTTACCTGGGAAGCCTGGTTTGAGGACAAGCCTGCGGCGGACGGGCGGGGCGGCGTGGTTGGATCTTATGCAGCCAGCATTTACGATGACAGTACAGAGAATCGTCTCTATTTGACCGTTAGAACCGTCAATGAGGGTGTGCGGGGGCATCAGCCATCTACCTACAACGATCCCTGGATTCATGTGGCCCTCGTCTATGACGGAGCCCAGGTGCGCTATTATGTGAAAGGTCGGTTGATGAATACAGTCTCCGCAACCGGTGGCCTGTATTCGGATGCTTACTACTGGCAGATCGGAGCTGTTCTGAACGGGCAGTTTTTTAAGGGAATGATTGATGAAGTCCGCATTTCGAGCACGTCGCGTAGCGCGGCTTGGATCCGAGCATCCTACGACAACCAATATACGCCAGACCTGCATACGACCATCGGGCTGGAACATGGCCGGTTCTCGTCTGACCGCTGGCACCATTACCAGACGGTCATGGTCTCGAGCAACCTTGCCGATTCGGTTTTGACGAATTTTCCGCTCTTTGTTCAGATTACGAATGCCGCGAACGCAGTGTTTACCCAAGCACTTCCGGACGGCAGCGACATCTACTTTACGCTGTCCGGTTCGGAGACCCGGCTGGATCACGAAATAGAGTATTATGCCGCCGGTGCGACGCCTCGATTCGATGCGTGGGTGCGGATCCCGCTTCTAGCCGCAGATGCCGATACGGAACTGCGGTTGGTTTACGGCAATCCCTCCGCTGCCGCACAGCAGAATGCGGGTGGCGTGTGGGACGAGCATTTCAAGATGGTGCAGCATCTTAACGAGACAGGTAGCGGTGTGCGGTATGACTCCACCCTGAACAATGTCGACAGCGCTGCGCACAGCTTAACGGGCGACGAGGTGTTCGTTGGGCCGCTCGGTCGAGCTCTGCTGCTGGACGGTACAACGAGCGATATTATCACAGTTGACAACAACGTGCTGAGCATTCCCACCAACATTACAATTGAGGCCTGGATGCAGCCCAACATCCTTGTTCAAGGAGACGTACTGGGCCAGTATTATTCGGGCAACAAACTGGCCCGCCATGTAGAGGGGCGGCATTGGTACTCGTTCCGCGTGAACGGCACTGCGCTTTCGTATACCAAGGCCGACACGGATCCGGCTTTCTGGGCGTCTTTGGCAATTACTTATGACGGGAGTCAATTCCGCTGTTTCAGTAACGGTTCCGTGGTTTATACGGAGGCCGTTTCCGGAGCGCGCGATTACTATACCCGTCCATGGCAGATTGGCGGCAGTGGAAGTAGCACCGTGCCCTTTCTGGGCCATCTCGACGAGATCCGGATTTCGGACATTGCCCGTAGCGAAGCCTGGATGCGCGCATCGTATAACAGCCAATATGCGCCGGCAGATTATCTCGCGTTTGGCAAGCAGAAAAACCTTACCCCGATCGGGACGCTCATTTCAATCCGTTGATGGGAGGCTTGTTATTGCTGGGCTTTGACTCTCTGAAGCCAGTATGCCGCGTTGACCAGAATCTTTTTCTCTCCGGTTGTGATGAAGTCTTCTTCCACCCATTCGCCCGCAGCATTCTTGGAAATCCGGAAGCCAATAGCGAGCCCACTGAGCAGTACGCGTCCCTTTCCGAAGGTTCCGGCTACCAGGACTGGATCTTCGCCCTGTTTCATCGTTCCGTTGTAGATGCTGCGTGCCAGCACCTCGGCACCGTCGTTGGGGGCAATGCTCATGTAATCCACGAACGAGGCCTGAAAAAGCGTTTCGGGCGCCATGAAGCTGGCAGAATATTCGTCGGCAAAGGCGGGGTCTTCCACAAAACGCTTGAATCGGGTCCGGATCGTTTGCCCGGTAATCACCGGATGGTCGGCGATGGTACGCATTTCCTGAATGGTTACATGACTGCGGATCGAGCCAACCTCTGGGAAGACATTCCCGCCTAGGCTGGTCCAGCCGATGGCATGATGGCACAGCAGGACGCCGCCACCTTTCTCCGCAAAACGGCGCAGGCTCGGGATCCAGTTGTCGTTGAGATTGAGCGGAATCTTAGGGTGACCAATATTCGGAACGATGACAACATCGCAGTCCGACAGCGAAGCGTCGGTGAGGTCGTTAAGAACGAGGATATTCAGGTCCGGCTTTCCAGTCAGTGACTCGATGATCATCCGGGAGCCCTTTTCAAAGGATCGCTCTCTTTCTTTGCCTTCTCCGCGGAAGACGCCCACATAAATCTTGTCAGGATCGCGGTCGACTGAAGCGGTTGTTTGGGCGGTAGGTAGCTGGCGCAGAAACTCCATGGGGCGTTGTTTATCCATCGGGGTCGGTCTATCAGTCGTTATAGGGATGATGCGTTCCTCACGGCCGGCAATGTAGAGAAAGGCTAACGCTCCCGGTGCGACCGACACTTTGAAATCAGGTGTCCAGGAATACACTTTACCGGTTGTCATTTCGATAATCTGTGCGTTGGCAGGCGGAGCAGGGTAAAGTTGGACAACGCATTCGGCCGGTGTTATTGAACTCATGTTGCATAGGGCGAGCACACGGTATCCGTCACCTTCGATCATGTTGCCATACAACTGGGATACATTGTCGCCTGTCAGTCGGAAGGGAACGGGGCGCCCCAGGCTGTTGCACAGTTCAGGAATCAAGGGTGCGTAACCATAGGCGGCTGCCAGGGCGATGATTCGCCCCTCGCCGCATGACACCATTGTAGCCAGGGATGCACCACTGTACTTGTCAACCAGCAGAACGGATGCTTTCTCCCCAGGTTCAAGCGCAATTGAATCGAGAGCAAGCGTTTGATCGATGTTCGGCGGCACGTTTGCGGTTCCCGTGATTTGCGTGCGTTTGTGCGTCAACGTTTCTCCCGCTGTGACGCCGGCCAGGGCCGCGACACCAGGTTGCGTCAGGGAAAGGCCGCAGATGATGATGTCGCCTCCCTGCCGTGCGTACCGCTCCATTGCTTCGAGCATTCCGTCGCTGAGCGTCCAGCCGCTTGGAATCAGGACGACGGGGTATTGGTTGACGACATCGGGTTGGCGGAAGAAGCTCCCGAATAGAATATCTGCCTGCGAATTGGGCAGCCGGATGAGCTCCTCGATCGGCCGCTCGTAGAATACCGGGGCTATCGTGCCGGTGGATCGCTCGCCATGGCGGACTGAGGCTTTGAATGCTTCCCGGGCCCACAAAATGGCCAGATGTTTGGCTGGTTCCGCATGCGCGATCAGGTCTCCCAGCCCGGTGAAGTCGATCCAGTTGTAGAAGCGCTTGACCTCGATTGTGCTACGCGGTACGGCAACGTTGAAGCCACCATCAAAGTGGAGGAAGTTGCATGATCCTGCAAAAAGGTGTTGCAGTTGGTTGTCCCACAGACGTTGTTTCTCCCAGATGCAACCGGTGAAGTTGATGGGGGCATGGCTTCGGCTGTTGCCGCCCATGGCGCGCGTCCATTGGGTCATGAACAACGTTGCCGAGACATCAGTTGAATACAGATCTGTCGAAGCGCAGGAGAAGTACTCACCGTCTGTTTCGAGATCGTCGAAGGAGCCGATGCCGCTGTGGTTGTTAGGTGAGAAAAGGCGGGAAACGATGATATCAGGTTTGATCTCGCGGATGGCCTCGGTCATGGCCCGTTTGTGTTCGTTATACAGTTCCATCCGGATCAGAGCCAATTCCGCTGTTGCCGGGTTGGAAATGTCGAATTCCCGTCCTCTCATACCGCTGAGCGCATCGTCATAAGTGAACTGGGTTCGTTTCTCGAACTCCTTGCGCATCGCCTCTTCTGAGACGGCAAGATAGCCCTCGTCAGAGAGACTGATTCCGTCTACGTCTTCACGGGCTATTTCACGATACGTTTCAAGGTATAAGTCCCGATGTGTGAGCATGCAGGCGGCCGTGTCGTCCTCCGGCGTGATCTTCGCCACAAATTTGGCATCGTGAACGAGATTGACATACACGCCCAGCCCCTGTTCGTGTGCGATTCGGGTTATGGGGCCAATAATATCCGTTGTGTTCGGATAAAGCTGCGTCTTCCAGTGTGGGATGTAGGCGGTCAGGGCCAAATAGTTGGCACCCATTTCCATGGCTTCCGCGACAAAGTTCTCCGGGATTCTGTCCATGATGCGCATGGGAAAAATGTAGTACATGCGCAGACTATCCTCGCCCAATTTCGGTACAGTGGGCGTAACGTGAATACGTTCTTGCCGTTCACCCAAGGTGATTGTCGGCGGATTCCGCCAGCCCACGTACGCTCGGCGTACATCTTCCCACGATCCGCGGACGGCGGTGAACGCTTTTTTGCACGTCTGTCTTTTTGGCGCACGGTTGAACCCGCAAACGTTGAGTCCGTACGTGTGTCCGTAGAGCTGAAGCCCGCTGTGCATATTGGGATCGAAGAACTCGCCGACGCTTTCGCCACGTTCGTCCGCGATGGCGTACCATCCTTCGATCATTGCCTTTCCGGGGCTGGCCAGCGGGCCGTCGACGCAACGAAATGCCTTGATGCCATCTGCCGTTCGGTAGTAAAAATGGTCTTGTTGCGTATCGCCGTACGGTGCCCAGTGCATGCGCTTGCGCAGAGCAGCGCCGTTCCATTCGATCTCCTCAGTGATCAGATGGCTTCCTGCTTCCAGCCGGTAGACAATGCGGCCCGCATTCGTGTACGCGTACTCGACACTTACGCGTAATGGTCCGGGTTCGATGATTCGAGCACTTTCCAGTACGGAGTCACCAGAATCGTAAATATAGTTGCTCGGATGGGTTCCCATTCTGCGCCCATAAACGGCGATCTGGTTATTACCACTGCCGCCTTGGATGGAGAATTGTGTAAACGCGCCACGTTTGCGGTCAAGACTAATCTTGAGATTATCATTTGCTAACGCGAAGGCTGTGTCGGTTGCGCGAATGGTTGCGATGGAAGAAGCTGTTTCGCTGGCGGGCAGTGCTTTCTGCGCGGCTCCAATGGAGTTCCAGTAGATGAAGTATCCCTCCGACATGTGGGGATACAATTCGACTTGCAGGATGAGGTTGCTTCCCGTCACCTGGAATGGCACATCGAATCCGGCTACAGTGGTTGCTCGGATGGACCGAGGTTCCGCGCCTTGGGGCAACGGGAGCGTGACGCAATGCTCTTTGCGCTCCAACCCCACAGGTTCCTTCAGTATTAACGGCGTCCGCATGGCGCAGCGTGGTTCGTGCCACGGTTTGCCGCCCAGTTCGGAAAAGTGCAAGGGGTTGACCGTTTGCTCCCGCTCATAAGGTTCATACAATGGCGTGATCCCGCCGACGCCACGCTCAATAATGTGTTTGCCAAAAACTGATACGAGCAGGTTTTCCATGGCCTTGGTCTGGTCTGCATACAGCTTAAACAAGCGGCTCAGAATGATGCGTCCATTGCCTTCTACCCTGTATTCGAGCATAGCGGCCCCATTCTCAACACCCATGGGTGATGCGAGCACATGGGCGTTTGTTCCGAAATGCGTCCACCAGCCGTAGCCCTGCGGTTCGGATTCGAGAGGGTTCGGGATGGTAAACAGATCTACGTTGTCATGTAGTTTGGATGTGTAGTAGGCCCCTTCGGCTTGGCCTGGATGCATCGCTCCGACTTGCTCGAAGAAGCGCGTCACGTGACTCCCTTCCGGGAGTCCCTGGTACCGAAAGAACAATAGGCCACCACGTGCTAGAAAATCCGTCAGTGCTGTTCGGCATTGCTCGTTTGCGAAGAGCTGCTCAGTGCCATACGTGCTTCTGGCAAAGAAGAGCATCTGGGCATTGGCGAGGGCTTCAGCGATTGGCGGGACGGCTGAGTTTTCCAACGGGTTCTCACGGCTTGCGGCAAATGCCTGGCACGCGATTCCGTAGTGGGCGAAAAAGGCAGGCGCAGTCCCGTTTGGGGTGATGGCTACAGCCTTAGCAACGCTGACCTCGGGCGCTGCCGCACCTAATCGCATTGTTAGAAGAAAGATAAAGGTTACCAGCGTTCGCATGTGTTTGATTGGGTGCATTGCAGTTTTCTGATTGATGACTCTTTTGTTGGGGCCAGACCGGAAATAAAAAATAATAGGACATATCATGAGTTGGGTCAACTCGATAAATACGCCCCTATTCGCCAACCGGACAGAACTTGCAGGCAGGGGGCTCATAACCACTAAATTTTCAGTGAGCGCGACGACCTCCCGCACATCACACAAACTTTTTTTGATTGCGGCGGCCAGCTACTTTAGATCAAAGCATGACAATATAATATCATGATTAATATTCCCTTAAAACCCCAAAAACACACAAAAAGGGTCAGCCCTTGAATTAGTTGTTTAGCTTGCGTTGTCAGCGAGCTTCTGCTTTAATTTCTCCATGGCTAGACATGTCAGAGTGGAATATCCGGGTGCCATATATCATGTGACCTGCAGGATGCTGGGTGATGCACACAGCCGCCTTTTCAAAGATGAAGCGGATTATGAGCGTTATATTCTACGCCTCTCCGAGCGTGTCGAGCAGTATAACATCCGTTTGTATATGTTTGTCTGCATGAGGAACCATACACATTTGGTTATCGAGACACCGAAGGGAAATCTTTCGAAATTCATGCACTCGCTTTCTACCGCATATACTGTTTACTACAATCTACGGCATAAACGGCATGGACATCTCTTTGACGGAAGATTCAAAGCGAAATTGGTTGATGGCGACAACTATCTTTTGGCACTGAGCCGTTACGTACATCTGAATCCGGTCAAGGTTGCCTTATTTAAGTTACAGACAACTGAGGAGAAGGTCAGTTTTCTGCGTAAGTACCGTTGGAGTAGTTACCCAGGATTTATCGATGTATCCAGACGGCGAGATTTTGTTGAGTATTCACCGGTTTCATCTATGATGGGCGGGAATGATAAAGAGTGGCCTGCGCTGTACATGCAATATGTCGAGAGTGGGCTGGCTGTAACAGACAGAGAGTTTCTGGAGGCATACCGGAGATCACCCCGCTGTATAGGTGGTAGAGATTTTGTTTCACATGTTGACGATCTGTACCGCGAGATATCTGAGAGCTATACCAGCCAGGAGGATGTGACCTTCCGCCGGATTCTAGAGCCTGTTGATCCTGAATCAGTTCTTTCAGTGGTAGCGGAGGTGTTTGCAATTGAAAAGAGAGGTTTTTTGAGGCAGAGGCGAAACTGTCCCTTAAGAGGGATTGCCGCTGGACTGTTATTGAAGTACTCCGGTCTGACTCAGCGACAAATCGCCAATCTGTTGAATCTCAGCAGCGGTTCCACTATCAGCAAACAGATTAGGCGCAGCCGAAATCTGATTGAAGAAAACAGAGAACTGAGCTCTCAGGTAGAGCAGTGCAAAAAAATTTTAGAGGAGATGAGAGTAATAGATCAGTTACGAAACAACTAATTCAAGGGCTGACCCCGGTGCATGGGCCCAACTAATTCAAGGGCTGACCCCGGTGCATGGGCCGGGTAAGGCGGTTGTATAAATCGCTTGTTGAGGATAGCCGGAATCTGCAGGATGTCGCCTTCAGAGAACAGAACAGATGGATGCTTTGCGCCTGAGATTGTTTTGAATACAGTCTGCAGGGAGTTTTGTGTTGACCGGGAGTATCTCAGCTGTCGGCAGCTGGGGTGTATGATTCGTCCGGTGGCCGCGCAGATGTTATGCAAGTTTACCGGAATGAATCAACGAGCGGTTGCCGGAGTGCTGAATTTAACAAGCGGTGCCGCCGTCGGCAGCCAGGCACGGAAGTTGTTCAAGGTTTTAGCTGATGATGAGGCTTTGAATAGAGCTGTTGAAACCATCTGAATAGAGCTGTTGAAACCATCTCAGAAAGGCTGGACAATGAGCGTCGAAAGTAACGCAGAAGTCTTATCTTTAATTTTTAGGTTTGACCTCCGACTATAATGGATGACCGTAACTGACTTCAGACGCGAAGCGTCAAAACCTTCACTTATTTCAACTGATTTTCCAGCAGGATGGGGCCGCCGAATTTTCCGGTGGTCACCAGATCCAGATCGCCGTCGCCGTCAATATCGACGACCTCGATGTTCACGCCCGCTCCGATGCCCTCGCCGACACTGATTGGATGGCGGGTGAATGCCGGGTTGGCGCCAGGGGTGAAGCTGTAGCAGTAGATGCAGAGCGTTCCGCCGCTATCGGGATCATTGCCGTTGTGCGCCATGAAACGTTTACCTGTAATGATCTCCACGTTGCCGTCATTATTGAGATCAGCGGTTGCCAGGTAGTGGGCCTGCGACCAGGAGTCGTCGATCAAATGCTGTTTCCAGCTGATGGCTCCGTCACTGCCGCGCACCTGCTCATACCAGAAGATACCGTGCTTGTGGGCAACCGAGCAGATCAGGTCGTTCAGGCCATCCTGGTTGACATCAAAGACGATGATGTTGGAGGTATGCTCAATCATACCGTTAATTTTCGCCAGCTCAATCGGATGGGCTTTCCACTCCCCTTTGCGGATATCCTCCGGCGCTTCGAACCAGACATCCGGGCGGATAATATCCGGGCGGCCATCGCCATTGATATCACCAACTCCAACACCGAGAACGTTACGTTTTTCCGAGACAGTGTGGCGGATCATGGTTGGCAGGCCCTCCGGGGTTTGGCCGATCTCGTACCAGCAGGTGATATGGGTGTGCGGCACGTACTCAAGGGCCTTGCCGTCACCATCGACATCCTCGAGTTTGCCGGTTTCGTGGTTGCCGAGCTTTTCAATCAGGTGCCTGGTCCACATTTTTTGCTCAGCACCGGGGTTCTCATACCACTGACTCTTCTCGCTGAACCAGCACCCAGTCAGGAGGTCTGGTTTGCCATTTTTATTGATATCAAGCACCAGGTTGAAGAAATCGTCATAGTAACCTTTGCCTTGTTCATCCACTTTACGTTCACCTATGGGACGGAATTGGAATGATTTCCAGTCGGGCGCGTAATAGATATAGGGACCAGCCACAATATCCAACCTCCCATTGCCATTGAAGTCCGCCACGCCGCAGGCTTCGGAGCGGAAGTTTCCGATCTTTTTAGCTTTAAATAAAAACATTGGTTTGGTTGCTGCTTCAGCGATTGCGAAGGCAGCGTACAAGATAGCGATCAGGGTTGTCAGAAGTGTTTTCATGGGGTTTTCCGCGTTCTTTCAGCCTTCCTTTAATACCAAATGGTAACAGATTCGGATCTGAAGGTCACAGCAAATTTGTTACACCCCGGAAGACGCGAATCGGTGCAATAATCCACCGTGTAACGGCGGATTTACTTTATTCGCAATATAAGTATGTCCTCCGCTATGCGGTGGACAACAATGATTCTGAAGGTTATCCGGTAACATGCACCAATTACAGATACGCCCCGGAAGACAGAAGCAGCAGACTTGTAGCGCCCTGTTGTACGAGAAAACCGGCTAGGTGACTACGAGCAGATGATCGAGAGATAGGCAAGTCCGCCGCGCGGCTGCGCTCTGTGTCGCTTATAGAGCGGCTATTACTTCTGCGCCGCGAAAAAACGATGCGGCAGTTCGAAGGCCAGCTGCATCGGGGCCGGGGCCGGAATCGTGGTCGCTCCCTTTCATTTTCCGGTACCGATAGCGACCCCGACCCCAAGTTCAGCCCCGAGTTTAGCAGGTTGAAATAAATATGGTTCTATCTGGACACCGGCGAGCAATTTTGGTTTACTTTTAAGGGTTAAAAAAAGAACAGAATTTGTGTCGCGAGGGGTGGTCACGGCTATGTTGGCAGAGTTAAACTTAACTGGAGTTGTTCAGTGATGAAAAAATTATGTGGATTGGCAATTATCGCTGTGTGGATGTGTTCGGCAGGCGTGCGGGAGCCTGCGGCGCTGGAGCAAAAAAACAAGGGCCTTGAGCTTGATCTGGGCGGTGATTTCCGTCTCCGACAGGAGTTGATTTATAACCTTCCAGCGGGGAATGTCATCCTACCTGATCAAAATTTTTTCCGTTTTCGGTCGCGTCTCTGGGGTGAGGCAAAGCATGAAAATTTTCGGTTGTACACCCGTTTGGCAAATGAGATGTATGATGTGGCTCGACCGCATAACTCACGCAAATATAAGGCACCAGATGAGGTGGTGGTCGACAATCTGTATCTGGATGCCAATGATCTCTTGGGCGGTTGGCTGGATCTGCGGTTGGGACGTCAGGATCTGATGTATGGTGCAGGGCGTGTGCTTATGGATGGCACCCCCTTTGATGGTTCCCGCACCATCTATATGGATGCTATTAAAGCGACGATCAATTTTGACAGAGAGAAAAAGAACACCTTGGATCTGCTGGCCATCTACAACCGCCCAGACAATGAGTTGAGCGTCGGCGGTCTGGAAGGCCAGAGCGATCGTCAGTTGAACTCGATTAATCCGAGGAGCCGGAATCTTGCTGAGTATGGCGGCGGGCTTTACTTTAAATCCAAGGAGCTGGATGAGCTGCCCTTTGATATTTACTGGATCTACAAACGGGAGACCAAAGCGGATTTGAATGGCGCCAAACTTCCTGGACGTAAATTCCATACCTGGGGTCTGCGGCTGATGCCTAAGTACACTGAGACCATCTCAGGGGAGTACGAGGGGGCGGTGCAGGCTGGGGAGCAGGATGGCGGCACAGCAACACGCGGCTATATGGGCTTTGCCGCGCTGAAGTACGCGCCAGTAGTGGAGTGGACTATACGTCCATTTGTTAAAGGCGGAGTTTACTATCTCTCAGGCGACAAGCAGCGCGGCGCGGGACATGCCGATTCCGCATGGGATCCGGTATGGGCTCGCTGGCCGCAGTTCAGTGAGCTTTATGTCTACAATTTCAAGGATGGTGCCGGTTATTGGACCAATTTGATCTATCCGCATTTAGAGGCTGGTTGCGATATCACCAAAGCTCACAAGCTGGGGGCAACCGTCGGCCCAATGTACGCGGATGAAAAGGATGGCCTGGGCGGCGGCAGCGGTGATCTGTATGGCTGGCTGGGGAGCATCTTCTATGAGTTCCCGATTCTAACGAATGTCTTTGGGCGCGACGATCAGCGCGGCAATGTGATCGGGCGGGTGCAGGCAGAAGTGCTGGATCCCGGTGATTATTACACTACCGACAAGGTGGCCTACTACCTCCGCTGGCAGATCATCGCCTCGTTCTAACAGCCGCTTGTCCTTTAAAATTACATCCGCAAGGATCGTGTGCCGGGAGGGGATGATCTTTTTCGCGACTCCCCAGCAGCCGCCAGACCCGCAGTAGCTCGGAGACTCCCCAGGCCTGTGCCCCGCAGCCGCGGGCGGCGTGCGGCGCATCGCCATCCACAATCTCCGGCAGGTGACCCACGCAGCCGCGGTTCAGAAACTCCACGGCTGAGCCCAGCAGGCTCAATCCAGTCGCGCGCGCCTCATCCCCGTAAACTTTGTAGAGTGCCTCGGCATAGTGTGGAAAGGGCCAGCTCCAGGCTGTGCCATTGTGATAAGCCAGCTTGCGGCGCGTATCTTCATCACCAAGGTACTGGCCCTGATAGGGATAATGCGGATCATTTAGCAGCACACCATCGCGGTAAACCGACATGTCCGTCTCCACCCGCCGGTTATGCAGCGAGCGGATGGCTCCTGGAACCAACATTGCTTCGCACGACCGGATAATAGCAATCTCCAGCTCCCGGTCATTCAGCACCCCCAGGGTAACTGCCAGTAGCTGATTGGAGCGCAAGGCATCCTCCTGAATGGCCTTGGATGCGGGAACCCCGGCTTTCGCTCGCAGACAATCAACCAGCCACCCCTCACTGTGAATAAAATATCGTTTCAGTGAGCGCGCGGCCTTATCTGCAACAATATTCCACTCGGGATTGATGTGCTTTGCTGCCAGCCTCAGAGCTGCGATCCACAGTGCCTGGATTTCCACTGGATAGCCCTCGCGCGGAGTGGCCGCCGGATGATTGGTGTCCATCCAAGTGTAATGCGGCGGGCTGTAAATCAACCCGCTGGCTTTATCCATCACGATTTTATTGGCGGTGCCTTGGGTGAGGCTGCGAACAATCGACTCCAAGACCTCGCGCAAAGGCCGTCCACCGCAATCGGTGCTGAGTACGGCCTCGGCTCCGAGAACATCCATCAGATCACCGGCTGCCACACAGAACCAAAGCGGCGCATCAGAGGTTTCGCGGTTGGCATCATCCTTACCACGAATCATGTTGGGCAGGGTGCCCTGCTGCTCAAAACACCCAAACTCTTTCAGGATCGCGAGTGACTCCGCACTACGGCCATCGGCAATCAGGCCACGTAGAACAATCAAAGTATCGCGCCCCCAATCTAAAAACCAGGGATAGCCGGCAATTACTGTCCGCTGCGCGTCGCGCCGCACCACATAAATATCCATTGCTTTGGAGAGCAGTGCCGCGATTGGATCGCCGCCTTCAAGGTTGCTCGGCGCTGCCGTGTGCGCAGGAGTTGGATCCTCGCTCCAGGAGTCATGCCGGTGGGCAACAACCACCTTGGACTCTCCAGCCAGCAGCGTCAGCTCAAACCAGCCAGGGCTGAAGAGGTCGCCATTGGGTTCCAAGCCGCGTTCCGCTTCAAGCGGATGCGCGACCATATAGCTCCACTCAGGCTCATGGTGGAACCGTCCTCCAGCGGCCTCCAGCGAGTAGCATTCACCATCGCTAGGGAGAAAGTCGAACCCGCTTTGGTTAGCCTTGATGGAGCGTGGCCACGCCTCTTCCGCACCAAGAAATGCTTTGGTCTGCGTATGAAAGCTGCGCCATTCGATATCCGGGCGCAGAACAACACTGATCTCATCGTTGGCATCCAAGCCGTAACCGCCGTTCTCGTGGCGTTGCAGCATCAGCTCCACGCGGTTGACACCGCGAGCCATCTCCAGCCGAAAGGTGAGGCCAACACGTTTGCCCATACCGCACGGAACCATAAAACGCCACTCCGCAAAACGCCCACCAGGGTCAGCCTCAAAACTCGTCAGACAGTCAACATTGATAGCCTGTGAGTAGCCGCGGTAACGCAGCCAACTGCGGCAGCGGCTCCAGAAAACCATGCGGTCAACCGGTACGCTCGGATGGTTGTTGGTGATCAGCATGCCATCGTATTGGCTGTTCAATGTGCCCCAGGCTGCGTGCACCTGCGCCATGGCACCAGCTCCGTTAGCGAGCACAGCGTAAAGCGAACGTTCTGAGCGCACCTGATTGCCAGTATAAACTGTGTTTATGCGCGCCTGGTGTGCTGGGGGGAGGATCAGCAGCGTTGAAGTATGGCTCTGCGTGCCACTCTCTTGATAAACAGTGGTAGCCAGCTGGCGCTTCTCCGCGCGTAATCCATCCAGTGATTCATCGTACGGGTTCACCGGAATAAACGCGCCCCAACTACCATCGGCAAAGGGAAGCGCCCGCTCAGAGACGTGCGTGACCTCCCCAGCGCGCAGAGTCAAATCAAATGGATATGGCGCACGAACCAGCAGATGATCACCATCACAAACCATCACCTCTCTTCTGATATCATGCGGCCACTGCCAGCAAACCTGATGTGGCAAGCCACCCTCCTTCACAGCGCAGAAGCACTCCGGCGATTCAACCATCCGTAAACCCAATTGGTCGGGGTTATCCTGGAAGTGCAGCTCCGACTCCGAAACTTTGGTGTGGCGGATTTTGACGGCAACTGCCACCCGCATCGCCATTGCGTTACGCCGGCGCAGGGTCACAGCGGACGGTTCCCGCAATCCGGCAGCACTATTGTCCAACAGCTCCAGATCGGTTTTCTTGGCTGTCAAGGCCAGCACTGCGCCGGGCTCAAGGGCGACCTCAGGGATATTATGCAGATCAATCTCCGCTCTGCTGATCAGATCCCAGGCGTGCGTTTTATTCAGATAGCCGCCGGCCCACTGCAAACGATGCGAGTTTTTGCAATCCAGGTTGACCAGGATCAGCACCCCGTCACCATTGCCTTTGATCGAGCGCCAAACCGCGAAGAACGGGCCGCTGTTGCATGCGACGATGCGCAGGGCGGTATTGTGTCCAAACGCCGGATGGGTGTCCAGAATTCGATTCAGACGGGCGATGTGCGCCACCTGGTTACTCTCAGAGCCCCAGTTCAAAGCCGATGCGCCATGCACATCGACCTTCTCTGTGGCGTACCACTCCACACCGTTGGCGATCCCGAATGCCCCTTGATGCGAGAGCATTGCAGAGAGCGCGGTGCGGTTGCGGGCATAAAGCTCGCCGCCCACCCCAGCCAGACGCGCGTTATCGTGGGTCTCCGCGAAGTGTACCAGCGGACCGCAGCGTTCGGCCAACTCAATCGCATGTGGCAGATACCACTCCATTGCGCCGCGATCCACGGTCTGAAAGAGTTCGGAGTAAGCCCAGTTCATATGGGAAGTTGAGAGCAGCTCTTCGGTGACCGCCACCTTGCCGCCCAGGCCCTCCAGCAGAAAAATGGTGTCCGGATACTCTTCGCGCACCCTGGCGATAATAAAACTCCATGTTTTCAGTGCAATCATGTAGCCAGCATCACATCGAAAGCCATCCACTCCCTGACGGCACCAGAAGAGAAAGACCTCCGCCATATAGGCGCAGAGCTGAGGATCTTTGTAATTCAGCTCAACCAGATCGGCCCAGACAACACCCCAGGCGCCGGGCGAAATAAATTCGCCGGCATTCGTCCGGTCATACCACTCAGGGTGATGAATCTGCATCGTAGCAGCCCAGCCCGTGTGGTTGGCTGGCAAATCCATGTAGAGGTATCCCCCTCGGCTGTGAATAGCAGTGATCAGCTCACGGAACTGATCCAGCGGTGTGGCTGTTTTGTCAAACTCAGCCAGCGCAGGGTCAACTGAGAAAAAATCAAGCGCGGCAAAAGCGGAACCATAACGCCCCATGCGCGCGTAGGTGGTCGGCACAGGGTGTACTGGCAGCAACTGCAAGATTCGAAAGCGTTCGGCCCCCATGATTGTATCCAGTTGTCGCATCAGATCGCGGAATTTGCCAGAAGGGGGGATTACCGTGTAGCCTCGCCCGTCAAGATCATCAACTGATCCACGAACCTCCGCATTATCAGGGTTATGGGCCAGCGCCTCACCAAACTGGCGCACAAAAGCGGAGTACATGGAGTTGGCGCAGCATGTGTGAGCAGGCTCCACCTTGATGGTCAAGTTCTCGCCCTCGGGCCACTGCGGGATCGAGGAACCCTCGGCAAAGAAGCAGGCTTTACCAGAGAAGATACCGACCTCCAGCAGCGGAGCGCAGAGGTGAAACTCGCCCGGCGACCTTTCAACCATAGGGACATCGTGCCAGTCTCGGGCCAGAACCGGGTCGCCCGATTGAGTGCAAGCAATGATCTCCGCGCGCTTCACCCGCGCTCGGCCAAGGTTGCAACGAAAGACGGCGCGTCCCTTGACCGCCTGCTCGATTTTGAGGATTACATGAAAGGTGTCGCCCACCCATTTCAAGTGGAATGTCTCTGGTCCGGGTATTTGTTGCATATCAAATAAATATGCCGTATTCGCGGCTTAAAGACAACCAAAAACAGAAAAACGATTTTTTGTGCTGGCCTTTGCTACAACGACAATGATATGGTTCAAACATTATTGGGGTTGTTTATGCCCCGTGAACAGTTACGATTATTTTGTGGATCTCTGGCAAGAAGAAAAGATCGCTACTCTGCGGAGACACCTTGATCGGGCGATCGAATTGGCAGCGGACGATCGTACCCGCTTTTGCATTGCGCAGTTTGTGAAAGTTCTTGATTTTACAGCACTCGATACCTCGGCTACTCGCGCTTATGGGAAATGGTGTGCTTTTCGGGCAGAGGATGACGGGATCCGTTTTATGGATTACGCTACGCAACGTCAGAGCTTTCTGAAGCATTTGCCACCCTTTTCGGGTGTACTCGTAGCTGCGGATCTGCGCCGTCAAGCAGAGGCTCGCGGCTATCAAGTGGTGCTTGGTCATCCCGACATTATGTTCCGGAGCGATTTCGGTTCCGGGCTTGCGGAAGGTTGGCGAAAGCGGCTGTCTTTTAATGCTGTTTGCGTTGAAGCTGGCACGGCTGGCGGTTTCTTCTTGCGCGGTCAGGCAGAGCAGACCGAAATACTCGCTGATCGGAGTGTGCCACTGCGTGGAGGCGGCGAATATCAGATGAAGGTACGCTGCGCGCCACTTCGGGTAATATGGTTTTTAACGGGGGTCATCTCTTCCTGAACCTGTGCTTTTCTGCGGCGACTAGCTGCTTTAGTGCTCAACTGCAATCTTGGCGCCCTTTGGCTGACCTAATGCTGCCAGCAGCTCATCAAAGGCAGGGTCATCAATGTCATAGGGCTTGCCGCCCTTGATGCGCTCAAATTCGCAGGCACGCAGCTTACCACTCTTGTTTTCGTCCTCACCAATCACACCGCTGATGCCAGCCATAGCGCACTCAACACCCTTGACCGCGCAGGCCTGGATCAGCTCCAGGTCGGCCTCATTCGGTGCTGCGGCACGACTGTAGTAACCGCTCTTCTGAACCATGGTCTTCTCAGCGTCGAGCATATCGCCAAATTGCTTGGCAAACCAACCGCCGACATTAACTTGGTCAAGGCGCGGGTGGCCAAAGGCATCGCGCAGGACCGCTTCTCCGTGGGCTTCTTTCTCCGCGATAATGGCATTCACGCAGGCTCCCTCGGAGATAAAGATATTAACGCTGTCGTTCTCATCCATCACCTTGTGCAGCCGTGCGGCCTCGCTCTTAATATCAAAAGCCATCTCCGGCACGTAAACGGCATGAACATCCTCGCGACCAATCGTCAACCCGAATTCAGGCAAACGCGATGAAGCCAGCAGACGCTTACGGTACTCCATGGCAGTGTGGGCGGTCAGCCAGCCACAGTTGCGCCCCATCACCTCATGAATGATCAGCATACGCGAGTTGGCGGAATTTTCTTTTACCACATTGTAAAAAAAGTGCGCCCCCTCTTCGGCGGCTGTCCAAGCTCCCAGGCTCTGACGAATCGGGTAGACATCGTTGTCGATCGTCTTGGGCAGACCCACAACCGTCAGATCGTATCCATTCGCAGCCAAATAGGCGGAGAGATCAGCGGCAGCGATGTTAGTGTCGTCGCCGCCGATGGTATGCAGCACATCCACCTCATCCTTGACCAACTGGTCAGCAGCGACCTTCTGCGGATCTTCGCCCTCTTTCACTAGGCCACGTTTCACGCAATCCTTGACATTCTTCAACTTCACACGGCTGTTGCCGATCGCGCTGCCGCCATGTTGGGTCAAAACCAGGGCGTTGTTGCGGACCTCCTGCGTCACGGCGATGCTATCACCCTTCAGCAAACCCATATATCCGTTGATGTATCCAATAATCTCAATCTGTGGCGCAACCTTTGTATACTCTAAAATTAGATAACCAATTGCAGCGTTTAAACATGGAGCCAGACCACCCGCTGTCAAAATACCGACTTTTTTAACTTCTTTGCCCATTGAATCTCCTTCTCGTTAATTTACGCAGATAAAAAAGAACAAAAAGTATAAACAATGCGTATTGATTTTACAAGTACGCAGTTTATTCCAAAAATTTCGGGTTGACTCTTTTCGTCCTCCCTCGCATAATCGTCGCAATCACAGGAATTGAAATAAAGAAAGGATAACGATGAAAAAATTACACCGCGGTATCACGTCCTTTGCAAGATGCGCGATTTTTATGACTGCGGCAGGTGTATCTCTGTTAATGGCATCGGCGCAGAATTTATCGACGGACTCCCTGCCGAGTATTGGTGCGCCGCCCGCGCAGCCGGGCGATGAGACTTGGTCGTTTATCAATGACCTGAAAGCGCCGCTGTGGGGCAATGGTCTCGGCTGGGGTCCGCACGCGGCCGCGGCAGGCGAGGCCGACCTGAGTCGCGGCATTCGTGTTGATGCGAAATTTCCAGACCCCACAGGGGTACTCAAGACAGCTTATGCCGACCTGGACGACTTTTGTTCAGCGGGTAAGATCGCGACAGGCGGTCCGTTCACGATTGAAACAACAAAGGCCGAAACACCGGTTTTCGAGGCTTACCGGATCGAAGTGACTGCGGAGCGCTGCCGGATTATAGCCGCCGATACAGAAGGCATCCGCCGCGGCGTTTTCAAGGTTCAGGACATGATGCGCTCTGCGGGCGGACCTTTTTTGCAGCTCGGTACAGTTGAACGCAAGCCGTTCATTAAGTCCCGTATCTCCCGCTGCTTTTTCGGCCCGATCAAACGCGCACCGCGATACCGCGACGAGCTGATGGACGACGTGGACTACTACCCTGACCAGTACCTGAATCGCCTGGCGCACGATGGAGTCAATGGGTTGTGGCTGACGGTTGAGTTCCACGATCTGGTTGCGACTAGATTTACTCCCGATGCGGCGAAGGATGCCACGCGACGTCTGGCAAAATTGCGGCGAGTTGCCACCCAGTGCCGGAGGTACGGCATTCGCATCTACATTTTCACGATTGAGCCGCGCGCCTGGTGCAGCGGTGGCAATAATCCGGCACGGTTTGACAATGAGAAGAAGGTTCTGGGAAATTATCCTGAATTGGGAGGGGGCCGAAGAGGCAGCGCGGTTTATTTCTGTCCGATGACTGAGACCGCGCAGGAATATCTCTACGAGGTGGTCAATAAAATCTTCAAGGAAATTCCGGAATTGGGGGGGATCATCAACATATCGCACGGCGAAAGAAGCACAACCTGCCTGAGTTCTCTTCCCTGTCAAAATCCTTGGGAGAGTGGAAAAGTCAACTGTACACGATGTTCAACGAAAGCTCCTTGGGAAATCCTTTATGCGTCATTATCGGCGATGGAGAGGGGGATGCGTGATGCTGCTCCGGATGCTGAACTGATCAGCTGGCATTATATGGGTAATTCACATCATGCTGACTGGGTTTATGAAATTCCGGCACACACCCCCAAAGGTGTTGTTTTGCAGTTACAGTTCGAATCAGGAGTAACAAAGACCCAGTTCGGAAAGAAACTGCAGGGCGGAGACTATTGGCTTGCGACACCCGGCCCAAGTCTCCAATTCGAGCGGCAGGCAGAGATAGCGCGGGATCACGGAACACCGGTTTCAGCAAAAATACAGACGGGGTGTTCTCATGAAGTGGCCTCTATCCCTTATGTCGCAGCCCCTTCCATGATCTACCGTAAATTTACCGCCATGCATCGGCTGGGCGTGTCGCACACCATGTTGGGCTGGTATTTCGGCAACTATCCAGGATTGATGATCAAAGCGGCCGGCGAATTGTCCTTTAATCCGCTCCCCGAAAATGAGGATGACTTTTTACGTCGGCTGGCCTCAGTCTACTGGAAAGCGGGTGATGTGCCAAAGGTGGTTGCGGCGTGGAAATATTTTGCGGAGGGCTATGGGAACTATCCTTTACACAACATGCTTGGATACTACGGACCAATGCACGATGGCCCTGTCTGGCCATTGTTGCTCAAGCCAGTGGACCTTCCCTTGTCGCCCACGTGGCAGATTGGATCCAGCGCGACACTGAAGCCATGGCCTCCGAGCGGTGACCGGATCGGCGAATGTTTGTGGGCGGGCGGCAGTTGGGTTAAGCACTCCATGGAAGATGTTTTAACATTAGAGGAAAACGTTGAGCTATGCCGTCGAATGAGTGTAAGTTGGGACAAGGGCGTGGCGCTATTACATGAGCTGGAGTCAACATACAGAAATGATCCGGAAAGAATATTGGACATGGGAGTCGCGGCTGCCTTGGGTATCCAGTTCCGCAGCGGGTATAATATTCTTAACTTTTATCTCCTGCGTGAGAGAATGCTGCGCATGGAAGGGAGGGAGCGGCTGGACATTCTGAAGCAGCTCGGCGATATTCTGCGTGAAGAATTGGAGCTGGATAAACATTTGCTGAAACTGTGCGAAAAGGATTCACGGCTTGGTTTTCACTCTGAGGCTGAAGGCTACAAGTATTTTCCCGCGAAGATACGCTGGCGGATGCGGCAATTAGAAGCGGTTCTGGCCAAGGATTTGCCGGAAATCAAAAACCAGATTTGTGATGATAAGCTTTTGTTTCCTGAATATACTGGTAAGAAGCCTGCCGGGCTAGCTGCATATGCCGTGCGCGCGACAGCTCCTTTGTGGTCGAAGCCGGAGTTTGACATTCCTCCCGATCTGAAATGGCAGCCGTGCATATATGGTGCCGGCACGTCGCCGGTACAGTGGGCGGCAGCTTACGACGCGGATGCGATATATATAATCGCATCGGATCCTGCGGATACCAATCAGTCTGCGAACGCGTCAACTTTGGTTGGTATGACTGTAAAAATTGAAGCGCGGCGTCTGTGGCCGTGTGCAGGTTTTACTTTCGATCTGGGGGCCAAAAACAAAACAGAAGAAGATGTGCGAATGGTGAAAGCATCTGGGCGGCTGCATGCTGTCGTGCGCATTCCCTTCAATAGTTTTTGGTGGGCTGATGAACCGGCACATCCTGTCAGGGTTGATGTGCAGATCAAAAGAAGGGGCAAAGGGGACAGTTCATGGTGCCCAAAGAATCCCCTTGTACACCGGCTGGTGTTCGGAAGCGCCAATCCCGCCGATCTCGGATGGTTGTTTTTCGATAGCGATACGGGGTTGAAATAATTAGCCCTCTGTTCAAAAAAGTTGGAAACCGGGCCTACGTTTTTGCGTAGCACTGTAGCCGCGGGCTGTGACCACGGTTGGCGCTTTTATAGACCATAGCCAAGCGTTTCGGCTCCTTGTCTCATACCTTGTCAAGCCAGACTAAGTGCGAGACAAAGTTCAAGTCAAAGCTTGCCTATTGCCCAGGGTCGGGGTCGGTATCGGTATCGGTATCGAAAAGTACATAAAATCGACCCCGATGCCGATTCCGACTCCGAGTTGCGTGGCACCACCTATTGACTGCGGAGCCGACCTCTTGTAGGTCCGGTTTCCAACCAAACATGTCCGATTGGAAATCGGACCTACGTTGCTCCCGCGCCAAAGGCGCGCCTCTTCACTCACACACTCGCGCCCTCGCGCCCTTCTCCACTCTGCGCCCAGTGCGCGGGCCTAGTCGCTTAAGCGACTAGAAAAAACAGTTAATTGTTCTTTGCAAAAAATTGTTTATCGAACGTTTATAGGAGTTTAGTGTAGTAGTCGCTCTATGAGCGACACATGCCGCTCATAGAGCGGCTACTACACCCGATGCTGGCCGACGATGGCGGGTGACCCACCTTCCAGTCGTTCGGCGTGGCATGCGATAGCGGATTACGATTGAAAACTGCGCCCTTTTGAAAATCGCCCACCAGCATCGTCGCCGCTATCGTCAACCGAAAATGGGGGAGAACACACCGGCAGGCGTTACTCCCTAATAAACAAAGTGTTGGAAAATGGAAGTGTTAAAAACTTTTGACAGAACGGCTGTCTATCGTTCCGAAACTGCTCTTGTCGGCTTACTGCGCCCGTATCTGGCCAAAGAAAACGAGGCCAGGGCTCTGATCCGAGAACTCTTCGTATTGGCTGCTGACCTCCAGCCCGACTTAACAAACAACTGCCTTTATATCCGCATTCATCGAATGGCCTGCCCGGCGCACGACAAGGCCATCGGCTCACTGCTCCATGACATTACGCAGACCAATTGTATTCACCCTGAAACAGGTATGAAAATGATCTTTGAACTAGCGTAAAATGTTAAAAAGTGCCAAGTCATTTTCCGTCTAGCTCAGGAAATCTGAATTTAGACTGTGCGATGTGCGGAAACTCTTCGCCCTTATTGAGAGTTGTATGGTTAGCCCGCTGCTTTACTAACAAACGCTGCGCGTTTGGGGAACAAAGTTTGTAGTACAGGCTTTTCGTGTCCGACGTAGCTTTTGGTGTAGGCGGGTCAAAAAAGTATTGCAGGCATTTTTACCGGGTGGCATCCATAATGCCGCGGAAATAACCGATAGATTCGGCGATTCCCAGAATCGGATCTTGCATATCCTTCTCGTACTCCAGGCTGCATACACCGCGGTATTGGACCTTGCGCAGGGCGTTGACAACGGCTGTCATATCAATGGCGCCTCGTGGTATTTCAATGCCCCGCCCTTTTTTGGTGGGCTCAGTAACATTTTTAATATGCATGTCATGCAGGCGCTCATGGTAATCCAGGATTGCCTTGACAGGATCTTTGCCGTCACGGAGCTGATGGCCGATGTCAAGGCAGAGGCCGACCCGCTTGTCCATATCCTTGATGCGTGCGATACAGCTCTCAGCATTGGGGAACAGCTCAGGCATGTCAGGGCCATGGTTGTGAATGGCATAATTGATATCATATTCCTGGACCAGATCGTTGATGAGCTCCAACAACTCCTGATTTTCAACACGCTGGTTGTTTGCGCCCCTCTTAAATGGCACGCCCACGAGTGTTTTTACCCCCACTCGTTTTGTATATTCAAAGGCGGTTTTCACGGCCTGTGGCGTCTCCATGTAGATTGGTCCGCAGCCATATCCAGTAACACCATACCCCTTACACTTGGCGTGAAAGGCCATGACTTCATCAGTGGTGCAGTTCAGCGGTAGGTGGAAATCTTTAATACACAGATAGTGTACATCCACCCTCTGAACCATTTTAAGCGCATCTTCCAGGTTGAATTTCACAAAGGTATAGCCAGCGACACCGAGTTTGAACGTGGCAATCGCGTCACTGCTCTCAGCCGCGTTTGCAGGCAGGCCGGTTAAAGTTGGAGTGGCCGCAACTGCTGCCATGCCGAGTCCGGCACTTTTGAAGAAAGAACGTCTGGTGGTCATACTGCCCCTTTTTTATTTGATAATGAGTTCAATCGTTAAGTTGAACGCTACTCGTCCCGGAATGGTTTTTTCTGCTGGAAAAGCTCAAGCCGGGTTTTGATGTTTCCCGCACTCTCTTTGTCACCCTGTTCAATATATAATTTAATGGCCTTTTGAGTGCTGTCAATTGCCCGGCGAAATGATTTGTCCTCAGCGTATGCCACGCCTAGAATCGAGAGCGAGTAGGGATCTTTGTTGTTAGTCAGCGCGCAGGCGCGGCTCGCCATCGCGACTGCGACCTTGGCATCGCGCAGCTCGTCATAGGTCGAGGTTGACATAACCCATGCCATGGCGTTCATGGCCTTGACATCATCGGGGTTCAATTTGAGAGTCTCTTCCGCAGCTTCTATCTTCTGCTGCTCGGTGGCTGTGCGACGCTGGCGCGCGACAATCTTATCATCCTCTTTGAATGTCAGCGCAATGTTGGCCTGCTTGAGACGGGTTTCGATGTCAACTTTGTCAATGGCTTTGATGTAGGCCTCTCTAACAGAGATAATCCGGCTGGTCGCCAGATGCACCAGTTCATCACTGAAGCTCTGCATTCCGATCTTTCGGCTGGTCTGAATCACAGAGTTCAACATATGGGTTTTGGATTCGCGGATCATCGCGCTGACAGCGTTGGTTACCTTTAAAACCTCAAAGGCCGCGATCCGCCCACCGGAAAGCTTTTTACATAAAGTTTGAGCCACTACCCCTTGCAGAGTGTCAGCGAGCATAGTGCGGATCTGATTCTGTTTGTCCGCCGGAAATTTATCGATAATACGGTCAATCGTGGCCACCGCGCTGTTGGTGTGCAGCGTGGCAAAGACCAGGTGGCCGGTTTCAGCGCACTCCAGCGCGGTCTCCATGGTTTCCAGGTCGCGAATCTCGCCCAGCAGAATGATGTCCGGATCTTCGCGCAGGGTCGCCCGCAGCGCCCGGGTAAAAGATTGCGTGTCGCGGTGAACCTCGCGTTGGTTGATGATGGACTTTTTTGATTTATGGACAAACTCGATCGGATCTTCAATCGTGATGATATGCTCATTGCGGGTCTCGTTGATAAAGTCGATCATAGCCGCCAGCGTGGTTGATTTGCCACTGCCAGTCGGGCCGGTGATCACCACCAAGCCTTTGGACATCTGACAGAAATCGCGCAACACCTCTGGCAATCGCAGCTCGTCAAACGTGGGGATTATCTGCGGGATTTGCCGCAGCACAGTGCCGAAACCGTCGCGGTCTTTAAAGCCGTTGACACGGAAACGGGCCAAGCCTGGTATCTCATAGGCGCAGTCGGTATCCCACTCCTGGAGCAACTCGTCATAATTTTTCTGCGGGACAATCTCCTTGAGGATCTCCAGAACAGCCTCACTGGTCAAGGGTGTGCTCTCAATGGCAGAGATGCTTCCATGAATACGCACGTAGGGTGGCTGTTTCGCGAACAGATGCAGATCGCTGCCTTCGTTTGCAACCAGGTATTCGAGGTATCGGTCAATCTTTGCCATGGAGGTGCCTTGTTTTAGTTGTTTGTTTTCGTGTTTTAAAGCACGGTTTTAATTTCTCACAGAGGCACAGAGAACACAGAGAGCAGCAGCCTATTATTCTGAACTCTTCGCAGCTCTGAGAGAATATTTTAAAGTGAAAAATCTTAGAGGTGAAAAATGGGGGAAACATGGGAACCCCGAGCACCTGCTTTACGCCTTTGAGCCTTTGCTAGGGAAACTCTGAAAAGACTCTGAGACCTCTGTGCCTCTGTGAGAGATTTTTAAAGCTGAACAGCTAATTAATAATGCGTTTTATCCCATCTTTCAGCAAAACAACATTAAAGTTCATTAACAAACCAAGATGTTTTTTCATTAGGCGCAGATATGTGAGCAGCTGCTTCTTGTCGATGTCTTTTAACTCCTTAACAGACTTCAACTCAATTATAACCAAATCTTCAACCAACATATCAAGACGATATCCACTATCCGTAATGATCCTTCCACGAAAAACTACAGGAACATCTATTTGTTCAACCACTTTTAACCCTGCTTCTCTCAGTGCAGAGGCCAAGCACTGCTGATATACTGACTCCAGCAAGCCCGGCCCTAATTCTTTATGAACATCAATCGCAATCCCAATAATTTTTTCGGTAAGTTCATTTAGATTTTGGTCAGTCATAAATAACCATCTCTTTATTGAATCCGAGCATTCATTTTCGTGTTTTGTATCTCTCACAGAGTCACAGAGTTCTCAGAGTGTATACTTTTTATCTCTGTACTACTATCATTCATATTCGTGTTTTTTTTGTACGTTTATTATCTCTCACAGAGGCACAGAGAACACAGAGAGTAGCTGAACTTTTCGCAGCACTGAGAGAATATTTTAAGGTGAAAAATC
>Ga0265294_10000956_pt1 | contig 39090 bp, 38 predicted proteins | sample MunlanPumphouse3_FD_192504 | JGI IMG/M metagenome (GOLD analysis project Ga0265294, IMG submission 192504) | Groundwater microbial communities from a municipal landfill in Southern Ontario, Canada - Pumphouse #3 | ecosystem: Environmental > Aquatic > Deep subsurface > Groundwater | place... | reverse complement strand
GGAAGCTGGAGATGGTTACCTAATCCCGCTTTGACAATCAATTTCCCGGCAGGAAAGCATAGAGTGAAATACTATTTTGACGGTGGTGATCATAACTTAAGAGCATTAAGGTTTACAAAGAAATGAATCACTATTAACTGATTACTTTTAAATAGAATAAAAAATCAAAAGTACCATTGTCAATTCGATAATGGTACTTCTATAAATCAAAAAAAAGCTCCTTTTCGAGGAGCTTTTTTAATAATAATCTTTCTAATACTTTATTTTACCAATCTGATAGTATCCAAATCCATGATTTGTCCATTGATTACAGGAACTGCATCTATAAATGAGTCTCCATAACCTAATGTATCAGCAGAAATAACAGTTAGTTCATAATTTCCTTCAGCTAAACCCGGGAACAGAAATCTGCCATTCAAATCTGGAAGAGAAATTAATGTATCTGTTCCTTTTACTAGTTGAACAAATGGATTAGCTTCAGCAGGTAAAGCAACTCCTTTAATTGTACCGCCAAATGTATCAGCAAATGCTCGTATAACTGGCTTAAGAATGTATTTGTTATTTCCGGTTTTCTTAACAGATTTGGAAGCATCAAAATCAATTGTAAAACTATACATCATATCAGCCTCAAGTGTTTCGTGTAAATTAAATTTTAATCCACTTGTATTAGCTGATGGTGTTGTTAGTGGATAAGTAACACCGTCCACTACTACGTTACTATTTGGCCCTAAAAGTAATCTTACCTGACTTATTTTTCCAACAGGAATATAGCTACCGGCCAACATCACTGTTTCACCATTTCTGTAATCTAACAAATTATACAAACCTGGGTCAGTTATTGTCAAATCAACCCATTGAAGCTTAACACTATCTGGACCGTCATAAAATTCGTCGCCAATTCCAACAGAAACACCCAGAATGTCAATATTCACTTCATCATAGACTAAAGAAGGAGCGTCTGTAAGTTTAAATTGAATTTGCGCTTTTCCATCAGTCGAGTTGTTGCTTTCATTTTCACAACTAACTCCTAAAAAAATCATGGAAGCTATTGCAACCATTGACATAAGTCTCGTTAAATTCTTTTTCATCGTTTTATACATTAGATAATTACTTTTTAAATTGTAAAAATGCAATATTTATGATGCAATTTACAATGCTTTACAAAACCAAAGGTATAGCATTTTTTTTTTCATTGTCCGAATTTACAATTTATTATATTTAATATAATTCCATTAATTGTTACTAATAGATACTATATTGTCTGTTTTTTGAACAAATTAATATATACTAAATTAGACATCAATAAATTATGTTCTTCAAAATTTAATATACAAATACCAACAAAAAAGTAACAAGAACGTTATATTTAAATTAATAAAACTTAATCAATTTAATAAATAAGGCAATGAAACCGATATATATTTTACTAATTATGGGAACTCTGTTGACCAATCTAGCAATTGCAAATTCTTTTGAGTCAGACACGTTCAAGACGAAAAGTAATAAAGATGTAGTAATTACATTTATCAAGCACGGATCACTGATGATTTCTGTAGATGGTTTATATATTCAAATAGACCCGGTTTCGTCGTATACGGATTATTCAAAATTCCCAAAAGCAGATTTTATATTGATAACACACGAACATGGCGATCACCTTGATAATAAAGCAATTGAAAATACAACTAAAAACGATACACGACTAATTTTGAATCAATCTAGTCGCAATATAATTTCCAAGGGAGAAGTAATGAAGAATGGCGACAAACAAAAATTGACGAAAAGTATTAGTATTGAAGCTGTTCCTGCGTACAACACTACCAAAGAACACGAGAAATTTCATCCCCTTCATCGTGATAATGGATATATTCTGACTATTGATGGCTTGCGAATTTATATAGCCGGAGATACTGAAGATATTCCCGAAATGAAGTACCTTAAAAATATTGATGTCGCTTTCCTCCCGATAAACCAACCTTATACAATGACGGTTGATCAAGCTGTTAACGCATCAAAAATGTTTAAACCTAAAGTGATTTATCCTTATCATTTTGGAGATACGGATGTAATGCAGATTAAAAAGAAACTTGAAGGTTCTGGTATTGAGGTTAGGTTAAGAAAAATGGAATAAGCTCCTACTCTATCCGTTCTGACTTACCTTAATAAGAGAACGTTTATTCAGAATATTTACTTTTTTACCATCCACGGCAATCAATCCATCGTTCATGAATTCCGACAGAATTCTGTTGATACTTTCTCGACTCGAATCGACCCAGTTACCAATTTCAGATTGCGAAATAGGCATCATAAATTCGTCCGAATCAAAAATATTATCCGAGAATTCAAGTAGTACATCGGCGACATTTCCCCGGGTCTGTTTTTGGGTACGGTTGGAACAACGTTTGTAAATTTCTAATTCACTCTTACAAAGTTCCAGAATAATATAAGATGAAAACTCTTTGTTCTCTTCAAGCAACCTGTGGAAAACACCTAAATCAATAAAGCACACTTCTGAATCGAGTACGGCAGTAACTGAATATTGGTTTATTTTGTTGCCAATGGTCGTTGGTAACCCCATATATGAAGGGGCTTTTATCAGTCGTATAATCTGTTCGTGATAAGGACCGGCAAGATGAATCTTTGCCAAACCCTTTCGTAGAAAAACCACATTTGTAGAGAACATACCCTGTTTAATGATTGAATCACCTTTATTGAAATTGATGACAGCATGGTTATTCTCAAGTTGTTCCATCTGACAACTTTTAAATGTACCAGCCGATTTCATGACACAACCACAATCAAGACATTCATTCTTCATGCTATAAAGATATGAAAAAGTGATACATATCACAAATTATTGTATTATTATTCACTTAATAAAAAAGAAATAATCGATAAATTCTCTCTTAATTTGTAGATAAATAAATCACTGAAAATTATCTACTTATTATGGAAGATTCTAAAGAAGTTACAATGCAAGATCTTTTATCTGAATTACAAATCCTAAAAGATCGGACAACCCAACTTGAAAATGCGCGTCAAGATCAATTATCGATTGCTATCATATCGGGCGATATGGATAAAATCATGGCAGGAATGATTATTTCATTAGCAGCGGCGGCGATGGATACAAAAGTAAAATTATTCTTCTCATTTTGGGGAATAAGCGCGTTACGTGATCCAAAGAAAAAAGCAGAAGGAAAGAGTTTTATATCAAAGATGTTTGGAATGATGTTGCCAAAAAGTAAAAACAAACTCAAACTGTCCAAATACAACATGTTGGGAATGAGTCCCGTAATAATGAAGAAATTGATGAAAGAACAAGGCGTTATGTCGCTTGACGAAATGTTTAAGCAAGCAGGCGAACTTGGCGTTGAGATTACAATTTGTGAAATGACAATGAACCTTATGGGTTTCAAGAAAGAAGAATTGATTGATTACCCAAATATGCGAATTGCAGGAGCAGCAACATTTGTAGCAGATGCTGGAGAAAGTGCCATGCAATGGATGATTTGATAAAGAATAAATAATAAATAATAAAATTATGACAACAGAAGAATTAATGAATGTGGCCGTTGCAAAATCAGTTGATGCGCGCGGTACGGCTTGCCCTGGCCCGTTATTAGAAGCTAAAAAAGCTATTGGAACAATCGGTTCGGGTGATGTAATGGAAATACTCTCGGCTGATGAAGGAACAAAATCAGACATTCCTAAATGGTGCAACAAACAAGGTCACGAATTCCTTGGTACGTTAGAAGAAAATGGATACTTTAAAGTGTACATGAAGAAAAAATAACGTGCTCTATAAAAAGGGTTTAGCATCTATGAACTTTAAACTAAAACATAATGCCAAAATTTTGGTGTTTTCTACGGAAAAAATTTCAGACCCTGCCATTGATATGGCGGGTCTTCTGAAATTACATTATCCACCAACGGTTTACACAATTACGATACCTTGTTCCAGCGGCATCAAACCCGGCTGGATTCTTCATGCCTTTGAAAAGGGATTCGACGGAGTTTTCATTGCTGCCGACGGAAGTGATTGTGTATTTGGAGATTCCTGTACGGAGAAAACAGGAAAACTGGTATCGATAACTCATGAACTAATGAAAACCAAAGAAATAGACACGGCGCGTTTAAGAATGGCAGCTCTTTGTTCTGTATGCAGCGAAGCTTTTGTCAAACATATTCGCAGTTTTAATGATTACCTCTTAAAAACATTACATTCTGATAGTTGATGAATAAAGAAAAAATAATAATTGAATATGATGCTTTGGTTGTAGGTGCAGGTATTGCAGGTGGCGAAGCAGCGCTGAATCTGGCAAACAACGGCTACAAAGTGTTGCTGGTAGAGAAGGATCGTTCTATTGGAGGAAAAATGATTTTGCTGAGTAAAGTCTTTCCCACCCTCGATTGTGCAGCATGTATTACCACACCCAAAGTGTCTGAAATTGCACGTCATAAGAATATAACTATTTTCACGGAAAGTGAAGTGACAAACATTACCAGAAATGCTGAGAATAAGTTCACTGCTCTGATCACAAAAAAACCACGGTACGTGCATGTGGAAGATTGCACTGCATGTCAACTTTGCGAAAAAGCTTGCCCGGTAAATGTGCGCGATCAGTACCAGTTTGGACTGATTGGACGAAAAGCAGCTTTCATCCCATTTAGCATCGCTAACCCAAAAGCAGCGGCAATTGATATTGAAAATTGTACTTTATGCGGAGCTTGCGAAAAGGTATGCCCTACTCATTGTATAGATTTTACAATGGAGACGGAAAATTATGAGTTGCATGCAAAAACCGTAATCATGGCAACAGGTTTCAATCTTTTTGATCCGTTGGAAATGCCTCGCTACGGTTATAATCAATATAAAAACGTGATCACTTCCATGCAAATGGAACGGGAAATAGCGCCTACTCGTCCTTACAACACAATTTTACGACCGGGAGACGGAAAGGTTCCTGATAAAATTGCCTATGTTTTGTGCGTGGGCTCGCGCGATAAAACAGTGGGAAATCCAATATGCTCGCAGGTTTGCTGCATGTATTCCATTAAACAGGCGCAACTTCTAATGGGGGCTTTGCCAATGGCTGATGTAACAATTTATTATATAAATATTCGGTCTTTTGGCAAAGGATTTGAAGAATTCTACCAACAGGCTAAGGGAATGGGAGTGAATTTTATCAAAGGAAAAATCGCCAAAATAACGGAAAAAGAAAATGGTAATCTGATCCTGAGATATGAAGATATTAATGAAGGGGTTCTAAAAGAAGCTGAACATGATATGGTGGTGCTTTCGGTAGGAGCAAAATCGAATCTCAGTGCAACCACCATATTTGAAGATGGAGCACTTAAGTTTGACCCATTCAATTTTATAGAACAGTGCGACTTAATGGGTAGCCCTTCAAAGACAAATATCGATGGTGTTTTTGTTGCAGGTACGGCAAGTGGACCAATGGACATCCCTGATTCAATTCTTTCGGCAGGATCGGCTTCGTCTGAAGCTATCAGTTATTTAATTCAAAATGAACTGGAATGAAAAATAGAATAGGTGTTTATATTTGTCATTGCGGTGGGAACATATCTGATTATGTGGATGTTGAGAAAGTACGACAGGCAGTGGAACATGAAGACGGGGTTGTGTTATCAAAAACTACAATGTTTGCTTGTTCTGATTCTAATCAGAATGAAATGGTGAATGATATAAAAGACTATGGTTTAGATGGAGTTATTGTGGCTTCTTGTTCTCCAAAACTGCATCTCACAACGTTCAGAAACGTTACCGAACGGGGTGATTTGAACAAATATACTTATGTTCACGCCAATATTCGGGAACAAGCTTCTTGGGCTCACTCTGATGATACGGAAGGGGCTACGGAAAAAGCAATTCATCTGGTCAAAGCGGCTATTGCAAAATCACGTTACGCTGAACCTCTATACACTAATCAATTTGAGGCAGAGAAAACTATTGCCGTTATTGGTGCAGGTGTTGCGGGTTTGAAGGCGGCCATCTCTCTTTCTGATAAAAAATCAACGGTTATCCTGATAGAAAAGGAAAACAAAGTTGGCGGACACACGGCTGAATGGGGCGACTTATTTATGTCGGACGAGAAAGGGAACGAGCTTATCAATCGTATATACAGCGATCTGTTTCAACGTGAAAATGTTACGATTCTTATGGGTGCCGAAGTAATTTCTTCGAAAGGTAGTATCGGAAATTTCACTCTAAAAATACGCAAAAGACCTATAAATGAGGGTGATCCAATGGAAATCATGGAGGTTAATGTGGGTTCTGTTGTTGTAGCAACGGGATTCGATCATTATGTTCCTCAAAAAGGGGAATTTGATTACATGATAAATGATAACATAATTACGCTTCCTGAATTTAAACAACTGGTTGATAAATCAACGGGAAACAGATTGATGTACAAAGGAAAAGAGATAAACAATATCGCATATATTTATTGCGTGGGGAGTCGTCAGGAAAATGGTGAAAACACATATTGCTCTCGTTTTTGTTGTACTTCTGTCATTCACACGGCGATAGTGGCGAAAAAGAAATTCAAAAATATCAATAATTTCCATCTGAACAGGGGTATCAGAACATATGGAAAACAGGAATTGCTTTATGCTGAGTCACTTGAATTGGGTGATATTTATCTGCAATTCGATTATAACAATCCTCCTCAAATCACCTCGGAAGGGAAAAAAACCGTTGTGACGGTTAAAGATATTTTGTCGGCTGGTAAAGAATTAGCAGTAGAGACTGATCTGATAGTTTTGGTGACTGGAATGGTTCCTCGTGCAGATCAATCCATCGGAAGCATGTTTAAAATACCAAAAGGCAGGGATAAATTCTATAATGAAATTCATGTGAAACTCCGACCGGTGGAAACGGTTATTGATGGAATAACAATAGCTGGTGCTTGCCAGGGACCAAAAAACATTTCTGAATCGGTGAATTCTGCATTGGCGGCTGCTACTAAATCTTATTCGTATATTAGCAAGGGAACGCTTGAAACTGAACCGATTGTGGCTGAAATAAATCAAGATTTATGTGTTTGGTGTGGCAAATGCCAAGAAGCATGCCCGTTTGACGCTATTGAAAAACAAGTACTGAATGGAAAACCAAATGGCCTTGAAGTACATGACGCATTACCGTCTAATATTGAAAAACAGGAACTGAATGGAAAACCCATAGCAGTCGTAAACACCTCAGTATGCAAGGGTTGCGGCATGTGCGCGCCTGTGTGCCCTGAAGATGCCATAAATCTGATTGGATATACGAGTGAAGAAATAATGAGTATGATCGATGTATTAGCTTAAAATTATGGAAGTAGAAGTAGGAAAAACAGCAAAATACTTGAGGGAAAAACAAGGGGTCCCGGAGCATCTGAAGGAAGAATTGAAAGAATTTAACCGAATTAAAAAGGCAATATCGGAAGCGCTCAAAAATGAAGAATTGACAATTGCTCAACTGTCTGAAAAATTGCAGTTGCCGACATCAGAAGTGATGTATTTTGTGACCACATTAGTGAAATATGGCATTGTGGCAGTAGGACAGATTGATGATATGGACGAGTATTATTCTTATAAATTGGCATAGTGATGGCGACAAAAATAAATCCGACTTTTTCAAAGGAGCTCAAAAAATACGGGACAGTGAATATGAACGCGTGCTACAATTGTGGAACATGCACGGCAATATGTTCATTATCAACTTCCGACGAATCATTTCCGCGTGAAATGGTTCGTAATAGTGTGCTGGGATTGGAAGATGAGATCAAATCGTCGCTAAAACCCTGGGAATGTTATTATTGCGGTGAATGTACATCCAACTGTCCGCAAGAAGCTAACCCGGGTGAACTGATGATGTCTCTACGACGATGGTTGACGGCAAAATATGATTGGACGGGACTTTCAGGGTTATTGTACAAATCGCTTCCTCTAACAATTCTTGCAATGGTAATCGTTTTCGCAGCTGTATTGCTTTTTGCTAATTCGGTGAGTTACAATCTGGAACAGATGCTTCATTTCGGACACTATTTTGAAATGATTGCTATTGGAATTATGATGGTTGTGATATTTTTACCCAACCTGCTAAGAATGTGGTATTTCACTATTGTAAAAACGAATACAAAGGTGCCATTTAAATATTATTTTTCGGCGTTGGAAGATTTATTTGTGAACATGTTAACACAAAAGCGTTCAAGAGATTGCGACGAAAAAAACAACTTCAGATGGCTCGAACACTTCATTCTGGTTTTATCTTATTTGTCGTTGTTGTTTACTACAGTGTTTTTAAACTGGTTCGCGACTGAAAACGTGTTCGTGATAATATTTGGCTATGTGGTTAGTTTACTGATATTTGTAGTGACAATCCATTTTGTTTCTGACAGGGTAAGAAAAAACAAATCATTGAACAGGTTCTCTCAGCCTTCTGATTGGTTGTTTGTTATATGGCTATTATTGATGGGGATTACAGCGTTATTAGTACGACTGTTCATTGATATCGATTTATTGGAGTCCAACAAATGGATGTACATAATTCACCTCACTGTTTTGGCACAATGGGCACTCATTATTGTACCTTTCGGTAAATGGACTCATTTCCTCTATCGATCCTTCGCAATGTATTTTTCAAAACTGAAATCTATAAAGGGTACAAAGTAATATTTGTACCTTTTTTACTCACCCAAAAAAATGATAAGTTCTCTTATTCTTTATCAAATAAAGCAATATTATTACATTCTGCATTTGCTTTCAAAAATACCTTGTTCCCTCGTTCAGAATCGTATACAGTAAAACATGTACATCTTATATAACATATTTCACATTATTTAACTTTAAGGTCTTCCCAACTACCTTCCACGCTCCTCCCACGCTCCTCCCACTATGGTCTCACTAAAATTCAAAATATCTCCAAATGTGTTTTATCAATATTTAACCTTTAAATATGTCGAATAATTGTTCCCAATATTTCTAATAATAACCCAATCACCAACTCCCTTCTCGTCCCCACATTTCTAACAATAACCCAATCGCCAACTCCCTTCTCGTCCCCACATTTCTGATTAAAAACCTAACTCCCTAATGATTCAAATAAAAAAGTCGAGGAACAGAATACTTCTGTCCCCCGACTCAACTATTATGAACTATGAATGTTTTTTAATCGTTTAAATCTGCTTTAAAATATCCGAGATCTTCAATGCGAGATTTAGTTACAAAATTATAGTTTTTGATTACTTCTGCTTGTCCGTTAATAATATATACTTCTGCAGAACGACGGAACATATCTGGATTTTTATTGGCATCGCGCACCAACAAATGACCCATAATAATGTGGCCGGCAGTTTCTACTAATCTGCGTGAATGGAAATCCAAATATTCCTCATCTCGTGGAGCTGAAACAATTTCAGTCAGCTTCTCATACATCTGAGTCATCTTTGAAAGTTTTCGTTTCAACGGTTCAAGTTCTGGAGATACGGGCATTGCTTCATATTCTTTGATACGTTGCAGGTATGTGCCGGTAGTTACGTGACGAATTGCAGCTACTACCTGCAATTGCGTTGTACCTTCATAGATATTGGTGATGCGGGCATCACGGTACAATCGTTCACATTTATAATCTTTCATAAAACCCGATCCACCATGCACTTGCACTGAATCCGATGCGTTTTGATTGGCATATTCACTACTCATTCCTTTTCCAAGTGGAGTAAAAGCATCTGCCAATTTTGAAAAGTATTTCATTTCGTTTCTTTCCTCTGGTGTCAGTTTACGCTCTGCAGAAATATCTTCCAACGTTTTGTACATATCAACAAATCGGCAAGTTTCGTACAATAATGTACGTGATGCATCGGTTTTTGCACGCATGTTGGCAAGTATTTCATATACTGCCGGGAAATTGATGATTTCTTTGTTGAACTGACGGCGCTCCATTGCATATTGACATGCCTCGCGAGTAGCTGCTTCGCTAAGTCCAACGGATTGTGCCATAATTCCCAAACGGGCACCGTTCATCAACGACATAACATACTTGATAAGTCCCATGCGACGGGTTCCGACTAATTCGGCTTTGGCATTTTTATACACCAATTCACAGGTGGGAGCTCCTTTGATACCCATCTTGTTCTCAATACGACGAACATTTACTCCACCGCTTTTCTTGTCATAAATAAACATTGACAATCCACGTGCATCTTTTGTACCTTCTTCTGAACGGGCCAATACTAAATGAATATCTGCATCACCATTGGTGATAAATCGCTTTACTCCATTTAAATACCATTGATCTTCGGCCTGATTATATGTCGCCTTAAGCATAACTGCCTGCAAATCAGACCCCGCATCAGGCTCAGTCAAGTCCATAGACATGGTTTCACCTTCTACTATTCGTGGTAAATACTTGTTTTTTTGTTCTTCACTTCCAAATTCATAAATTGTTGCAGCACATTCCTGAAGCATCCAAATGTTTTGGAAACTCGCATCGGCACGACTAACAATATCGGCTGAAATCATATATGGAACCATCGAGAAATTGAGACCGCCATACTTGCGTGCAAGTGTCATCCCCATTAATCCTGCTTTATTTAGAGCATCCAGATTTTCTGAGGTTTTTGGCGCATATGAAACTCTATTATGATCCAAAGTTGGACCTGTATGATCAACTTCTTCGGAATTTGACTCAACAATTTCACCACAAATTTCACCTACTACTTCCAACACTTTATCATAGCTGTCCAATGTGTCCTCAAAGTCCATTGGAGCATAATCATATGAATCTTTGTCAGCGAAGTTTCTTTCCTTTAATTCCACAATTCGTTTCATCAACGGATGTTCAAGATAATGCTTGAATTGCGGAGTATCTGTATAAAAATTTGACATAATATTTGTATTTTTAACTTCCCTTTCAGGATAAGTAAGATGGTTTATTATTTTGAATTCTTTTTATAGTATTTGATCATCTTTGGAATCACTGTCTCCAATTCGCCTGTAATCACGTAGTCCGCAATGGCGTTAATGGGTGCATTTGCATCGTTATTAATGGAAATAATGATAGAACTTTCCTGCATTCCGGCGATGTGCTGAATCTGACCTGAAATTCCACATGCAATGTACAACTTAGGACGTACAGTTACTCCGGTTTGCCCAATCTGACGTTCATGATCGGTGAATCCGGCATCAACAGCGGCACGTGTTGCACCAACCTCTGCACCAAGCAGATCAGCTAATTCATAAAGCAGATTGAAGTTTTCTTTTGATCCTACACCATAACCTCCTGATACTATAATTGGTGAATTCTTGATGTTTACTTTTGACTTTTCAATATGTCGGTCAATAATAGAAACCACAAAATCATCTTCTGAAACATAGTCATTTACATCATGTTCAACAACTTCGCCTCTATATTTCTGATCGTATACTTCCTTTTTCATTACTCCTTCGCGAACCGTAGCCATCTGTGGACGATGATCGGGATTAACAATAGTAGCAACTATATTTCCTCCAAATGCCGGACGAATTTGATACAAAAGATTCTTATATGACTTACCTGTCTTAACTTCATCATAATCACCGATCTCTAATGAAGTACAATCGGCTGTCAGCCCGCTTCCTAATTTAGAGGAAACACGTGGACCCAAATCACGTCCTATAATTGTTGCTCCCATCAAACAAATCTGGGGCTTTTCTTCTTTAAATAGTCTTACAAGAATTGAGGTGTGTGGCAAAGTTGTATATGGCGAAAGTCTATCGTCATTAAAGATGTGTAATTTATCAACACCATAAGGGAAGACTTGCACTGGTACATCATTTAGTTGTTTTCCTGCAACAATTGCTTCCAATTTACAACCAAGTTGATTCGCCAAAGAACGTCCTTTCGTAAGTAATTCAAGACTAACATCAGCAACAATGCCTTCTTCTACTTCTATATATACAAACAAATTATTCATATTTTTCTTTTTATCCTATTGTATGATTTGCAATTAACTCTTTCATCAACTCTTCAATATCCGTATTGTCAGCAGTTATTTGCTTGCTTTCCTTAGTTTGGAAAACTACGTTTTCTACTTTTTTTACTTTTGTTGGTGACCCGGATAATCCGCATAGAGTTGTGTCAGCTTCTACATCCGCTACACTCCATTCTGTCAAATTCAAATATGGACGAGCACTATAAAGATCTATATAGTCAATATTCTCAGACTGCCTTTCAGTCACAGTTTTTGCATGTTTGTATTTCTGTAGGAATTTGGCATTTCTCGGACGACAAGCATTTGCACTGCTGTTTATAGTCAATAGTACCGGAAGTTTGCACTCTACAATTTCTACTCCGTTATCTAAACGACGCTTTACACGTACTTTAGTTTCAATAATTTCTTCAATATCCTCTGCATAAGTTATTTGAGGAACACCTAACTTCTCAGCTACCTGAGGTCCAACTTGTGCTGTATCTCCATCAATAGCCTGACGACCAGAAATTATAATATCAAAATGTCCTATCTTACGAATTGCCATCGAGAGAGCATATGATGTTGCCAAAGTGTCTGCTCCCGCAAATGCACGATCGGTAAGTAACACTCCGTCATCTGTTCCACGAAATAATCCTTCGCGAAGAATTTCTGCTGCGCGCCCAGGACCCATAGTAAGAATCGTTATCTTTGAACCGGGAAATTGATCTTTAATTCTTAATGCTTGTTCTAATGCATTAAGATCTTCTGGATTGAAGATTGCTGCCAATGCCGCTCTGTTTACAGTTCCATCAGCTTTCATAGCATCTTTCCCAACATTTCGGGTATCAGGAACCTGCTTAGCCAATACAATAATGTTAAAAGCCATCTTTTTAATATATTAAGATTAGTGTAGTTGAAATAAAAACAAACAAATTTACGCATTTTTTTCAGCTCTGACAATAGTTTTAAAAAAAGTTCTTTAAATATAAGCACTAAGCATTTTTAATTCTTGAAAAAAAGTAGCATAATGTATTAAACCAATTGAACAAAAAACTATCTTTGTATATAGCTCACACATTAATTCCACTCTATAATTGATATAGAAAATAAGTGTTTTATAATTACGACTGAATAGTATAATCAGTAATATTTAAAATAATAAAGACACATAAAGAGACCAAATAAAGAATCGTATGAAGAAATTTCAACTCTTATTACTAGTTGTTATTAACGGACTACTAAGTAGTTGCGCAGGCATTAAATATTTAACGATAGAAACACATGAACCTGCTCAAGTTACTTTACCAGCAAATATCCGTTCAGTATTAATAGTAAATAACGTTGTAGAGCAACCCGAAGACATTGGACATTCCTTAAAAAAAATCGGTTCTAAAGATTTTGTGCACATAAAAGCAAACATTGACAGTACTGCAATTTTTTACACTGAAGCCCTATCTCAATTTCTAAATGAGGAGAATTATTTCGAAAATGTAGTATTACTTAATAAACCTTTGAGAACTGATAACGATTTTTGGGAACAAAACCCCATCGATCCCCAAACTATGAATAATTTACGCAATGTTACAGGTACAGATGCCATTATTTCTCTTGACAAACTTATTGTTCAAACCAATCGTGAAGATCAATTTGTTCAACAAAATATTATCTATGGTAATTTAAAAGCCAATATTCATTCAATTATTCATGTTTATCTTCCATCATTGGACGGCAAAATACCAACCATTCAATTCAATGATAGTTTAACATGGGAAGGATTTGATTTAAAGAAATCTTTAAGTATGGATGAATTTATGCTTCCAACAAGAGAAGATGCAATTAAAAAATTGACGGTTTATGCAGCAGAAAAAATGACTTATGTTTTTTCACCTCATTGGGTAATGCAGGACAGATGGTATTATACACTTCCAAACACTCCAATGCGACAAGGAGAAGTGCTTGCACAAGATAACAAGTGGATTGAAGCAATTGAAAGATGGGAGTTTTTCTATAATACCGAAAATAACAAAAACAAAAAAGCAAAAGCTGCGAACAATATCGCTCTTGCTTATGAAATGATTGATGATATGGACAATGCCCATGAATGGATTGTCATTTCAGAGGATTTATTCATACAAACAACAAGTCAAAATTCATTGGAAAGAAAAAGAGCAAAAATATATAAAGCTGAAATCTTACGAAGACGAGATAGCTCAAATAAATTAGATATGCAAACTACATAGATGTTTGGATTAATTGATTTTGACAACATTAAATAAGTTCATTTATTTAATGGATTTATTGTATTTTTTTACAGTTTAAACTGTAAAAAAACTTTCATACAATTTTATATATTAAATTAAAAATGTTACCTTTGCATCAAATCTTCAAAAGGAGAATAAAAGAAACTTTTGTTTTCCATAATTCAAAACAAATTACAATTCTCAATTATATAATAGATAACATTTTAAGCTATGTTTAATTAGAGCTTTGTTCTTATTTAAACACCTTCTTTAACAAACAACATTTTTTGCGCAAACAAGTCAAAAAGAAAATCAATACGTTTTAAATGACATATAATATTATTGAACTAAACGAAAAGCTCACCACCGAATTGCGTGCACTAGCTAAAGAAATGGGCATCAGACGTCCCGATGCTTATAAAAAAGAAGCATTGATTTATAAAATACTCGATGAACAAGCGATTGCAGAAACAAAAAAACTGAGCAACTCAGCTTCGACAAGGCTATTTAACAAGAACCAACCGGAACAGAAAAAAACTGAAAAGTCCCAAGATAATAAAACAGACATCAAACCTGTAAAAAAAGAGGAAAAGTACGTTATTAAAGTTGGGAAAAAGGAGATTAATCCAATTGAAGAAGAAATTGTGACTAAACAAAATACTTCAACTCAATCTCAAATAATTAAGAAAACTGATCCTGAAATTAAAAAGGTTTCAGCTAATATGATAACCGCAGAAACCTCAAAAAAAGAAGAAATAAAAAAACAATCTATTGAGATATTTCAACAAAGTTTTGCTCCTGAAGCAAAAAAAGACGATAAAAAAGTGGATGAGGTTATAGATAAACATCCATTTAAACCGACTCAATTGGTATTTCGATCAAGTAAAAAAAGGAATGAAGAGAAACCAAACATTTCTGCGGTAACACTCCCTTTGGTTGTAGCGGAAGATTCTTCCAGTGAAGAAGAGCCAATTATACCGGAAATGGAAGCAATTTTGGAGGAGGAAAAACCTCTTTTAGAAGATCTTATAGCTCCATCACAACCACAACAACGCCAACCAGTTCAACAGAAGAATAAAATTCAAATAAAGCAACCACAACAAGTTCAATTAAAAGAAAAAGAACCAACTTTTGATTTTGATGGAATATTAAATTCAACAGGAGTATTGGAAATAATTTCTGATGGTTATGGTTTTTTACGATCATCTGACTATAATTATATGTCTTCTCCTGATGACGTATATGTATCACAATCACAAATCCGTTTATTTGGACTGAAAACAGGTGATGTTGTTGAAGGACCTATTCGTCCACCTAGAGAAGGTGAAAAATTCTTTCCACTGGTAAAAGTGGATAGAATTAATGGACGTAAACCAGAAGATGTTCGTGATCGTGTACCTTTCGATCATTTGAAACCTCTCTTTCCAAACGAGAAATTTAACCTGACAAAAGGTCATAATGATAATCTTTCATGTAGAGTTGTAGACTTGTTTTCACCTATAGGCAAAGGGCAACGTGGACTTATTGTTGCACAACCTAAAACGGGTAAAACGATGTTATTGAAAGATATAGCTAATGCTATTGCATATAATCATCCAGATGTTTATATGATTATCTTGTTGATTGATGAGCGTCCTGAAGAAGTAACTGACATGGAACGCAGTGTCAATGCAGAGGTAATAGCTTCTACTTTTGACGAACCTGCAGATAGACATGTAAAGATTGCAGAAATCGTGTTAAATAAAGCAAAACGTTTAGTGGAATGTGGACACGATGTAGTAATTCTACTTGATTCTATTACTCGTTTAGCACGTGCTTATAATACTGTTCAACCAGCGTCAGGTAAAGTTCTTTCAGGTGGTGTAGATGCAAATGCATTACACAAACCAAAACGTTTCTTTGGTGCAGCAAGAAATATTGAGAATGGTGGATCACTCACAATTATTGCAACAGCTTTAACAGATACTGGTTCAAAGATGGATGATGTAATCTTTGAGGAGTTTAAAGGAACAGGTAATATGGAACTTCAGCTTGACAGAAAGCTATCTAATAAACGCGTCTTTCCTGCAGTTGATATTATTGCTTCAAGTACACGTCGCGACGACTTACTTCTTTCTGAAGACACACTTAATCGTATGTGGATACTACGAAATTATATGGCAGATATGAATTCTGTTGAAGCAATGGAGTTTTTACTTACTCGATTAAGAAGAACAAGAAATAATGAAGAATTCCTTATCTCAATGAATGACTAATTTCATAGATAATAAATAATATAAATGGGCTGATCATATGATCAGCCCATTTTGTTAAGTAATAAAATCATAACTCTTTAAGTTTCATATCTATTAAATAATCAGTAATTTTGCTAACAGTATTTACTATAATAAACAAATAAAATTCATGAAATGTCTAATGAAAAAGACTATGAGAAAATAACTAAAGTCATCGACCTTGAGGATGCAAATAAGTTTGGTTTTCGAATAATGTGGCCACTATTTCTTGGATTATTCGTACCATATTTGATTATATATTGGAAAGATATCATATATAATTTTACTGAAGATTGGTCATTTTCTAGATACATGATTGACACTTTGATTATTATAATAGCCTGTTTTATAGGAATCATTTTACATGAATTTATCCACGCAATTACTTGGATGATTGCGGCAAAAAAAAGTTGGAGAACAATTAAGTTTGGTATTATTTGGAAAACTATTTCTCCATATTGTCATTGTGCTGAACCTATGAAAATAAAGCATTATCGATTAGGTGCCATTATGCCAGCCATTTTACTTGGTGTAATCCCACTGATCATAAGCTATCTAATAGGAAATTTCATATGGTTTTTCTTCGGCTTTTTATTTATATTAGGTGCAATAGGCGATTTCCTGATCATTCAAATTCTTTGTGACGAGAAACCAAATGATTATGCGCTTGATCATCCCACTGAAGCAGGATGTTATGTGTATAGAAAGATAAGTATTTAGTTAATCAAATTAAGATTTGAATCTACAACCAGATATTATTAGGATATATGACATCTTCCAGAAATAAAGCATGTCCCGGTACTGAATCACCAGCTAAGCAACGGTTTTTAGCTTCAATAATACGACGCAAGCCCCTTTGATCAAGTCTTCCTCTACCCGCTTCCAATAGAGTACCAACAATAGCGCGCACCATATTTCTCAAAAAGCGGTCGGCAGTTAAAGTAAAAACGTATATGTTTTCACTTGTTTTTGTACATTGAGCAAATGATATCACACAATTATTAGTTTTCACATCCGTATGGAGTTTGCTAAAACTAGTAAAATCGTTGTATTCTTTTAATATAGTACACAATTGGTTGATTAATTCGAGATTTGGGTGGAAGAAAATCCGATGCGTCAATTCATTTAAGAATGGATCTTTGCTTGTAGTTATATAATAAGAATAAGTTCTTGAAATAGCTGAGAAACGAGCGTGAGCATCAAGTTTAACCTGACGGATATCATTGATAGATATTGATTTAGACAAAAAGCTATTCAGCTTATTAACAAGTTCTATTGGATTAAAAGGTTGCCCATTCCAATCGAAATGAGCAACCATTTTTCTTGCATGCACACCTGCATCTGTGCGTCCTGCCCCAGTTATTTCAACTTCCTGTCTTAAAATAATGCTCAATGCTTCCTGCAATTCTTGCTGTATACTTATTCCATTAGGTTGAATTTGCCAACCCACATAGTTTTTACCATTATAAGCTAGAGTGATAAAGAATCGTTGCATTTAAAATCTATATAATTTATCTTACTGTAATATGGAAGCAAGCCTGATTACGTTCATGTTTGATATAACATCGTTCCTGGCTTTTCAAGTCAAATAATACTTGAGCAAGAATCAGTTTTAATTGATCTTGTGACAAAGTATTTATTGTATCGCTATCGATTTTGTCAAAGCGCTTCCATGAAACATCAAAAGTTGTTCCATAACGATGAGCGGAATTATCACTTGCATTCATGTTACGCTTCACAAGCTTACTTAAATCCTCTTCTGTTCTGGTTACGCTGGTAACATTCAATTTGTACAAAGGTAAATCTTTACGATATAGAGAGTCACGAAAATTAATTGATATATCTGTCAATAATTTTGCTGCTGACGGAACCAGAAAAGGAATTGAATGCGTTAAATCATACAACTTAAACAACTCTAAATCATCAGGTAATCGTAACAAGCTGTCTTGCAGAATTATTGTATCACTTCTCAAAGCAATGGGTTGAACACCATTTTGTAATGCAGCTGTAAGATGAAGATCATGTAAATCATTGAACTCACGATTGTAATTTCCTAAAAAACGATCCTTTCGTTCATTCTTGACTTTAGCTTTCGCAGATTCAAATTCATTTTCTTTTTTTGAACATGACGAAGCAATTATTACTAAAAAACCAATCAACAATAAATATAAAGTTCTCTTCATCCCACTAACAAGTTAGCCATTTAATGCTTTAAGTTTTATCTTTGTAAGCATTTGCTTAGTGTTAAGAGGAAATTCACCTTCCATCATCCATCCATAATAACCTGGTTCTTTTTCAAGTATTTCCAAGACAGGTTTTCCTTTATGTTTGCCAAAGTTAAACACTTCAACACCTTTATCATTCATAACGATACGACCTGCAAAATCAACATTATTGTTAAAAGATCCGTATTCTTTAGAAAGGTAATCAACATCATTTTGCAAATCTGGATATCTATCCAGTTGTGATTTAAGCACTTCGTAAGTTGCGAGTGTATCTGCTTCAGCAGAATGAGCATCAATCAGAGTTTTATCACAATAGAATTTATAAGCAGCCTCCAGCGTGCGTTGTTCCTTCTTATGAAAAATGATTTGCACATCAATAAACTTCCGTTTACTAAAGTCGAAATCGATATCTGCTCTCAAGAATTCTTCTGAAAGCATAGGTACATCAAAACGACTTGAATTAAAACCAGCAATATCACAACCTTCCAATTGAATCGCCAATGATTTTGCTATTTGTTTAAATGTTGGTGCATCTTTTACATCTTCGTCTTTTATACCGTGAATTGCCGTTGATTCCTCAGGAATATGCATTTCAGGATTTATCCGTTTAGTCTTTGATTCTTCTTTTCCGTTAGGGAAAACTTTTAAATATGATATTTCAACTATTCTGTCTTTAGCCAAATTTATACCTGTTGTTTCCAAATCGAAAAACACTAGGGGGTTCTTTAATTTCAATTCCATTTCTTATTATCTATATCACTCGTTCAGCATCATTGGCATTAGCAATGTTAGCATATCTTCATTATCTGCATTCTCTGTAGGAACAATAATTCCTGCACGTGATGGATCAGAAAGTTCAATTTTTACTTCTGTAGAAGGAATATTATTCAGAATATCCACTAAAAAGATGGCTTTGAATCCGATGCTCATAACAGTACCTTCATAGTTGCAGGCGATAATTTCTTCTGCAGCAGTCAAATAGTCAATATCTTGGGCCGATACAACGATTCTGTCTTCTGATAATTGCAATTTCACCAAACTACTGGCTGGATTTGAAAATACAGCAACACGTTTCAGTGTATTAACAAGTGACAACCTGTCCAATACAACAAAGTTAGGATTATTGGTAGGAATCACAGAATTATAATTGGGATAACGTCCTTCTACAAATCGACAAATCATCTTAAAGTTTGGTGTTGTGATGTAGGCATTATTTTCATCAAAGTTAATCACAACTTCACCGTTCTCTTTTGGTAACAGCGTTTTCAGAAGATTAGCCGGTTTCTTGGGCAAGATAAAAGATGAACGTCCTTCTCCTTTTGCATCTTTTGTTATTACGCGAACCAATTTATGTCCATCTGAAGCTACAAAAGTAAGATCATCTGCAGTTATATCGAAATAAATTCCATTCATAACAGGACGCAATTCATCATCAGCCGTAGCAAAAACTGTTTTGTTGATACCGTTCAGCAAAATTGAAGAGTCCATTTTCAAGGTCATGGCGGTATCGTTCAGATCATGAGGAACCGGATATTCATCGCTTTTTAATCCCACGAAATTGTATTTCCCGTTATGATAATAAATGTAGACCTCAAGTGTCTCATCATTTACTTCAAACGTTAATGGTTGATCTGGTAATTCACGAAGTGGGTCTAACAAATTCTTAGCATTGATAGCAAGACTGCCTTTTCCTGTAGAATCACTCACCACCACTTTGGTTTCCAAGCGAGTTTCACTATCGGCTGCTGTGAGTAATAGCTCATCACCTTGCAATTCCAGCAAGAAACAATCTAAAATAGGCAAAGTACTTTTCGAATTAATAACCCTGCTTATAGCTTGCAAATGGTTTAATAATGTTGCACTTGATACTACAAATTTCATAATGAATGTATTTAATATATTATTTTTCGACGATTCTGTTTGTGGAACAAATATATAAAATTATCTGCTAGAAAGGGAAGATTTTGCTCATTTTTTATTCCTTGGATGATGCTCAATAATCTCTTGTCTTAGAAAATTTCTATCTATATGAGTATAAATTTCAGTAGTTGTTATCTTTTCATGTCCCATCATTTCTTGTATTGCTCTAATATTTGCTCCGCGTTCCAACAGATGTGTTGCAAAAGAGTGCCTGAATGTATGAGGGCTCACATCTTTTTTTATTCCTGTTTTTTCAACATATTCTTTAATAAAATGAAATACTGTGATTCGCGAAATTGCGGTCCCTCTTGAACTAATAAAAACTATATCTTCGTTCCCTCTTTTAATTTTCTGTTTTTTACGGTAAATAATGTAATTGTTTATTTTGCCGATTGCTATATCTGAAATGGGCACCAATCGTTGTTTGCTGCCCTTTCCTTCTACCCGGATGAAATTCTCATCAAAATAGAGATTCGAGAATTTCAAGCCTGTAAGCTCCGACACACGTATTCCGCAGCTGTAAAGGGTTTCAATTATAGCTGCATTTCTTGTACCTTCCATTGTTGAAAGGTCTATCACTCCCAAAATTCTATCAATCTCGTCAATAGATAGTACAACGGGAAGTTTTAGTCCGATTTTGGGTGCCTCCAATAATTCTGAAGGATCATTATCTATATACTCGTCGAGTTCTAAAAAACGAAAGAATGATTTTATTGAAGATATTATTCGTGCAATTGATCTAGCTTTTATATTTTGATCGTAAAGCCCCGCTATAAATTCTTCTAAATGAGTATAATTCAGTTTATTATATATCAACTTCTGTACATCAACATAAGCATTCAATTTTGCCAAATCGGTCATATAAGCTTCTATCGTATTCTTTGATAATCCCTTTTCGAGTAACAAATAACGTCTGTATTTATCAATAACTGAGTCTTTTGTCGAGGAAAAATCATGATTAATCTTCTTCATTATCATATACTTTGGGAAGTACAATAGATGAATAAAGAAGAAAGATTGCTGCTATGACCATGATCACGGCCCATTCATTTTTATTAATAAACATCAAATAAGTGGCTACAGCCATTAGGATACATGAAAACACCTGAAACAAGAACAATCGCTTTCCCCGAATGCTTTTGCCGGGATAAGGTGTCATCATGGTGATGATGGTGAAAATGGCAACAGCAACTGCCATTACCCAAGGTGCAATTAGAGGATAAAAAGCATATAATACAGCGGCTATCAGGATAATGATTGCTGATGCTTTGTACAGAAGATCTTTTGTTTTGTTCATAGTTTTTGTTATAGCTATTATCTCTAAAGTTTAAATCGAACTTTAGTAAGCAAAGATAAGTATTATCTTATGTATTTCATCACTTTCTTTAAAGTTATCTACGAATATATGATTCTTAATAATTGATAAAATTTAATGTGGACGCTGGATTTAGTTTCAAAACTCCATCGGGATATAGTGGGAGCATGGTGGGAGCATCACCAAGATTGCAAAGGTACAAAAATTGAGTTGTAACGGATGAACAACTGAGCTGTAACGGAGCTAAAGAAGATGAGCAATAATGGTTTGGTGGAGATATGATAACATGGAACCACAGACTCCTGCCTACCCATTAGATTTTCAAATATTTAGAGTTGTTTAAGTTTTTATTCTTCGATAACAAAAACGTCTTCATTTTCTTTTTTCATGCGATAGTTTTCGCGGGCGTATTTTTCTAAATCGGAATCATCGGATTGGAGTTCTTCCAACTTTTTCTTGTCACGGGTTGTCTGACTCTGATAAAATTCAATCTGATTTTTGAGAGAATTGATTTGTTTTTCGTATTTGAATTTCTGTGGTAAACCGCTGTCGCTAAACAAGAAAAGAATTGCCATTAATACAACAACAATAATAATCTGGACTTTTGTAAGTCCCAGAATCCTATTATTTTTTTCTTTTTCGTTTTGTAACATATATTGAAATAATTAATTTCTTTACAAAAATAGATATTATTTTAGACAATTAGTGCAGTTTTATGGTTGAATAAAATTATATATTGAAATCTATTTATTTCGGACAAAATAAGTTATCTTTACGCTTCAGAAAACAATAATTTACTATTCTATGATTAAAAAACTTCTGTGCACAAGCATCGCATTTCTAATTTTAAGTTCGTATGCATTTTCTTGCACAAATTTCCTAATAGGTAAAAAAGCTTCAAAAGACGGATCGACATTCATCTCTTATTCTGCCGATTCTTACAGTTTATATGGTGAATTATATCATTGGTCTGCAGCAAATTACAAAAAAGGCGAAAAGCTAAAGGTTTATGAATGGGATACCGGAAAATATCTGGGCGACATTCCACAGGTGGCACAAACTTATAATGTAATTGGTAATATGAACGAACATCAGGTGGCCATTGGTGAAACCACCTTTGGTGGACGTGAAGAATTGACTGATACTACGGGCATCATGGATTACGGCAGTCTGATTTACATTGCTTTGCAGCGGGCAAAATCAGCACGTGAAGCTATTAAAATTATGACCGATCTGGTAAAGAAACATGGTTATTACAGTAGTGGTGAATCATTTTCTATTGCCGATCCTAATGAAGTGTGGATTATGGAAATGATTGGAAAAGGCACGGGAAATAAAGGTGCTGTATGGGTAGCTATTCGCATCCCCGACGATTGCGTATCGGCTCATGCTAATCAGGCTCGTATTCAGCAAATCCCTTTGAACGACCCGGAGAATTGCATTTATTCACCCGATGTTATTTCTTTTGCTCGTGAAAAAGGTTATTACAAAGGACTTGACAAAGATTTTAGTTTTGCTAAAGCTTATGCTCCACTGGACTTTGGAGCTCTAAGGTTTTGCGAAGCACGCGTATGGTCGTTCTTCAATCAAATTAATAATGATATGGCAAAATATGTAACTTATGCTTTGGGACAAACTACTGACCCTATGCCTTTATATATTAAGCCTGATGAAAAACTTAGTGTATCTGATGTTCAGCGTTATATGCGAGATCATTATGAAGAAACACCTCTTGATTTAAGATTTGATTCAGGAGGAGGACTTTTTGGTGCACCTTACAGATTATCTCCACTGCAATGGGAAGTAGATTCCGTTATGTATTGCAATGAACGTCCTATAGCCACACAGCAAACGGGATTTTCATTTGTTGCGCAAATGCGCTCATGGCTGCCAAATCCGATTGGTGGAATCTTTTGGTTTGGTGTGGATGATGCGGCTCAAACGGTTTACTATCCGGTATATTGTGCAAATAATGATACCCCGGAAGAAATGCGTGTTGGTAATGGTGATTTCACGACCTATTCAGGTACATCAGCTTTTTGGATTCACAATATGGTTTCAAATATGGTTTATAACAGATACAGCGATATGATTATAGATGTACAATCGCTTCAAGGTAAACTAGAATCGTTATTTGCTGACAATCAAGCGAAAGTAGAAAAAGAGGCACTGACACTCTATGAAAGTTCTTCTGAAAAGGCTATCAACTATCTGACAAATTACACAAATTCAGAAGTGGCTGATGGGATCGCTCAATGGAAAAAGTTAGGTGAGTATCTTTTGGTTAAATACATGGATGGAGGTATTAAAATAGAAGAGCAGGGACAATTCAAACGTAATGAACATGGTGAACCCATCTATCCTAAACGTCCGGGGTATTCAGAGGAACAACGTCGTAGAATAGTTGAAGAGACAGGCGACAAATATAAAGTATTATTCTAATTCAATTTTCAATCTTAAAACATTAATTAAAAAAGAAATGGATAACGAAACATTATTGGCAAGTGTTACAAGTAAAGCTCAAAATTGGCTGAAAGGTAATTATGACAATGAAACAAAAAAAGAAGTACAGGCAATGTTGGATAACGACAACAAAGCACTACTGATTGATGCATTCTATAAGGATTTGGAATTTGGAACGGGCGGACTTCGTGGAGTAATGGGAGCCGGAAGCAATAGAATGAATATTTATACAGTTGGTTCAGCAACGCAAGGACTGTCAAACTATCTGTTGAAAGAGTTTTCAGATATTGATCAGATAAAAGTGGTTGTGGGATACGATTGTAGAAACAATAGTCGCAAATTTGCAGAAATAACTGCTGATATATTTAGCGCAAACGGCATCAAAGTATTCCTTTTTGAGAATTTGCGCCCAACGCCCGAGATTTCTTATGCAATCCGTAAACTTGGTTGCCAGAGCGGTATAATGATCACTGCTTCACATAATCCAAAAGAATATAATGGGTACAAAACTTATTGGAATGATGGTGCTCAAGTGATTGCTCCGCATGATAAGAATATTATCGCAGAAGTAAACAATATAGTGTCTATTGATGCTATCAAATTTAATGGAAACAAGAATTTGATAGAAATTATTGGAAAAGATATGGATAATGCTTTTATTGAGGAGGTTAAACGACTGGTTCTCTCTCCTGAAGCCATTGCCCATAATCACGACATAAAAATTGTTTATACACCTATTCATGGAACAGGTATCACTCTTATCCCTGATGCATTAAAGGCTATCGGTTTTACTAATATTATTGATGTACCGGAACAGAATGTTATTAGCGGAGATTTCCCAACTGTGGTTTCACCAAATCCTGAGGAACCTTCGGCTATGCAAATGGCAATAAAAAGGGCTATCGAGACTGATGCTGAGATTGTTATGGCTAGCGACCCGGACGGCGACCGCATCGGTACGGCTATACGAGATAATAATGGTGAATTTATGCTTGTGAACGGTAATCAAACAATGCTCATTTTCTTGTATTACTTGATGACTCGCCGCAAAGAACTGAACTTGTTAAAAGGGAATGAATATGTTGTTAAAACAATTGTCAGCACTGAATTAGTAAAAACAATAGCCATCAAGAATAATATCAAAATATTCGATTGCTATACTGGTTTCAAATGGATTGCTGATACCATTCGCAAAAATGAAGGTATAAATAATTATATCGGCGGCGGAGAAGAGAGTTACGGCTTTCTTGCAGGAGATTTTGTTCGCGATAAAGATTCGGTTTCGGCTTGTACTTTATTCGCCGAGATTACTGCTTGGGCAAAAGATAACGGAAAAACCATGTACCAAATGCTTCAGGATATTTATGTTGAATATGGTTATTCAAAAGAAGTAGGAATCTCCTTGGTGAGAAAAGGAAAAGAAGGTGCAGATGAAATTGAAGCGATGATGAAAAATTATCGCACTAACCCAATGAAATCGATAGGAGGTTCGTCAGTTGTATTATGTAAAGATTTTGCTAAACTGGAAGCGATGGATTATGTTAATAATGAACATATTACACTTGGGATGCCTACAACCTCAAATGTTTTGCAATATTGCACAGAAGATGGGACCAAACTTTCTATTCGCCCTTCGGGTACTGAACCCAAAATAAAATATTATATAGAAGTGCATGGGAAAGTGAATTCTCGTGACGAACTCAATGAGGCTGAACAAAAAGCAAATGCCAAGATTGAACTGATACGTAAAGACTTAGGCATATAATTAAATCAACATGGGAAGAAAACTTACAGTAGCATTGGTTGCTCACGACCACCGTAAAGCAGATATGGTTGATTGGGTAATATTTAATTCCGATTTTCTTTCGGATCATCACTTGGTCTGCACAGGAACAACCGGAACATTAGTACGCGAAGCTTTAATTCAGGAAGGAATAGAAAATCCTGATGTCATATGTATGCACTCGGGACCAATGGGTGGTGATGCTGAAATTGCAGCAATGGTTGTTCGAAAAGAAATTGATATAGCTGTGTTCTTAATCGATGACTTGAACCCTCAACCGCACGAAGCGGATATCATGATGCTGCTTCGTCAGTGCAGGGTTCACAATGTGCCCATTGCATGTAATCGGTATAGTGCCGACTTGATGATTACCAGCAGTTTATGGGAAGATGATTCTTATGAACCTACGCCTCCACTATACGTAGAGTACGTTCGGAATAAAAAATAATTGCACATACTTTATTGAGTGAAATTTTTAAATATACTATAAAATGAATAGGACAACATATTGTTGTCCCATTCATTTTATTAAGCTTTACTTACTCAGCTTCAGATTCTTCTTGTAAAATATACAATCCATTGCGATTGCAAATCATTATTAACCCCGCGTTTATGAGGACAACTTATGAGTTGTCATCTATCATCTTTTTAATATCATTTTTATGACCGTAAACAACAATAATATCACCTCCTTCAAGCACGGTTTTAGCATTTACAATATCTCCGGCTTTCAATATGAATGTCTTAGCACCGATTTGGTTCTGTTGACTAATCTGTTTAAGCTTTGTAAGAACAATTACATTGTAGTTTTTATTAAGTTCGGTTTCAGCAATACTTTTTCCTATTAGTTTTCGAGGTACTAAAGCTTCTACTATGTAATGGTCGCTTGTAACTTCAAACAGATTAATGTAGTTCTTAACGGAAAGCTTCATCGCCCAACGTTCGGCAGATTCAGTTTCGGGACGAATAATATCTGAAACTCCCATAGCTTCAAGCACACTCTCCTGAAGTCCGGTGATAGAGCGAACAGTGATTTTCTGTACTCCCCTTTTCTTCAACATTGCGGTAATCAAAAGGCTTTCACCTTCATCTGCCCCTCCGCACACCACTGCCATATCAGTATTTTTTAATGGTAAATGGTTTGCAGCAATCGGATCTGTGCTATCCAGACAAATTACATTTGTCAAATTGTCTTTGCATGCCTCCACACGATTCATTGATTTGTCTACACCAATCACTTCGTGTCCCATCGCGACTAATCGCTCTGCCAGTGCCGCTCCAAAATGTCCGAGTCCTATAACAACAAATTTCATTTTAATATGGTTCTAGTTTATTAATATTTCTTCTGTAGGATATCTGTATTTTGTGTATTTCACTTGTCGCATCATACTTGATAACAGTGTGTACAAACTGACTCGTCCTACAAACATAGTTAATATAATCACTAACTTACCGGGATCTGAAAGATATGGCGTCACACTTCTGCTCAATCCTACAGTACCGTAAGCTGATACTGTTTCAAAAAGTAAATCCATAGGCTCTTTGTCTGATTCAATAACTATCATCACAAAAGTAATAATCATTATGAATAAAATGGCCAGTGTCATTTGAGCAAATGCTCTTAACACAGATTGATGTGAAATTTCGCGTCCTCTGAATTCAATACGTTTTTTACCTCTTACAAGTGCAATAAAATTCATAAAAGCAACGGCAAAAGTACTTGTTTTTATACCACCCCCGGTTGAAGCCGGTGATGCTCCAATCCACATGAGTACAATGAACAAAAGTGAGGTAGGAATTGATAATGAAGCTGTATTTGTACTGTTAAAACCTGCTGTTCTTGTTGTTACTGAACCAAAAAAGGCTGCCGTCCATTTTCCAAACGCCGATGTATATTCGGTTAAAACTCCATCTTTCTCAAAAACATAGAAACCTACCGTTCCTAAAACTAACAGAATGGCAGTTGTTATTAATACAATTTGAGAATTTACACTAATCACCAAAGATGAATAAGTGTATTTCTCATTTCTGATAACTCGCTTGATTATATTTCTGATATTGGTTGTGAAATATTCCCAAATGTTGTGAATAATCGGAAATCCTAATCCACCAAAGATTATTAATCCTGATATGACAATATGAACCGGATAGTCAAATCGGATGCGAATGTCATATAAATTACCTGATAAAGTGGAATAACCTGCATTACAAAAGCCTGATACGGCATGAAAAATCGAAAAGAATGCTTTTTCACCCAATGAAATATTTACATCTCGCAACGACAGAAAAATTAGCAAAAAGCCTAATCCTTCAATTACGAATGTGATTGTTAGAATGCTTTTTAAAGATGAAAAAACATTATCCAACCGCTCATCATTGGTTAAATCTTTTACAAGTAACTGATTTTTATAGGATGAACCACCTTTGAAAAAATAACTAAAATATGTGGTGATGGTCATTATCCCTAATCCTCCAATCTGAATCAACAGCATTATAATTACTTGACCAAATATTGTGAAAGTAAATTCTGTATCAACGGTATTTAATCCTGTTACGCAAACGGCACTTGTTGAAGTGAATAATGCATCTACATAAGAAATATTTCCGATAGTTGCTCTTGGCAACATTAACAAAAAACTACCAAGACATATAATTGAAAGAAAGCTTATAACAAATAATTGGGCTGGTCCTAGTCGTCTGTAGTTTATTTCCATTCGCAAATTAAAAAACTCTCGAATAAAAAATGATACTACCAGGAAAAGTGTGATAAAACTATGAGTACTTTGTAATGAATGTGAAAGTGTTATCCAAATATTGTATAGGAAAACCAATATCAATGCAGTTAATAGAAGAATATCAATAAGATATGTTTTATATAGCTTGGTTTTCTTGTCCTCGAAATAGGGTTTAGAAAGTGTAAGGATACCTACTAAAAGTACTACATTGTAATATATATTAAATATAATACGCAACGTATTATTGTGTAGAAATCCTAAATCTATGATGATGATCAGAACTGCTAAAAGGGAAGTAAAAAAAGGAAGACTGTGAATAAGTTTGTGGCTTCTTATTCTTTTTTCTTCTTTATTATCAAATAAAATATCCTTATTGTATGAACTCCGTTGTCCGGATTTATCTGATACTTGCTTAAATGACATAAATGATTTTTAATTTAGGCACAGTACAATATTGAAATCAGTGACAAAATTACATAAAAAAATGTCATAATAACTTTTTAAGACTAAAATCTAATGGTTTTAATCTCTCGCAAGTATTACAATAAAGTTTGTTGTGAAAATGATTTTCAGTTCGCGGTAAATTGTTCTATACATTGCTTCCTTAATAAAAAAAAGACGTCAATTTAACTGACGTCTTTTTTAATATCTCATATATTGAATGTTTAATCTCTTCTTCCCAATGCAATCATAACATAGTAAATCAGCGTTGCCAACGATCCCAAAGCAGCAACTACATAAGTGTATGCTGCCCATTTCAAAGCATCTCGTGCCTGTGCTTCGTTACTCGAATCAGTGATTCCTGCTTCACTCAACCAGGCGAGTGCACGTTTAGATGCATTAATCTCAACGGGGAGAGTAATAAAACTGAACAGCGTTGTGAAAGCAAATAATACTATACCTATCCAGATTAAATTAGGGAGTATACTTATTAATAATATTCCCGCAAGCAACACCCAGGTAACCCATTGATTTGCAAACGATACAACTGGCACCAAAGCCGAGCGTAATTTTAATGGACCATATTGAGTGGCATGCTGAACGGCATGGCCGGTTTCGTGTGCAGCAACGGCAACAGCGGCAACACTATTTGAGCCAAAAACGGGTTCACTCAGATTAATAGTCATATTTGCTGGATTGAAATGATCGGTAAGGTGACCGCGTGTTGAAATAACATTCACATTATAAATTCCATTCTGTTGCAACATTGTTTCTGACACATCTTTCCCGGTCATTCCATTTCTAATTGGAATGCGAGAATATTTCTTAAAGCGACTTTGCAACATAGCAGATACGGCGTAACTTGCTATTGCTATTCCGATAAAAAGTATCCAAACTAATGCCATATATTGTCTAATTTTATATATTTCTTAATCAACAGCAAGAAGACAAATACATTGAGTTACAGTGTATGAGTACTCCTCTGTTTACATTAAATGATGCAATTACTGTGCCAAATAACGTGTTATCGTCTGATTTCTGTTAGGTCCTACCGAAACTATTTTAATAGGAACCCCAAGTTCTTCTTCAAGAAATGACAGATATGCATTGAATTCCTCTGGGAACTCGTCTTCAGATTGCATCTTCGACATATCCATTTTCCAACCTGGCAACTCAACCAAAATAGGCTTTAAGTCTTCATCCAATTCGAATGGCATAGTTTCTCTTACGTCCCCATCGATTTCGTATGCAACACAAGCTTTAATCGTTTCAAATGTATCAAGCACATCGCTTTTCATCATAACCAACTGTGTTACACCGTTTAGCATGATCGTATATCGCAAAGCTACAAGATCGATCCATCCACAACGACGAGGTCTTCCTGTTACTGAGCCATATTCATTTCCATTATCACGCATCTGTTGACCATCTTCGTCAAACAATTCAGAAGGAAATGGACCGCTGCCAACTCGAGTACAATACGCCTTGAAAACGCCAAACACATCTTCAATCTTAGAAGGTGCGATTCCCAATCCAACGCATGCTCCTGCACATATTGTGTTTGAAGAAGTTACAAATGGATATGATCCGAAATCCACATCCAACATTGAGCCTTGTGCTCCTTCTGCCAGAATGCGATTTCCTTCATTCAATTGTTCATTGATAAAGATTTCACTATCAATGATTGTGAATTCTTTTAATTTCTCAATCCCCTCAAACCACTCTTTTTCCAAAGAGGGTAAGTCGTATTGATAATGATAACTATCCAGTATAGCTTTATGACGCTCAATAGCTGTCTGATATTTTTGTTCGAAATTGTGGAATATATCCCCCACTCTAACACCATATCTACCAACTTTATCCTGGTATGCAGGTCCGATTCCGCGACCAGTTGTACCAATTTTTGAATCACCTTTTGATTGTTCCGAAGCAGCATCTATTAATCGATGCGTTGGCAAAATCAAATGAGTCTTACGTGAAATATACAATCTGTCAGTCACTTTATGACCTGATGCTTCAAGTGCTTCTACTTCAAGTTTAAACAAAGCCGGGTCTAAAACTACGCCATTGCCAATAACATTAAATTTGCCTTCCTGAAAAATTCCCGAAGGAATAGATTTCAAGACATATTTCTGTCCATCGAATTCGAGAGTATGACCAGCATTTGGTCCTCCCTGAAATCTGGCAACACCTTTGTATTGAGGAGTTAATACATCTACAATTTTTCCTTTACCCTCATCTCCCCATTGAAGGCCTAAGATTACGTCTACTTTCATATTATTGGTTCTGTTATATCTGTCTTTTCTTTTTATTCAACACTCAATTTCAATTCATTTTCCCGATCTAGCTTTTTCTGCTGCAACTTATTAACATGATTACACTTACTACATAATCCATATATATACATATTATAGTATGTGATAGAAAAGTTTTTAATCTTTTTCTGCTGTGATGGTGTAAAAATATTACTATTCTTGGTCTCCCAAACCTGTCCGCAAGAAGTGCAGATAAGATGAGCATGGTTTTCATTACCAAAAGTTCGCTCATATTTTGCCGTATTGTCGCCAAACTGATGCTTAACTACCAATCCACTATCAAGTAATAATTGAATAGTATTATATAAAGTTGCTCGACTAACCCTGAAATTTGCGTCGATCATGGAATTATACAAAGAGTCCATATCGAAATGCCCTTTTGTTGAATATATATGGTCTAAGATTGCAAAACGTTCCGGAGTTTTACGATGTTTATTCAGCGTAAGGTAATTCATGAATTCATCCTTAACCTGTTTTCTTAGCTTCTGATTGGTAATCATATCACAAATATATTGTTTTTTTGTGAGTTTAGAGTATGATATTCTTATAAATTACATTCTTCAATGATAAAATTAAATGATAATAATAGTCTATTTTATCGTATCAGAGTGCCAGAAAAACGCAGGATAAGATATTTCACTTTCGTTATGATAAGAATCCGATGCCGAAATAAAATAATAATAGGCATTTCCATCTTTTGGTGGTTGATAAATAAATTGCGGATTACGCAAGCCAGTCGCTAAAATATTCTCACCATTCTTTAAGTCAATGCTATCAGATTCTGACCGATAAACGGTATATGTTTTGCGTTCCTTAGGGTTTTCAATTTCCCATTTCAATTGAAATGCTTCCCCCACATTCTCCGCTGTCAAGTCGAAAGGCACATCGGTAACGGTGTCTTTCAGCCAAGTCATTGCAGGCAGTTTTGCCGGATACTTATATAACTCTTCAATCGAATTAAGAAGTCCTTTAGTGTTAGACAATACATTCTCTGCCCTGAAATAAATCTGTCCATTGGTATCTTGAATTCGTGAATAATTAATCTGATCAAGTATATCCGTTTTAGACCATCCCAATTCAACCATCTGATATGCCCCAAGTCCGGGTACAAAAATTCGATCACTAGCAATTCTCTTCCAATCACTAACATAAGGATAAAAGAGTTGATCATCATAGTACATCATTGGATAAATAGCATCAACAACACCATTTTGGATCCAGCTATTAACATCTTGATATACTGTTTCATAAGCCGTCCACCCTCTACCAGTTCCATTCAAAGATCGATAACGTCCCAATGGCGCACAACTGACTTGCACCCAAGGCTTTGCATCTCTGACCCAGCTATTCACTTTGGTTAAAAACCTTGTTATATTATCTCTGCGCCATTGCTCTTTAGACTTACCTTTCCCATATAATCTGAACATTCCATCATCTGGGAATTTCCCGGAGTCAGGATATCTAATATAGTCAAAATGAATTCCATCAACATCATAACCGTCTACAATCTCTTTTACCAAAGAAAGCAAGTAATCATCTGTTTTTGGATTGCCCGGGTCTAAAAACCATTCACTCTTATATTGTTTAGTAATGCCTGGAATTTTTTTTGTAACTGATTTAATACCTAAACTTCTTACCTGTTTATTTCCGCCCAGCGGATAAGTAACCATCCAAGCATGACATTCAATTCCACGTTTGTGACTTTCGTCTATTGCAAATGCCAGCGGATCAAATGTATAACGGGTAGATTGACTGCCTACAATTAAAGACGACATTGGTTCGTACTTCGATTTGTACATCACTTCTCCGCGCGAACGCACCTGAAAGAATATGGTGTTAAAATTATACTGCTGCAATTTATCCAATATCTGAATAAGCTCGCGCTTTTGACTTTCAACACTTGTATTGTTTTTTGGCCAATCTAACCCATAATTAGTTGTCAACCAAACTGCTCTTACTTCTGTTGCGGGAATCTGCTGTCCGAAGAGTTGTGTTACTGCAAAACAAAAAGCAACAACAAACAGATAGACTTTATTCATTAATTTCAATAGTTCTTTTTTTAACGTTACAAAAATAAGATAAAAAACCGCTTTTACTATCTAATTGTGTAAACTTAACAGTTAAAAGTGGCAAACAATACAAAAGACAAAACCCTTTATTGTGCTAATTTAAGAATGCGGACAGCACCTCTAAGCACTAAGATGAAGACCAAAGTTCCTATAATTAAATCGGGAATACCACTATCGAGCCACCATACTAAAAGGCCTGAAACAACCACTCCTATATTTATAATTACATCATTTGACGAACAAATAGTGCTTGCTCGAATGTGTATATCACCACTTTTAGAACGTTGTAATATCCACAAACAAAAAGAATTGGCAGCTAAAGCAAGTAAAGAGATAACAATTATTGTTTTGAATTCCGGAACTACTTCAACTCCTATAAATCGCCTCACAACTTCAATTAAACCCATTACAGCAAGCAAAATTTGCAAATATCCACTAAAACGAGCGACATTCCTTTTCCGTGACACAACAGCTCCCACAGCCATTAAACTCATACCATAAACCAGCGCATCGGCCAACATATCCAAACTGTCGGCAACCAAACCCATTGATTCAGAGAAGAATCCTGCAATAATCTCGATTATAAAGAAGCCAAAATTTACAGCTAAGACAATCCAAAGTAACTTTCTCTGGCGGGAATCTTCAGATTCATTAATGATTGGAGCATCAACTTCTGATACTGTCTCCTTTAATTTTGCACCCAAATTCAAGGACTCTAATTTTTGGGTGATTTCTTCTGTATTTCCGTTGTGAAAGACCATCAAAGTGCGCTCAGACAAATCAAATTCAAGTTTTGCTATTCCTGGATCGTCCTGCAATTTCATTCTTATCAAATTTTCTTCACTTGCACAATCCATTTCGCTAATGCGATATATTGATTTTTTCATTTAAATAATGTTAGTCGATAATTAATTCCCAGTAACCCACGTCCCTCCATTCACCAAACTTCCATCCCACCTGTTTCATATAACCCACTTGTTTGAATCCAAATTTCTCATGTAATTTCACACTCACCTCATTTGGAACAGTGATTATTGCCATTAAAACATGCGTGCTGTTTGAATCAACCGACTTTAGAAGATGATCAAATAAAAAACTGCCTATTCCCTTTCCCCTCATATCCTTATGTAAATATATGGACACCTCTTTCGAGTATGTATAAGCAGCTCTCTCTTTCCATATATGCAAATAACAATAACCCGCCATTTTTCCATCCACCTCAACCACAAAAGCAGGATTTCCCGAATCAATAATTTCTCTGATTCTCTCTTGCATCTCAGATTCAGAAACAGCGACAGTTTCAAAAGTCACCACCGTATTTTCAACATAATAATTATAGATGTCACAGATTGTAGTTGCATCACTTAGCGCCATCTTTCTTAGTTTAATCACATCATTCCTTTTTTCCATTTAACCAATTCAGTTTTTCAATCAAGTTGGAACACCATTTATTTCTATATCAAAAGTACAAACAAAGTTGATATTAATAAATTTGATTTACCATTTATCTCTAACCATTCACATATTTTTATTCATAAAAAGTCAGTCTAAACATCAATAATGCAAATAATTTGTATCTTTAACAGAATAAAACGTCATGATATGAAAAGAGCTGAACGATCTCACGTAATAGTAACCGGAGGAGCTCAAGGAATTGGGCGAATAGTAACGGGTCAATTAATCGAAAACGGATACAATGTTTCCATTTTTGATATAGATGGAGAAGCGATGGAAGAACTGAAACACGTATTTAACAACAAGTACTGTCAGTATTTTGTTACGGATGTTTCTAACGAAGTCAGCGTAAAATCATGCATTCGTGCAGCAGTAAAGCATTTCGGACCCATTTACGGTCTTGTTAACAATGCTGTTTGCGCGATATTTAAGCCCATGGAAGAATTGAGTCTGAACGAGTGGAATACGGCATTGGGTACCAATCTCACAGGTACTTTTTTATGTTGCAAACACGCAGCTTCAAATCTAAAAGAAACTCACGGAAGCATTGTGAACATGTCTTCAACACGCGCTTTTCAGTCGGAGCCCAACACCGAGTCCTATTCAGCCAGTAAAGGCGGAATCAATGCTCTCACCCATGCAATGGCCATGAGTCTAGGTCCCAATGTTAGAGTAAACAGCATCAGTCCCGGTTGGATAGATGTTTCAGCTGTAAGAAAGAAATCCAATGCTATTCAAGAAAAGATATCACCCGAAGACCATGCCCAGCATCCCGCCGGTCGCGTTGGAAACGGATTAGACATTGCACGAATGGTTCTTTTTCTACTTAACAAAGAGAACAGTTTTATCACCGGACAAAATTTTGTTGTTGATGGAGGAATGACAAAGAAAATGATTTACATATAGTCTAACAAACTATATATCATTTGATTGGTTTCACTTTGATGAGCAAAATGCCAAGTATTGTCCAGAAAAGTTCACGAATACGAAAACATAAGCTCACTAAAACGCCCTGTCCCGCTATCAGCCCTAAAATAGTATATGCCATGGCAAATCCCCCTTCGCGTGAGCCAAGTTGCATAGGCATAAAGAATAAGATATTTGTAATAAAAGACTGAACCGACTCAACAACAACACTTTGTCCGAAAGTTATTGGCGAATTGATTGCATACATTAGAACCACTGTTTCCAGACACAAGATAAATCTGGAAATCAGCTCTAGAGTAAGTGAGCCAAAGAAATCTTTTTTCCTGTTTTTGTATAAATCAGCAATCAAAAAGTCCATTTGGTTAATTTTCTCCTGATTCGATAATTTGTAAGCACGCATTCGTTTTCCAATATAAGGCAATTTAATACTTAAACGAACCGCCTTGTTTACAATCCCTTTTGTATAAACAGTAAACGACCAGTATATCAACGCCATAGAAGCAATTGCTGCCAAAATCAAAACAATCAATACCGGAACCGAAGGATGAGGAGCGATCAAAAGAAGAAGAGGAATGGAAATCATCCAGAATATAAAGTGCGATACAAAGTGCATCATTGCATAAAGCAATACAGAGGACGTAGCCTTTTGAATACCCAATATCGGCTTCATTTCCAATATCTTATAAGGTTCTCCTCCCAAAAGGCCAAAAGGAGTGATATAGTTTATTGCGTAACCACTCACTGTAAGTTTGAAAGTTAGTGGGTACGAAAATCTTTTAGATTCAGGGCTTCCATCATGAATAACTACATGAAAAGCTGAAGCTTTGATAAGATAAACCAGGCCCCAAAGGCCAATTATCGTACCAAAATGCCACCCAATTTTCTTAATATTTTCCCAAATGACATCGACCCCTATTTGCCAAATCATCAACCCAAGTGAGAGTATCCCAATTAAGAAGAAAAGGTTTAGTGCCAGCTTTCGTTTATCTGCCATGGAAACAAGTGTAAAAAAAAGGAAGAGGACTCCAGAAATATGAAGCATTCTTCCTTTATTTATAAAATGTATTTTACTTTCTAAAAGGAAGTTTTGTTACTTCAGCTTTTATATTCTTATTGCGTACTTTTATATAAAACTCCGTACCTTGTTTAGCATATTCTTTTTTCACATAACCCAATCCTACACCCACTTTTAGAACAGGTGACATGGTACCTGAAGTCACTATGCCTATTGGTTCATCCTTTTCGTTAACAATTGCGTAACCATGACGAGGAATTCCCCTATCAATCAAAGTAAAACCGCAAAGTTTTTGTTCTATTCCCTCAGCTTTTTGTTTTTCTAGGACATCTCTACCTATAAACGGCTTATTATCAACAAATTTGGTAATCCAACCCAAACCGGCTTCCAACGGAGTTGTTTCATCGCTCAAATCATTTCCATATAAACAAAAACCCATTTCTAAACGCAATGTATCACGCGCACCAAGACCAATAGGTTTAATGCCGAATTCTTTACCGGCTTCAAAAATCTTTTCCCATATTGTCATTCCGAATTCAGGGTAGAAGTACAACTCAAAACCACCTGCACCAGTGTAACCAGTATTTGAAATAATTACATTTTCCACTCCGGCAATCTTTCCGGTGGTGAAATGATAATAAGGAATAGCAGAAAGATCAATATCCGTCAGCTTTTGCAGCATTTCCTGTGCTTTTGGTCCCTGAATGGCCAATTGAGCCATATGATCAGATGCATTTTCAAGTTCTGCACCCATTGTGTTCTGTTTTACGCACCAATCCCAATCTTTCTCAATATTTGCCGCATTTACAACCAACAAATATTTTTCATCCTCATAATAATAAGCGATAAAATCATCAATTATACCTCCTTGTTCATTTACAAAACATGTGTATTGTGCTTTGCCCAAAGTAAGAACAGACGCATCATTACTACCTACTTTTTGCAAAAATTCAAGCGCTTTGGGACCTTTCACCCAGAACTCACCCATGTGCGAAACATCGAAAACACCTACTGAATCAACTACAGTGTGATGTTCGTCAATAATTCCTGAATATTCGATTGGCATGTTGTAACCTGCAAACTCATGCATTTTTGCACCCAGAGAAATATGCAAGTCGGTAAATGGAGTCTTTTTCATATTATTAATTGAATTACAAGTGTATATTATATTATTATAAATCAAATGAAGTGCTGGAAGTAGATTCTTGCTCAACTAATTGAGCAATCTTTACAATCACTTCTGAAGCCTTTATCAGTGAATTGATAGGCAAAAATTCATTTCTACTGTGGAAATTTAGCCCACCCGCAAAGATATTTGGACAAGGTAATCCCATAAATGATAGTCTAGCACCATCTGTCCCTCCTCTAATTGGCTGAACCTTTGGCGTTACACCAACTGCCTCAATGGCACGAAACGCGAAATCAATGACATGCTTAACGGGTTCTACTTTTTCGCGCATATTATAATACTGGTCTTTTATTTCCAGCGTTATACGATTATCATATTTTTGATTTAGAATGTTCACATAGCCTCTGATCAATTCTTTTCTCTTTTCAAACTTATTGCGGTCGTGATCACGAATGATATATGAAAGAGCTGCTTCATCAACTGTTCCATTTAATGAGGTCAGGTGATAAAAACCCTCGTAACCCTCTGTTGTTTCAGGACGTTCCTCCGAAGGCACCATACCTACGAGTTCATTAGCTATATGTAATGAGTTAATCATCTTATTTTTTGCATATCCCGGATGAACATTTCGTCCTTTAATAGATATTTTGGCCGAAGCTGCATTGAAATTTTCATATTCCAATTCTCCCAACTCACCTCCATCCATTGTATAACCCCATTCAGCGCCAAACTTATGAACATCAAACTTATCGGGTCCGCGACCAATTTCTTCGTCGGGCGTAAAACCTAAACGAATTTTACCGTGTCTTATTTCAGGATGTTCAATTA
>Ga0265294_10000955_pt1 | contig 39092 bp, 48 predicted proteins | sample MunlanPumphouse3_FD_192504 | JGI IMG/M metagenome (GOLD analysis project Ga0265294, IMG submission 192504) | Groundwater microbial communities from a municipal landfill in Southern Ontario, Canada - Pumphouse #3 | ecosystem: Environmental > Aquatic > Deep subsurface > Groundwater | place... | reverse complement strand
TCAGCCCCACCAGTGCTACCCCGATCACTTTCCCCATCATCAGCTGAAAAGGTTTGACGGAAGAGATGATGACTTCGACGATACGGTTTGACTTTTCTTCGATAACTCCTCTCATGACCTGTGCTCCAAACAGGAACACAAAGAAGTACATGATAAAGCCGGATACATAGCCTATTATGGCGGCCAGTTCTGCTGATCCCGATTTCTCTTCACCCGAGCTGGACCATTGGATTGTTTCAACCCGAATGTGAGTTCGTGTCCGCTCGATAATATCAACAGGCACATTTTCGTTGACCAGTTTAATGTTGGTGAAGAATCCCTCCAATGCCTTAGAGATGTGATTGTTGACCGCCATTGTGGTCTGTTGGTTCGAGTACAGTTGGACGCGTCCGGAGGTGAGGATATTTTCCGGGATGAAGAGGATAGCATAGTAACCCATCTGTTGTAAATTCTCTTTCAGCTCGTCCACGCTTTCTTCACTTACATAATTAAACTTCAGATATTTGCTATCGGGGATAGCACCTATCGTCAGGTTGGTTTGGTCCACCACGGCTATAACTTTCGAATCTGTATCCTCCCGGGTAGCCAGAAAGGCCGGGATAAAAAGCATCCCTGCAAACAGGATCGGGGCAAGAATAGTCATGATGATGAATGACTTCTTTTTAACCCGGGTCAGGTATTCACGCTGAATAATGAGGCTGATTTTGCTCATGGCGAGTTAATTGGATTTTGTTCGGTGGTTGGTTTCTTCTACCGCACGGATAAAAATTTCGTTCATTCCTGGGATCATTTCCTCAAATGATACGATTTCCACAGCTGAGTTGATGCGGTTAATCATTTCTCGGATGCTGATACCAGTCTGATTTTTCAGAATGACATGCTCGATATTTCCGCGATTAGGTTGTACGATCATGTTTACTGCGGAGTTTAGACTGTTAGCAAGCTGTTCAGTATCACCCCGGTAGGTTAGCTCGTAATGGTCAGGTTTGAATCGTGATCTTATCTCGTCAATGTTGCCATGGAGAATGGTTTGCCCGTTATTGATCAGTGCGATATGGTCGCAGAGTTCTTCAACAGACGACATGACATGAGTTGAAAAAACGATGGTAGCGCCCTCTTTTTTGAGGTTGAGGATCTCCTGTTTTACCAGATTGGTATTGATTGGGTCAAAGCCAGTGAATGGCTCATCAAAGATCAGCAACTTAGGCCGGTGCAGGACTGTGATAATGAATTGAATTTTTTGCTGCATACCTTTTGACAGCTCTTCAACTTTTTTATTCCACCATCCCTGGATTTCAAATTTTTCGAACCAATATTTCAATTGTTTCAGAGCATCGTTCTTTGACATACCTTTTAGTTGAACCAGGTACAGCGCTTGCTCTCCCACCTTCATTTTCTTGTAGAGCCCCCGCTCTTCAGGGAGATAACCAATATGGCGTACGTCGGCCTGGGTCATTTTTCGACCTTGCAGAAGCACTTCGCCTTCATCGGGAGCGGTGATTTGGTTGATAATCCGGATCAGTGTTGTCTTTCCGGCACCGTTTGGTCCCAAGAGTCCAAAGATGCTACCTTCTGGTACACTGATCCCGGCGTGGTCGAGGGCCAGGTGATTGCTGAACCTCTTGACAACCTGTGTGGCAGTAAGAAAATCGGCCATAAGCTTATCAATTAGTTTGGTTTGTGCTAAATACGTTAGTTTAGTCGAGCATTTCCTTCATTCGCCTGAAGAGATTCTTCTCAGCAGAAGAAGGATTAGGGGCAAAGTTATCAGATTTACCTAAATCTTCGACGATTCTCTTTTCTTCTCGGGTAAGGGTTTTTGGTATCCAGACGTTCACTTTGACTAGTAGGTCGCCTTTCCCATACCCATTCAGGTCTGGGATCCCTTTCCCTCTCAGGCGCAGGATTTTTCCGGCCTGAGTTCCCGGATCGATTTTTAGTTTCACCTTTCCATCGACCGTTGGAACCTCTACGGCTGATCCCAGAGTTGCCTGCGTGAATGAGATGAACAGGTTGTATAACAGATCGTTGCCGTCCCGAACGAGTTCTTCGTGTGGTTTTTCCTCAATGACTACAATCAGGTCGCCATTAATTCCTCCTCTTCTGGCCGCATTACCTCGCCCGCTCAAGGAGAGTTGCATCCCTTCCTGAACGCCGGCGGGAATGTTTATTTTGATAACTTCTTCACCCTGGCGGATACCCTCGCCAAAACAGATGGGGCATTTTTTTTCGATGATCTTACCTTCTCCGCCACAGGCGGGGCATACTTGTGTCGTTTGCATTTGCCCCAGGAAGGTGTTAGCCACTCGGGTAACTTGACCTCGGCCGTTACACGTAGTACAGGTAGAGAATGCTGATCCACCGGCTGCACCTGTACCGTTGCAGGCATCACAAGAGATATACTTGTTGACTTTAATTTTCTTTTCGGCGCCCTTGACAATTTCTTCAAGGGTCAGTTTGACTTTAATCCTCAGGTTTGTTCCGCGGTTGACTTGCCTCGATCGGCCGCGTGAGGAACCACCAAAGCCTCCGAATCCAAAATCGCTGAAAATATCTCCAAAATGGGAAAAAATATCCTCAATATTCATCCCTGCACCGCTGAACCCACCCCCTGAATTTCCAAGTCCGGCATGGCCATATTGGTCGTACCGCGACTTTTTATCGGTATCAGAAAGCACATTATAAGCTTCAGCAGCCTCCTTGAATTTCTCTTCTGCATCCTTGTCACCCGGATTTTTATCCGGATGCCATTTTAAAGCCTGCTTCCGATAGGCTTTCTTGATTTCCTCGGCTGAAGCATTTTTTGAAACACCAAGTACTTCGTAATAGTCTCTTTTTCCCATTTGATTGAGTAAACTTTTTTAATCCCCTACCACTACCCTGGCATACCGAATCACACGGTCGTGCAGGATATAGCCTTTTTGAATAACATCCACCACTTTCCCTTTTAATTTAGGCTCCGGTGCTGGAATCTTGGTGATGGCATCATGGAAATCGCTGTCAAATTCCTGATTCAGACAGTCGATTTCCTGAATGCCATTTTTTTTCAGGAACTCTAGGAAGTGTTGATGAATAAGTTCAATTCCATCCTTAACTCCTTTGATATCACTTGATTGCCTTACCGAATCCAAGGCTCGCTCAAGGTTGTCAACAACCGGCAGGAGGTTTGAAAGAACCGACTCCCCGCCTGCACGGGTTAGTTCCATCTTCTCTTTTAGCGTTCGTTTTCGGTAATTATCGAATTCAGCTGACAGCCTGAGATACTTGTCATTCAGTTCAATCAGCTTGTTGCCAAGCTCTTCGATCTCCTTATCCTTTTGGTGGGAGCCGGAACTGTTTTTTTTCTTTTTGGTGCGGGCTGACGGTGTCTCTCCTGTTTTTTGATCGGGTTGTTTTGTTTTTTCCTGCTCATCACCTGCGGTTTCCCCGGTAGGTTGCTTATCTTTTTCTTCCATACATTTTTTGCTTTTAGAATGGTTTTATGATGCGGATCTGCAACCACAAATAATTTGCCATGCGAAGTCCCGCGCCAATTTGTCAGTAAGCGAATTGGGTTAATCTACAATACGGCGGATGTGGGCTCCGATACTATTCAGCCGTTGATCTATTGCCTGGTACCCCCGGTCGATTTGTTCAATATTGTGGATGATACTGGTTCCTTCGGCACTCAGGGCAGCAATGAGCAGGGCAACCCCTGCCCGGATATCGGGAGAGATAAGCGTTGCAGGCTTGAGTTGATGTTGTCGGTCCAGTCCGATAACGGTTGCACGGTGGGGGTCGCATAAAATGATTTGGGCCCCCATATCGATGAGCTTGTCCACAAAAAAGAGCCGGCTTTCAAACATTTTCTGATGGATAAGTACCGAACCTCTGGCTTGCGTAGCCACGACCAGAAACACCGATAGAAGGTCGGGGGTCAGTCCGGGCCATGGTGCATCAGCGATAGTCATGATGGAACCATCCATGAAGCTTTCAATGACGTAATGATCCTGAGCGGGGATGAAGAGGTCATCACCTCTGAATTCCAATTGAATACCTAGTCGTTGAAAGGAGTATGGGATAATGCCCAGTTGGTCTTGTCTGACGTTTCTTATGGTAATTTCGGACTGGGTTAAGGCTGCCAGCCCGATGAAACTGCCCGTTTCAATCATGTCGGGCAGAATGGTGTGTTCAGTCCCCTGTAAACTATCAACTCCCTTGATAATCAGTAGATTCGAGCCGATTCCCGAAATCTTGGCTCCCATTCCGGTGAGCATCCGGCACAGCTGTTGGACATAGGGTTCGCAGGCTGCATTGTACACGGTGGTTTCACCTGGAGTCAGGACAGCAGCCAGAATGATATTAGCGGTACCCGTTACGGAAGCTTCATCCAGGAGAATGTAGGTTCCACGCATGCGTTCTCCTTTGGCATAGTAGTGCTGGTGGACTGTATCGAAATGGATTTTTGCGCCAAGAGCAGCAAGGCCATTGAAGTGGGTATCGAGCCTGCGGCGACCAATTTTATCGCCACCCGGTTGAGGAAGCAATGCTTCTCCATGTCTTGCTAGTAGTGGCCCAACAAGCATGACTGAGCCTCTCAGCCTGGTTGATATCTCACGGAACTCTTGGCTCTGCATGAAATCAGTGTCGAGTTCTTTAGCTTGAAATGACCAGGAGGTTGGGCTTAACTGCCTGATTTCTACCCCTAAGCGACCGATTAGCCGAATTAGATTGCGAACATCTAGGATATCAGGAATGTTATGAATTGTAACACAGTCCCGGGTTAACAGGGTAGCACAGATAACCTGTAAGGCTTCGTTCTTAGCCCCTTGGGGAATCAGTTCGCCCTTTAAAGCAACACCGCCGTCAATTTCGAACATTGCCATGGAAAAGCACCTTTCTGTTTAATGGCGACCTTTATGGTTAGATTTTTGTGTTGGTCTCTTTCTTTTCACCGGGGTCATACTTCTTGGTGGTAGTTCCTTGATTTCAGCCAGAACAGTGCCAGGGGGTAGGACAAGCCTTCCTTTTGATAGGTCGCTCAATGCGTTAATGATGATTTCATCAGTAACATTGTCCTTATTCCAGGTCAGATACGATAATTTCATGTGGTTGGCGATCTGTTTGGCAAAATCGAAGCGTTGCTCGCCTTCTGGAATCTCCAGAGCTTTCTCAATTAATCCTTCCACGATCTTACCATAATGCTGATATCGGATCACAGTTGAAGGGTAGGGAACCTGTTCCGGTTTGCTGGCAAAATGGTCCATATCTGGCACATCAAAAGGTGAGTCGATATCCAGTTTGAAATTGGCGATGAGGTGCAGATGGTCCCAAAGTTTGTGTTTGTAGTCCCGATTATCGCGCAGAGTTGGATTGATGCTTCCCATAACCTGAATGATCGTATGGGCTGCTAAATTCCTCATATCGCGGTCTGGTATGGTGATAGCATGATCAACCATCTCCTGGATGATCCGGCCGTATTCAGGCATTCTGAGTTTCTTGAGTTTATTTGCGTATTCCATTATGATTGATTGTGTTAGCTACTTTTAAAGCGTTGGATTAGATCACAAAGATAGGTATTATCGGGCTCAATCTGTTACGATCTTCAAGCGGGCAAATCTCAGAAGCAACTGTTTCTGACCTGATTCCGCGAAGAACACGGTAGCTTTACGGTTGTTGCCTTCACCTTCGATCTGTAGAATTCGTCCCGGGCCAAATCTGGGGTGTTTGACTTTCATGCCGCTCTGGAGCTTATCGGGGTTGTCCGGCTCAAAGGATTCATCTTCAGCTGGGGATGGGGTGGCCGATCTTGTCGTAATAATTCTCCGGGCGGGAGGTCGAATCATGGATTCAGCAGGATTTGGATTGAAATCCGGTGCAGGTTTGCTTTGGCGATTAAGGCTTCCACCCATCCGAAGATATTTTGTATCGATTTCCCGGATAAATCGGCTTGGTCTTGTATCAACCAGGTTACCCCAGCGGTAGCGCGTTTGGGCGTGCGTAATGAAGACCCCTTTCATGGCTCTTGTGATGGCAACATAGAACAATCTGCGCTCTTCCTCAATCTCTTTTGCAGTTCCGGTTGAGAACTGCGAAGGGAATAGATCTTCCTCCACACCGGCAATAAATACATAGCCGAATTCCAATCCTTTTGCTGAGTGGATTGTCATGAGACACACCTTGTTGCGATCCTCGGGTTTCTCCTGATCCTGATCAGTCAGTAAGGATACATTCTGCAGAAACTGATCCAGGTTAGAACTATTTGAGCTGTTATCATCCTCTAATTCTGGAGGTTGCTCAGAAAACTCCCTCATCCCATTCACCAGCTCCTGGATATTTTCAAATTTGCTTAGACCCTCCGGCGTCCGATCATATCGAAATTCCTCCAGAATTCCGGAAGTCTGCAATACGTGTACCGCCAGATTGTAGGCATTCATTTCAGCAGCTTGCTCGGTAAAACCTTCGATCATTTTTCGGAAGCTGAGTAGTTTCTCTGCCGTTCCACGGTTGATGAGTGGTACTCGGGCAGCTGGATCTTCTAAAAGACTCCAGATCGGACAACCGGCGAGTGTTGCTGCTTCGGATAATCGAGACAGGGTCGTTTTTCCTATCCCGCGGGCAGGGAAATTGATAATCCGTCGGAGTGATTCATCATCTCGTTGGTTGACGATCAGACGGAAGTAGGCCAGGATGTCTTTTACCTCTTTGCGTTGATAAAAAGAGATGCTCCCATAAATCTTGTAGGGAATATTTTGTTTCCGACAGGCCTCCTCAAGAATACGGGATTGAGCATGGGTTCGGTAAAGTACGGCAAACTCATCGAAATCAACCTGATTGCGTAAATGGAGGTCCAGGATGCGGTTGGCAATCAGAAAACCTTCTTCCTGATCGGTAAGAGACTGAATGATTTCAACCGGATCACCCGTTTCGTTCGCCGACCAGATCTCTTTGGGAATTCGACCCTGGTTGTTGGATATCAAGCTGTTAGCTGCTTCAACGATGGTTTTTGTCGATCGATAATTCTGTTCTAGCTTGAAGATTTTATATTCGGGGTAATCGTTTCGGAAGTTCAGGATATTCTCAATCCTGGCTCCTCTAAATGAATAGATGCTTTGCGAATCATCTCCTACCACGCAGAGATTCCGACTGAGGCTGGCGAGCTGATTAACAATGGCATACTGCACCAGGTTAGTATCCTGATATTCGTCCACCAAGATGAATCGGAACTGGCTTCTGTAGCGGTCGAGGACTTCTGGATGGTTTTTAAAGAGAAGATAGGTATTTAGGAGCAGGTCGTCAAAATCCATGGCTCCTGCGTTCCGACACTTATGAGTGTAGGTTTGATAAATCCTTCCCATCTCTGGCTTCCTCGCAGATTCGTCCGCCGCGATCCATTCGCTCCTCGCGTGATAGGCCTCAGAAGTAACCAGTTGGTTTTTGGCAAAAGAAATTCGCCGCAACACTTCTCCAGGTGGGTAAACCTGATCGTCCAGCTTGAGGTCCTTTAAAATGCTCTTAATTAGGCTTTTTGTGTCGTCCGTGTCATAGATGGTAAAGCTGCTTGGATAACCGATCAGCTCACTTTCCCGGCGTAGGATTCGGCTAAAAATGGAATGGAAGGTTCCCATCCACAAGGCACGGTTTGTCTCGATGCCAGTAAGCCGGTCGATCCGCTCCTTCATTTCCCTGGCAGCCTTATTAGTGAAAGTCAGAGCTAAGATATTACGGGCCGGGATCCCCTGCTCAATCAGGTAGGCGATTTTGAAAGTCAACACTCTGGTTTTCCCCGATCCGGCTCCTGCAATGACAAGCACTGGGCCTTCAGTAGTTTTGACTGCCTCTTGTTGTACCGGATTCAGTTCTTTTAAAATAGAATTCAAAATTTCAATCTTTATGTACGCCGGAGAGCCTGTGAAACGTTATAAAAGGTGTGGAAGCTGCCCGGAATTGCTCAGGCCAAAAATAGCAATTGTAAACCGGAGCATAGGGCAGGCAGGATCGATTTCTTGTGCAGAATTCTTAATATTGTACCTTAATTTACTAACAGGATAGATTTTAATGAAGTCGCATTTGATCAAGATAATTCGCAGATTAGCATTTTTGTCCTTTGCTCTGGTCCTGGCGATTCCGGCACAGCCGCAATCGGGTACGTACACGGTGAAAGTTTTGAATCCAGCTCTTGATACAGTCATCCGGATTTGTCCGGGACAGGGGTATAATTTCCGTGCGGAATGTTACAATGACGATGGCTCGCCATTTGATGATGATCAAGTTGATTACGTCTGGAGGATGGGGGGTCAGGGTCCAGTTCTGCCCGGTAATGCTCCGTCTTATGCCTTCCCTGAAGGTGGGCACTATCTTGTCAAGCTCACCGTAAGAGGTAAGGAGGGTCCGGATGCCATCAACAGTCCGGAGATCCATGTTTTTGTTTCGATGGCACCCTATTTCACAGGTACTCGTCCTAATGATCAATCCCTTTGCAGTGGGGATGAGTTGATTCTTTCCGGTTTTGTCACACCAGTACCCTGGGTTGGTGATGGCTATCCATTTGAAAATGAATATCTTGCTGCAGATTTCAGATGGGACGGTATGGGAATCATTACCAATCAGGATGGGATTGCAAGGATTAATCCCCCAAGGGATCAGGGGCATTTGGATTATCTTTTTCGTGTCAAAGATGATTTTGGTTGTTTCTTTGATACCGCTTTCACCTTAAATGGAGTCGAAGCTGAGTTTACGATGGAGCCGAAAACGGGGGAAGCTCCCTTGGAGGTGAAATTCCAAATAAAAGATCCCTCCAATGGTGGGTTTGAGAGTAACATCTCTTATGAATTTGAGTTTTACGAACAGCAGGATTCGAACAATCTGATCAGAACCACTGAACTGCAGCACATTTTCGATAATCCGGGTGTTTATCTTCCCCGTATGATTGCCAAATATAACCAATGCACCTACCGGTTTGCTCCTGAAGAAGAGGTGATCCGAGTGGATTCATCGTTGTTGGAGATCCCCAACGTGTTTACCCCTAATGGAGATGGATTTAACGACTATTTTCAGGTTAGTGCTCTGTCGCTTAAAACTTTTAAAGGGGTGATCTTCAACCGTTGGGGAAGGGTTCTTTTTGAGTGGGATGATCCAAAGACTTTGGAGAGTGGTTGGGATGGTCTTGATCGGAATAGTGGTAAAGAAGCTCCGGTGGGGACCTATTATTATGTGATTACCGCAACTGGTTACGATAGAGATCGTTCGAAGGACCCGGAGGATAGCGAATATCCTCACATCGAGTATCGAGGTGGAGTTTACAAAGGGTCGTTGATGCTCTTCCGTTAAACAAAAAAACCTGGCAGGTAAAGCACCTGCCAGGTTTTTTTGTTTTGTTGGGTGGCTTACTCTTCGTCGTCCGAAGTGTAAGCAGCTTGTAGTTTTTCCTGAACATCCGGTGGTACCAGGGCGTACTCCAGAAATCTCATTCCGTAGTTTGCTCTACCGTTAGTCAGTGAACTCAAAGCAGTTGAGTATTTATTCAGTTCAGCCAAAGGGACTTTAGCTTTCAGCTTCTCGTAGCGACCTTCAGAGTTCATTCCCAGAATCATAGCCCGGCGTCCTTGGAGGTCACTCATGACGTCACCCATCCGGTCGCTGGGGGTGAGTACTTCCACCTCATAGATCGGTTCCAGGATTTTTGGACCGGCTTTTCTGAAGGCATCAGCAAAGGCTTTGGCACCAGCTAACTTGAACGAGATCTCGTTGGAGTCCACTGGGTGCATTTTCCCATCATAAACATAGACACGGATATCTCTGGCATAGGATCCGGTGAGCGGTCCATTTTCCAGTTTTTCCATGATCCCTTTTTGGATAGCGGGCATAAACCTTGCATCAATGGATCCACCGACGATACAGTTATGGTAGATCATCTTTCCGCCCCATTCGAGCTGAATCTCTTCTTTTCCACGAATCGAGAGCTGCATTTCTTTGCCGTCGATCTTGAAGGTGTTGCGGTCGGGGGCTCCCTCTTCGTGAGGTTCGATAATCATATGAACTTCACCAAACTGACCAGCTCCACCTGACTGCTTCTTGTGGCGATATTGAGCCTGAGCAACTTTCGTGATGGTTTCACGATAAGGTATGCGAGGAGGAAGATAATCCGTCGGGATCTTATAGATGTTATCCAGGAGCCACTTGACGATATTCAGGTGATACTCGCCTTGTCCGTGTAATATAATCTGTTTCAGTTCTTTGGAATACTCTACGCGCAGGGAGGGATCCTCTTCATGCAGGCGATGTAGAGCTTCACCCAATTTTTCTTCATCCGACTCCTCTTTCGCCTTAATAGCAGCGCGGAACTTCGGCTCGGGCATTTCTATTGGGGCAATCGGTGCATCAACACTTTTATCGGCTAGTGTAGTGAAGGTGCGCGTATCTTTCAATTTTACTGTAGCTCCGATATCTCCGGCATTGATTGTGTCAACCTTCTGACGGTTACGACCTGCCACCACAAATAATTGGGAGATCCGCTCTTTGGCGTTGGTGTTCAGATTGACAACATCAAGGCCTTCGGACAGTTTTCCGGAGATTACTTTAAAGAAGGATATATCACCCAGATGTTGTTCATTAAAGGTTTTAAACACGAACGCGATATTTTCTTTAGTATCACCTACTTTCACTTCCGTTCCGTTCGTCAGCTGATGGCTGAAATGATCGGGTGATGGGGCGTAGTTAATGACAAAGTCGCATAAACGCTTCGTTCCCTGTACGTTTTTTGCAGAGGTGCACAATACCGGGAAAACACCCCGTTCGGCCAGACCCTTTTTGAGACCGGTCCGCATCTCTTCTTCAGTCAGCGTATCATTGGCGAAAAACACCTCCATCAGGCTTTCGTCAGCTTCTGCTGCCACTTCGACTAGGTGAGAATAGTAGGTTTCAACCTTATCGGTCTCGGATGCAGGGATATCGGATTCAATCGGCTCTCCGCCACCTGCGGGAAATTTGATTGCTTTTTTCCGGATCACATCAATCACGGTATCAAAGGTTTCGCCCTCGTTTAGTGGGTATTGGACCACAACCACCCGGTGGCCGAAAGCCTCTTTTGCGCTTTCAACTGCCTTGTCGAAATGGGCTTTCTCGTGGTCAAGCTGATTGACAACAATTATGACGGGTTTAGTATGCTTATCCGTGTACCGCATCAGGGATTCGGTACCGACTTCGACTCCGTTTTGGGCGTTAATCAGCAGCAGAACCGAATCAGCAGCGTTCATTGCTGCTACGGTTGCTCCTACGAAATCATCAGCACCTGGCGTGTCGATGAAATTGATCTTGTGGTCTTTGTATTCCGTGTGCATCACGGAAGTGTAAACCGAGTTGCCACGTTCGTGCTCGATTTCGTGATTGTCAGATACGGTGTTCTTGCTGGCGATGTCACCCCGTCGGCTAATTACTCCACCATCAAAAAGCAGAGCTTCGGCCAGGGTGGTTTTCCCCGAACCTGAATTGCCTAACAGTGCAAGATTTCGAATCTGATTGATCGGATAAACTTTCATAACTCCCTTGGTTTCTGGATAATAGATTGACGTTTATTTCATTTCGAAATTTGGTGTGCAAAGCTAAGGTTTTTTTTAGATTCCCCAAGCGACCCTTCTGTCGCCTGGTTGGAACATGATCTAATCCGAAAGAGCTTCAGTTAGTTAATAATTGGAGTGGAGGTGGGTTTTAAATTGTCCGGGTGTAACGCCCGTATGTTCCCGAAAATGCTGGATGAAGGATGATTTTGACCGATATCCAATGGCGGCAAGAATGGCCGGCCCTAAGTGCACTAAACAAGTATTTCGGTGAACAGGAACACCCGTGAGGTTTGCTACATAGAAAAACAGTTGCGGCATTAAAGTGAGCCCAGAGCACACATACAAACAAAAAACCGTATAGCTGTGCTGAATGGCAAATGGTACATTTTCGGTGGAGTCCAAAACTACACTTCGGGTGATCGACAGATCAATCACCTGGTTAATTCAATCTATGAGTTCGACCCAACTGATAATGCATGGAATCTACTGGCTGCAACAAATCCGGACCAAACCCGAGGGCTAATCATATTTTGCTGTTTCTCATGGATTGTGTATTGCCTTCGGCTCCTTTGGCAGGTGAAGAAGGCCAGTTCAGCTGTAATCCCAGAATGTTCCTGACTGGAGGGGAAGCAGGCAGTCTTCATTTTAGCGACCAGTGGAATTACATCTTTGAAACAGGCTCCTGGGAGACGCAGCCTGATATTACAGATGAGATGTCCATTGCAAAAAGTGAGGCCGTGGTTGATCCGTATAATAATATATATGTTTTCGGGGGATCAGTGGGCTCAATTCCACTGGATAACTTCTACCGGAAGATTGGCGATTCTTGGTCGGCTTACAACAAGGATGAGAGAAAGTGGCAACGGTTTGATCCCAATCCGGTTGCGGAGACTCTGACAATCAGTGGCATTCCAGACTATACCGGGGATTTGCGGATTTCTATCCTCAATGTTAATGGGCAGACCATTCGGCGGAAAGCTATCGCTGCCTATCATCATACTATTCGGATCGATGTGAGAGAGTTGCCCGCAGGTCTTTACTTCCTTCAAGTGGAAAGCAAGGACTGGAGATGCTACCATAAAATCATCATCCGCTAGGATTCGCTCCGTCAGAGTGCGATCTGGGGGGGCGTCGTCCTGCCAATCATCTTAAAGGGTGCGGAAAATCTCTGCGTCAGGGATTTTTTTTAGAATTCTTTGTAGGTGCTTCGTTTTTTTTGAAAAATACTTTTACCTTTGCACACCATTTTGTTAACAAAGTAAAGGGTAATAATTATTTAGTAATGCCTACTATACAACAATTAGTAAGAAAAGGTAGAACCACCAGGGTTGAAAAAAGCAAATCGCCTGCTCTCGATTCCTGTCCGCAGCGCCGGGGTGTTTGTGTCAGAGTATACACGACGACTCCCAAAAAGCCAAATTCCGCGATGCGTAAGGTGGCCAGGGTTAAGCTGACGAATCAGAAAGAGGTGAACGTTTACATCCCGGGTGAGGGTCACAATTTGCAGGAGCACTCTATTGTTCTCGTTCGTGGGGGCAGAGTAAAGGATCTTCCGGGTGTTCGTTATCATATGGTACGTGGTACTTTGGATGCTGCAGGGGTTGATGGACGTCGGCAGCGCAGGTCAAAGTATGGTGCCAAGAGACCTAAGAAAGGAGCTGAAACCGCCAAAAAGAAGTAGCACATGAGAAAATCTAAAGCCAAGAAGAATATTGTGCAGCCAGACCCGAAGTTCGGGGATGTCAGGGTGACGCGGTTTGTCAATGACCTGATGCACAGCGGTAAAAAGAGCATTGCTTTTGATGTTTTCTACAATGCCCTGGAACTGGTTGAGAAAAAGACACAGGATAGCGGTTTGACGGCCCTGGAAGTTTGGAAGAAGGCTCTCGAGAACATTACGCCAGCCGTTGAGGTGAAGAGTCGTCGTGTTGGGGGTGCCACCTTTCAGGTTCCGATGGAGATCAGGCCGGATCGGAAAATTTCCATTGGTAACAAGAACCTGATTGGATTTGCAAGAAAGCGCACCGGGCGCTCCATGAGTGAAAAGCTTGCGGCTGAAATCATCGCTGCATTTAACGAAGAAGGCGCAGCCTTCAAGAAGAAAGAAGATACGCACCGAATGGCTGAGGCCAACCGGGCATTTGCGCATTTCCGGTTTTAACCGGCACATAAGTTCTTTGACAGGTTGGGATGGCACCAAATCTCTCTAATACCAGGAACATCGGTATCATGGCCCACATTGATGCGGGCAAGACGACTACAACCGAGCGGATTCTGTTTTACACCGGAATTAATCACCGGATCGGAGAGGTTCATGATGGTGCTGCTACCATGGATTGGATGATCCAGGAACAGGAGAGAGGTATTACAATTACTTCTGCGGCAACAACAACTTGGTGGAAATGGGAAGGGGAGAGCTACAAGATTAATATCATTGATACCCCGGGCCATGTAGATTTCACTGTTGAGGTTGAACGGTCGCTTCGAGTTCTTGATGGAGCTATTGCCGTGTTTTGTGGTGTTGGTGGTGTTGAACCACAGTCCGAGACCGTATGGCATCAGGCCGATAAATACGAAGTTCCCAGGATTGCGTTTGTCAATAAGATGGACCGTCCGGGCGCTGATTTCCTCAACGTTCTGAGGGAAATGAAGGAAAAACTCGGAGCCAGGCCTGTGGCAATACAGGTTCCAATAGGATCAGAAGATAAGTTTAAAGGCGTGGTCGATCTACTGACAAACCAGGCTTTAGTCTGGGATGAAAGTAATGATCAGGGATCACATCCGAAGATCACTCCGATACCCGAAGAGATGGCCGCTCATGTGGCTGAGATGAGGGAAGAGATGATCGAGGCTGTTTGTGAAACTGATGACGAGCTGCTGGAGAAATTCTTCAACGATCGCAATTCTATCCATGAGAAAGATCTGCTGGGAGCTTTACGAAAAGCAACGCTTAACCGATTGCTTGTTCCTGTTCTCTGCGGATCAGCTTTTAAAAATAAAGGTGTGCAGCCTCTGCTAAATGCAATTGCTGCTTTTCTACCAAGTCCGCTTGATGTCGGCGCGGTTCAGGGATTTGACCCGAAAACCCATGCCAGCCTCAGCAGACAACCTGATCACGAAGCACCTTTGGCAGCACTAGCGTTTAAAATTGCTACTGACCCCTATGTTGGCCGATTGGCTTACCTGAGGGTTTATTCCGGGTCGATCAAATCGGGAGCCACTGTATATAACATGCGTACCGAAAAAAAGGAAAGGATCACCCGACTATATCAAATGCATGCTAATAAACAGAACCCGAGAGATGTAATTGAGGCTGGGGATATTTGTGGAGCTGCCGGTTTTAAGGACATTAAAACCGGAGACACACTCTGCGATGATAACCATAAGATTCTGATGGAATCCATTAAATTTCCCGAACCGGTACTCGGAATGGCTGTTGAAGCCCGTACCCAGGAGGATATCGCGAAATTGCAGGATGCCCTACAGAAACTGACGGATGAAGATCCTACTTTCAAAGTCCACTCCGATGGGGATTCTGCCCAAACCGTTATTAGCGGCATGGGAGAACTCCACCTCGAAGTCCTGGTCGATCGACTAAAACGGGAATTTAAAATCGATGTCAATAAGGGCCTTCCGCAAGTAGCTTATAAAGAGGCGATTCGCTTCCAAACTGAGCAGCTGACTGTATTCCGCAAGGATGCAGGCGGAAAACCATTATTTGCCGAAATCAAAACCATCATTTCACCGGATTCGGGTAGCAGCGGACTCATTTTTGAGTCGCACCTGAAGCCTGATGAACTTCCAAGGCCCTATGTGGCCGCTGTTGAACGAGGTTTCAAAAATGCGATGAACAGTGGAGTCTTGGGCGGTTTTCCGTTGAAAAGCCTAAAAGTTACGTTGCTTGGAGCTTCTTATCATCCGACAGAGTCCGATGAGCTTGCTTTTGAAATTGCAGCCCAGAAGGCTTTCCGCGAAGGATGTGAAAAATCGGGACCGGTTCTGCTCGAACCGATCATGAATCTCGAAGTAGTTTGCCCCGAAGAATTTATGGGAGATGTGATTGCCGATCTCAACAAAAGGCGTGGCCAGGTAATCGGAATGGAATCCAAACCCGGTGGCCGTGTGATCAGAGCAATAGTACCCCTGTCAGAACAGGTTGGATACGTAACATCACTGAGATCACTAACCTCCGGCAGGGCAAGTTCAACAATGGAACTTGCTCATTATGATGAGGTCCCTCGAGAGCTTGCCATCGCCGTCCTGCAAAAAGTTTTTGGAAAAGTGGATTTATTGTAGAAAAAACTAGATACGAATGAGTCAAAAAATTAGAATTAAGTTGAAGTCTTACGATCACAATCTCGTGGATAAGTCTGCCGAGAAGATCGTAAAAACGGTGAAGAGTACCGGTGCTGTTGTCAGCGGGCCAATCCCCCTGCCAACTCACAAACGGGTATTTACCGTGCTGAGGTCAACTTTCGTGAATAAGAAGTCGAGAGAACAATTTCAGCTTAGCTCCTACAAGCGGTTAATCGACATCTACAGTTCCACGGCTAAGACAATTGATGCCCTGATGAAACTGGAACTACCCAGCGGAGTTGAAGTAGAAATTAAAGTTTAATTCAAAGAGTTAGTAACATGCAAGGCTTAATCGGGAAAAAAATCGGGATGACTTCGGTCTTTGATGCCAATGGAAAGAATATTCCATGCACCGTGGTTGAAGTCGGTCCCTGTGTGGTTACCCAGATCAAGACCCAGGAAACGGATGGGTACGAAGCGGTGCAAGTGGCCTTTGACGATAAAAAGGAAAAGAAAACCACTAAAGCCATGCTGGGTCACTTCAAAAAAGCCAATACCACACCGAAACGGCAAGTTCACGAGTTCCCCAAGGATAATGGTGAATCTATTAACCTTGGTGATCTGATCACAGTCGAGAATTTTAGTAATGAACAGTGGGTTAACGTTACGGGTGTAAGCAAGGGTAAGGGTTTTCAGGGTGTTGTCAAAAGACACGGCTTTAGCGGTGTCGGCGATAGCACACACGGTCAACATAACCGACTGAGAGCTCCTGGTTCGCTTGGCGCCTCCTCCTACCCTAGTAGGGTTTTTAAAGGAATGCGAATGGCCGGTCAGGACGGAAATCGAACCGTCAAAATGATCGGGCTACAGATCATGAAAATCATTCCGGAACATAATCTAATGGTTTTAAAAGGATCAGTTCCGGGTGCCAAAGGTTCATACTTAATAATTGAGAGGTAATGGAAGTAGCAGTAGTTAATAATAGCGGCGAGAAAACCGGTCGAACCGTCCAATTGCGGGACGATGTATTCTCCATCACCCCCAATGACCATGCTATCTACCTGGATGTAAAGCAGTTTTTGGCTAATCGCAGGCAGGGTACGCATAAGGCTAAACAACGTAACGAGGTGGCCGGAAGTACAAAGAAACTGAAGCGCCAGAAGGGTACCGGTACCGCTCGTGCCGGTAGTATCAAATCCCCGCTTTTTAGAGGAGGGGGAAGAGTGTTCGGCCCAATGCCACGGGATTACAGTTTTAAACTCAATAAGAAAGTTAAACAACTGGCCCGAAAATCAGCTCTCTCCTATAAAGCTCAAAATGACCGAATCATGGTACTTGAGGACCTTGTTTTGGAGGCCCCAAAGACCCGAATGATTGCTGAAATCAGGCAAAACCTGAGACCTGACGACAAAAAAATGCTATTGGTTTTAAATCAACCGAATAAAAACATATATTTGTCGTCTCGAAATTTACAGGGAATTAAAGTCGTAACAGTTTCAGAATTAAACACTTACGATGTACTCAATGCTTCAACTGTTGCCTTTTTCGAGAGTTCGGTTGACGCTTTAAATGAAAATTTCGGACAATAAGAAAGCAGAGACAATGGATATTTTGATCAAGCCAATCGTGACCGAAAAAATGACAGGACAGACTGATGTGCTGAAATGTTACGGTTTTATTGTTGACAAGAGAGCCAACAAACACCAGATTAAGCAGGCGGTAGAGGAAATGTACAGTGTGTCGGTGGTATCGGTTAACACGATGCGTTACGGCAGCAAGACCAAATCCAGATATACCCGCTCAGGCATGGTTCGAGGCCGGACTGCAGCTTTCAAGAAAGCGATTGTTTCACTTGCCGAAGGCGATGTAATTGATTTTTACAGCAATATTTAATCAGAGATGGCAGTACGCAATTTTAAACCGGTTACCCCGGGGCAGAGAGAGAAAGTCATAAGCACCTTCGAGGAGATTACCCGGAGTGTGCCTGAGAAGTCTTTATTGAAGCCTTTGAAGAAATCGGGCGGCCGTAATAATTCAGGCAGGATGACCATGCGGTATATGGGAGGAGGACACAAACAGATGTACCGCGTCATCGATTTTAAAAGAGATAAAGACGGTATCCCGGCTAAGGTTTCGTCAATCGAATATGATCCGAACCGTACCGCTCGCATTGCCCTGTTGGTTTATGCAGATGGTGAAAAGAGATATATCCTTGCTCCTAATGGTGTAAAAGCCGGGCAGCAGGTTGTGTCCGGATCAGGTGTAGCTCCCGAAATTGGCAATTGCCTCCCGCTTGGTGAAATTCCTCTCGGAACAGTTGTTCACAACATCGAGTTGAGACCGGGTCAGGGAGGAGCAATGGCTCGTAGTGCCGGATCCTATGCCCAGCTCGTATCAAGAGAGGGGCGTTACGCAATTCTGAAGATGCCTTCTAGCGAAATCAGGCTGATTTTAACTACCTGCCGGGCAACGGTTGGATCAGTTAGTAATTCAGACCATGGCCTGGAGAGCGACGGAAAAGCCGGTCGGAAGCGTTGGATGGGACGTCGTCCGCGTACCAGAGGTGTTGTGATGAACCCGGTGGATCACCCAATGGGTGGTGGCGAAGGCCGTTCATCTGGAGGTCATCCGCGCTCGCGCAAAGGATTGCTGGCTAAGGGTTACAAAACCCGCAGGAGTAAAAAGGCCTCATCAAAATTCATTCTTGAAAGACGTAAGAAATAACCGAAAAATCACGAGCGCATGAGCCGATCATTAAAAAAAGGTCCGTTTATCGAAGTCAGCCTGGAAAAAAAGGTGATGGCAATGAATAGTACCGGTAAGAAAACGGTGGTTAAAACCTGGGCACGCAGGAGCATCATCTCCCCTGATTTTGTTGGGCATACGGTTGCCGTACACAATGGTAATAAATTCATTCCGGTCTATGTTACCGAAAATATGGTAGGGCACAAATTCGGAGAATTCGCTCCTACACGTAACTTCCGCGGACATGCAGGAAACCGGAAGAGGTAAGTTGAAATTCAGTATACAAGAAGATAAAAGCTAGAAACAATGGGTTCCAGAAAGCAAGAGCGGGCAAATCAGATTAAGGAAGAGCGCAAAGAACTTTACCTTGCCGCACTTAGAAATAATCCGACCTCGCCACGAAAGATGAGGCTGGTTGCCGATATGATCCGTGGAATGGAAGTGAATAAGGCACTTGACGTGCTGAAATTTAACCCCAAAGAGGCATCCAGAAAGCTTGAAAAACTGCTGATGTCGGCAATTGCCAACTGGCAGGCCAAAAACGAAGGGGAACGGATCGAAGAGAGCCACCTCTATGTAAAAGATGTTTATGTGGATTCGGGCAGAATCCTTAAACGCCTGAGACCTGCACCACAAGGCCGGGGCCACCGGATCAATAAACGCTCCAACCACGTGACCATTTTCCTGGATAGTAAAAAACAAGTTGAAAAAACGGACGCATAAATGGGACAAAAAGTAAACCCGATTAGTAATCGCCTTGGCATCATCAAGGGTTGGGATTCCAACTGGTATGGCGGAAGTGATTTTACCGAAAAACTCGTTGAAGATTACAAAATCCGTGAATACCTGAATGCCCGACTGGCCAAAGCAAGCGTTTCTAAGATCGTGATTGAGCGTACACTTAAGCTGATCACCATTACAGTCAATACGGCACGCCCGGGTATTATTATCGGAAAAGGCGGGCAAGAGGTTGATAAACTTAAGGAAGAGCTGAAGAAGATCACCAATAAAGAGGTGCAGATTAATATCTTCGAAATTAAGCGACCCGAACTGGACGCCGTCATCGTAGCTAGTAATATCGCTCGGCAGCTCGAAGGGAAGATTGCTTACAGACGCGCCATTAAAATGGCTATCGCTTCAACGATACGAATGGGCGCTGAAGGAATTAAAGTGCAGATATCCGGTCGATTGAACGGAGCTGAAATGGCTCGGTCCGAGACCTACAAGGAGGGAAGAATCCCGCTGCATACACTACGTGCCGATATCGACTATGCCCTGGCTGAAGCCCATACTAAGGTCGGAACAACTGGCATCAAAGTGTGGATTTGCAAAGGAGAGATCTACGGCAAGAGAGACCTTTCACCCAATATTGGAGCCAAAGCCCCGAGAAAAGGATTTAAAAAGAAAAGAGGTTAACCAGTACCGACTGAATAATAGTAATCGCCATGTTACAACCGAAAAAAACAAAATACAGAAGGCAGCAAAAGGGTAGGATGAAGGGTAACTCCCAGCGAGGGAATCAGCTTGCCTTCGGTTCCTACGGGATCAAAGCAATGGAGACCTGCTGGATGACTGGAAGACAGTTGGAGGCAGCTCGTATTGCGGTAAACCGTTACATGCAGCGTCAGGGTCAGGTTTGGATTCGTGTGTTTCCGGATAAGCCTATCACCAAAAAGCCTGCCGAAGTTCGTATGGGTAAAGGTAAAGGTGCTCCTGAAGGATTCGTTGCACGAGTTACTCCCGGTCGCATCCTGTTCGAAGCAGAAGGGGTCTCCCTGGATGTAGCCCGCGAAGCCTTACGTCTGGCTGCTCAGAAACTCCCGATCAAGACGAAGTTTATTGTCAGACATGATTTTGTTGAAAGCACAACCGAGGAATAATGAAAAACGTTGAAATTCGCGAATTGACAGCCAAGGAACTGATCGAAAGGATCGATACCGAGAAGGCTAACCTGGTTAGGATGAACATGAACCACACGGTTTCGCCGTTGGATCGTCCTCACCAGATCCTCCATACCAGGCGTCTTGTCGCCCAACTTAAGACGGAATTGCGCAAGAGACAGCTTAATGAAAATAAGAAAAGTGAATAACCATGGAAGGTAACAGAAATCTGCGCAAAGAACGCACCGGAGTGGTGGTCAGCAATAAAATGGAAAAATCCATCGTGGTTGCTGTAAAAAGGAAAGTAAAACATCCGATGTACGGAAAGTTTGTCAATAGAACGACCAAGTTTGTCGCTCACGATGAGCAAAACACCTGTAACGAGGGTGATCTGGTCCGGATCATGGAAACCCGGCCGCTCAGTAAGCGCAAGAACTGGAGATTAATCGAAATTATTGAAAGAGCCAAGTAACCATGATACAACAAGAATCCAGAATGATTGTGGCCGATAATAGTGGCGCTAAAGAGGTCTTGTGCATCCGCGTTTTGGGCGGAACCAGCCGGAAATACGCGTCGATCGGTGACAAAGTGGTGGTAACCGTGAAGTCAGCCCTGCCTGGTGGCGAGCTAAAAAAAGGCACCGTATCGAAAGCGGTTATTGTCCGCACCGCAAAAGAGATTCGTCGCAGCGATGGTTCTTATATCCGTTTTGACGACAACGCTTGTGTGTTGCTCAACAATTCAGGTGAGATCCGGGGTACCCGTATCTTCGGGCCGGTGGCAAGGGAACTTCGCGAGAAATATATGAAAATTGTTTCCCTGGCACCTGAGGTGTTATAATAAAAGCACGGACCATGCAGAAGAAAATTAAGATAAAAAAGGGAGATACGGTGATGGTAATTGCCGGAAACTCCAAAGGCCAGCAAGGCCGAGTGCTGGAAGTGATTCGCGATAAGGAGCGGGCTCTGGTGGAAGGAGTAAACATGCTTTCCAAACATACCAAAGCTGATAAGAATGCTCCCCAGGGTGGAATCATCAAAAAAGAAGGGCCAGTTCATTTATCCAATCTAATGATTGTGGATCCTGCATCAGGAAAACCAACCCGCGTTGGCCGTCGGTTGGGTGAGAAGGGTAAACTGGTTAGATTTTCGAAGAAATCAGGAGAGGAGATTAAGTAATGGAATACGTACCGTCATTAAAGAAAAAATACCAGGAAGAGGTCGTTCCTGCATTAACCAAAGAGTTTGGTTACCATTCGGTCATGCAGGTGCCACGCCTGGAAAAAATCGTAATCAACCGGGGCGTCGGTCGTGCTGTCGCTGATAAAAAGCTGATAGAGGTTGCTCAGGAAGAACTAACCAATATCACCGGCCAGAAAGCGGTTCAAACTATCTCCAAAAGAGATATCTCCAACTTCAAGCTGCGTCAGAAGATGCCGATTGGAGTGAAAGTGACCCTGCGCCGTGAACGGATGTATGAGTTTCTTGAACGCCTGATCGCTGTAGCTTTGCCAAGGATCAGGGATTTCAACGGAGTGAATGCTAAGTTTGACGGACGCGGGAATTATACCCTCGGTATTACCGAACAAATTATTTTTCCTGAGATCGATATTGACAAGCTCCACTCCATCATCGGTATGGAAATCAGTTTTGTCACTACAGCAAATAGCGATGAGGAGGGTTTTGCCCTGCTCAAGGGATTTGGAATGCCTTTTAAATCAATAAATAAGAAATAGGTATGGCAAAAGAGTCCATGAAGGCCCGCGAGGTCAAAAGACAAAAAATGGTAGCCAAATACGCCGCGAAACGCGAACGTCTGAAGGCTGAAGGTGATTTTGCCGCACTGAGCAAACTTCCTAAAAATTCTTCCAAAGTACGCCTGCACAACCGTTGCAGTTTAACCGGAAGGCCGAAAGGGTACATGCGCCAGTTCGGGATCAGCCGAATCTCGTTCAGAGAGATGGCATCCCAGGGGTTGATACCAGGTATTAAGAAAGCAAGTTGGTAATATTATAACAAAAGAATAAGATGACTGATCCGATTGCAGATTTCCTGACACGCATACGCAATGCGATCATGGCCAAGCATAAAGTGGTTGAGATTCCGGCATCCAACATCAAAAAGGAGATGACAAAAATCCTTTTTGACAAGGGTTACATTCTGAGCTACCGGTTTGAAGATGATGACAAGCAGGGAATCATAAAGATTGCCCTTAAGTATCACCCAATTTCCCGAATTCCAGCTATTAAACACCTCCAAAGGATTAGTAAGCCGGGCCTTAGAAAGTACTCCGATGTGGATAATCTTCCAAGGGTTCTGAACGGAATGGGTATTGCTATCCTGTCAACATCAAAAGGATTGATGACCGACAAGGAAGCTCGCCGGGAGAAAGTTGGCGGTGAGGTATTGTGTTACGTATATTAAAAAGTTATTGACCATGTCAAGAATTGGAAAATTACCGATTAACATACCTGCCGGAGTGACCATTAAGGTCTCCGATTCGAATCTGGTAGAGGTAAAAGGCCCTCTCGGAACTCTTACCCAGCAGGTTGATCCGGATATCACGCTCAAAGTAGAGGATGGTCAGCTGACACTCAGCCGGCCAACTGAACAGCAACGCCACCGGGCACTGCACGGTCTCTATCGTTCGCTAGTACAGAATATGGTGACGGGTGTTTCGACAGGGTACGAGATTAAACAGGAACTGGTAGGGGTAGGATACAAGGCTACCGCTGACGGTCAGGTCCTTGAAATGAACCTGGGATATTCCCATCCAATCATCATGCAGCTTCCTCCGGAAGTGAAAGTTGAAGCGGTCACTGAAAGAAGAAGTAATCCTATCATTACCTTACGGAGTATTGATAAACAGCTTATCGGACAGGTGGCATCGAAGATTCGCTCACTGCGTAAACCGGAGCCTTACAAAGGTAAAGGTATCAAGTTCGTAGGTGAAGTCCTGCGACGGAAGTCGGGTAAAACCGCTGGTAGTTAATGCTGTTATTTAGATAATAAGTTAAAACGAGTAAATAAGATGGCTTTTTCAAAGCGCGAACGCAGACTGAAGATCAAAAGTCGGATACGCAAGAAGATCGAGGGAACAAGTGAGTTGCCCCGTCTTTCCGTATACCGCAGTAATCGCCAGATTTCTGTTCAGGTGATTGACGATCTCTCCGGTCGTACGCTCATTTCCGCTTCTTCATTGGAGAAGGAAGTGGTGTTGAACCCGGGTGACAATAAGATAACACAGGCCAAACTGGTTGGGAAAAGAATAGCCGAGAAGGCTATTGCCCAAGGGATCACTCAGGTGGTCTTCGACCGGAATGGTTATTTGTATCACGGAAGAGTTAAATCATTGGCGGATGCTGCCCGGGAAGGAGGGCTAAAATTTTAATGAATATGTCGACGAGCGTACTTAAAGTAAAAACGACCGACCTGGAACTGAAAGACCGGTTGGTAGCAATCAACCGAGTCACGAAGGTGACCAAGGGGGGGCGAAACTTTAGCTTTTCCGCTATCGTGGTGGTTGGAAACGAAGATGGCGTTGTTGGCTGGGGCCTGGGTAAGGCTAATGAGGTGACAACCGCTATCGCCAAAGGCGTGGAAGCAGCTAAGAAAAACCTGATCAAGGTGCCCATTATCAATGGAACAATACCTCACGAGCAGGTTGCCAGCTTTGGCGGAGCTACAGTATGGCTTAAACCAGCCTCCAGCGGTACTGGTGTAAAGGCTGGTGGTGCTATGCGTGCGGTTCTGGAAAGCGTTGGTGTAACCAGCGTACTCGCCAAATCCAAAGGCTCCTCGAACCCTCATAACCTGGTCAAAGCTACGATGGCAGCCCTTATGGAACTTAGAGATGCTATTACTGTAGCGCAGCATCGCGGAATAAGCCTGGATAAAGTTTTTAACGGATAATCCGATCAGTAAGAGACAATTATGGCCAAAATAAAAATTACACAGACCCGCAGTAAGATCCACTGTACCGATCGTCAAAAAAAGACTTTGGAAGCACTGGGTTTGCGCAAAATGCATGCGACTGTGGAGCAAGAAGCCACCCCGCAAATTTTGGGAATGGTAGCAAAAGTTAAACATCTGGTTTCCGTCGAAACTGGTAAATAGTCTAATTTTCAAAAGAACATCCAAAAATGGAATTGCATAATCTCAAACCAGCTGAAGGATCGGTTCATAAGGAGAAAAGAATCGGACGTGGACAGGGCTCTGGATACGGCGGAACATCGACCCGTGGACATAAGGGCGCAAAATCCCGTTCGGGTTTTCATACTAAAGTAGGATTCGAAGGTGGCCAGATGCCACTGCAGCGCCGTCTTCCTAAATTCGGTTTTAAAAATATCAATCGGAAAGAGTTCAAAGGTATTAACATCAGCACCTTACAACTGCTTGCTGATAAGAAAAGCCTGACACTGATTGATGTGGATGCGCTGATTGAAGCCGGTTTGGTTAAGAAAAATGATAAGGTAAAAATTCTTGGAAACGGCACCCTGACTGCGAAATTGGAGGTTAGAGCACACGCTTTCTCCAATTCAGCTGTCAAGGCTATTGAAGCCCAGCAAGGAACCGTAGTTAAACTGTAACGGGATGAGAAGATTTATCGAAACCCTTAAGAACATTTGGAGGATTGAAGACCTCCGCGCGAGAATCCTTACCACATTGGGACTGATCTTGGTCTATCGGCTTGGCAGCTTTATCGTGTTGCCGGGGGTGGACCCGACGCAACTTGATGCTCTGCGCGAGCAGACAGCAGGAGGCCTGGAGGGATTGCTGGATATGTTTTCGGGTGGTGCCTTCTCTAACGCTTCTGTTTTTGCTCTGGGTATTATGCCGTACATCTCCGCATCTATCGTGATCCAATTGCTCACGATCGCCGTCCCCTATTTTCAGCGTATGCAGAAAGAGGGCGAAAGCGGAAGAAAAAAGATGAATCAGATAACCAGATGGCTTACAGTTGCTATTACTGCAGCTCAAGGACCCAGCTACCTGTTTAACCTGCACCGACAATTGCCAGAAACGGCTTTTGTTGTGAGTGGAGCCTTCTTTACCATCTCCTCCGTGATCATCCTGACTGCCGGTACCCTCTTTATTATGTGGCTTGGTGAACGTATCACCGACAAGGGAATCGGAAACGGTATCTCACTCATCATTATGATCGGAATTATCGCCCGTCTTCCGTTTGCCCTCGCTGCAGAATTTGCTCAGAAGCTTGAACAGCAGGGTGGTGGACTCGTTATGGTTTTGGTTGAAATCATCCTACTCCTCATCGTTATCATGGCATCTATTGCATTGGTGCAAGCTACACGACGAGTGCCCGTACAGTATGCCAAACGTATTGTCGGAAATAAGCAATATGGAGGCGTTAGACAATATATCCCTCTGAAAATCAATGCAGCAGGGGTTATGCCGATCATTTTCGCTCAAGCGTTTATGTTCCTCCCTATGATGCTGGGTCAGTTCGATACCGAAGGATCGGGTAAGTTCCTACAAGCTTTTGGAGACTATACCGGATTCTGGTATAATTTGACTTTTGCCTTGTTAATCATTGCATTTACGTATTTTTATACTGCCGTTACTGTCAACCCGACGCAAATGGCAGAAGATATGAAACGAAACGGAGGTTTTATACCAGGTGTCAAACCTGGTAGAAAAACGGTCGAATTCCTTGACTCGATCATGTCAAGGATTACTCTTCCGGGCTCAATCTTCCTGGCGATCATTGCTGTGCTGCCTGCACTGGCAAGTCTGATCGGAATCAATAGCCAGTTTGCCCAGTTCTTTGGGGGAACTTCCTTGCTGATTTTGGTTGGTGTTGTTCTTGACACACTCCAGCAGATTGAAAGCCATCTTTTAATGAGGCATTATGACGGACTGATGAAATCAGGCCGCATCAAAGGCAGGGTTGGTGGCTCAGCTATTTAACCTCGCTCAATGGAGTTCTTTGTATGATTGAAATCAAGACAGATGAGGAGATAGAATTGCTAAGGAAAAGCAACCTTCTTCTTTCTGCAACCCTTGCGAACGTTGCGCCCTTGATGAAACCGGGAATCACTACACTCGAAATCGATCGGGTGGCGGAGGAGTACATCCGGGATCATGGAGGAGTACCAGGATTCAAAGGCTATAGCGGGTTCCCAAATACATTGTGCATTTCTGTGAATGACCAGGTTGTGCATGGGATCCCTTCTAACCGGGTACTTCAAGAAGGAGATATCGTTTCAGTGGATTGCGGCGTCTTTATGAATGGCTTTCACGGTGATTCAGCTTATACCTTTGCAGTGGGAGAAATCTCTGAAGAGCTGCAAAACCTGATCCGGGTAACCCGAGAAGCCCTTTTTCTGGGCATCGCAAAAGCTGTCGCTGGAAACCGGATTGGTGATATCGGACATGCCATTCAGGAACACGCCGAAGCTAACCGCTTCTCAGTCGTTCGCGAAATGGTAGGACATGGAGTAGGGCGTAATCTCCACGAAGAACCAGAAGTCCCTAACTATGGACGCCCTGGTACAGGACCAATGTTACGCGAAGGGATGACAATCGCTATCGAACCCATGATCAACCTTGGGCGGAGACAAATTTATCAGGAGCGAGACGGCTGGACAATCCGAACCGCTGACCATAAACCATCAGCTCATTTTGAACATTCGATAGCTGTCCGGGCAACAAAAGCTGATGTACTGTCTGATTTCGAAATAATTGATAAAGTATTGAATAATAACTAATATATGCCAAAACAATCTTCTATCGAACAAGATGGAACAATCATTGAGGCCCTGTCCAATGCCATGTTCCGTGTCGAGCTGGAAAATGGGCACGTCATTACTGCTCATATTTCAGGGAAGATGCGTATGCATTATATTAAGATCTTACCCGGGGATAAAGTAAGAGTGGAAATGTCCCCCTACGATTTGACTAAAGGACGTATTTCATACCGGTATAAAAACTGATAAAAAACGTAACAATGAAGGTACGAGCATCTGTAAAAAAGCGTTCGCCAGAGTGCAAAATTGTGCGCCGGAAAGGACGTATCTATGTGATTAACAAGAAGAATCCCAAGTTCAAACAAAGACAGGGATAATTGACATTGAATCAATTCATAAGGAATATATTTTATGGCACGTATTGTTGGTGTTGACATACCGAACAACAAAAGGGGCGAAATTGCCCTCACTTATATTTACGGAATCGGAAGAAGCCGGGCACAAAAAATCCTGGCAGAAGCTGGAGTGGACAAGAATCTGAAAGTTCAGGACTGGAATGATGACCAGAGTGCTGCAATCCGTACTTATATTAACGATCACTTCAAGATTGAGGGTGAACTTAGGTCCGAAACACAGATGAATATTAAGAGGCTGATGGATATTGGATGCTATCGGGGAATTCGCCATCGTCTGGGTCTGCCTGTTCGCGGCCAGAGTACTAAGAACAACGCCCGTACCAGAAAAGGAAGACGGAAAACTGTTGCCAATAAAAAGAAAGCCACTAAATAAGCGGTAAACAATGGGAAAAAAGAAAGCAAAAGCAGCGAAGAAAAGAGTGGTCCAAGTTGAACCGCTTGGACAAGCTCACATCCATTCTTCATTTAACAACATTATCGTATCTCTGACTAATAATGCCGGTCAGGTGATCTCCTGGTCCTCTAGCGGGAAAAACGGTTTCCGCGGATCTAAAAAAAATACCCCCTATGCAGCCCAGGTGGCCTCACAGGATGCAGCGAAAGTTGCTTATGATTTGGGACTTAGGAAGGTGAAGGTTTTTGTCAAGGGCCCAGGCAACGGAAGAGAATCAGCCATCAGAACACTCCATAATAATGGAATTGAGGTGGTGGAAATCATGGATGTTACACCGATGCCCCATAATGGATGCCGTCCACCAAAAAGAAGAAGAGTTTAATTTCCAATACATTAATCTATAAAACCAAAGAATTAAATGGCTAGATATATTGGACCGAAAACCAGGATTGCCAGAAAGTTTGGGGAGCCTATTTACGGGGCAGATAAGTACTTCGAAAAGAAGAACTATCCTCCCGGATTTCACGGTCCGTCAAGAAGACGTAGAAAGCTGTCAGAGTACGGAGTTCAGCTTAAAGAGAAGCAGAAAGCTAAATATACCTACGGGATATTGGAAAAGCAATTCTCCAATACCTTTAAGAAAGCCCAGCGAACGAAAGGGGTAACCGGCGAGGTTCTCCTGCAATTGTTGGAATCCAGACTGGATAACGTAGTCTATCGCTTGGGAATTTCCAAAACTAGAGCCGGTGCACGTCAGCTGGTTAACCACCGACATATCACTGTCAACGGTCAGGTCGTTAACATTCCCTCCTACTCCCTGAAACCAGGTGATGTTGTAGGCGTACGCGAAAAGTCAAAATCTCTTGAGGTAATTCTGGATTCAGTCGCTTCTGCCAGACCAAGACTCGCCTGGCTCGAATGGGATCAGGCCGACATGGTAGGTAAGTTTATTAACATACCAGAAAGAACTGATATTCCTGAAAATATTAAGGAACAACTGATAGTTGAATTGTATTCCAAGTAATCGATAAATATTAGATCATGGCTATTCTATCCTTTCAAAGACCAGATAAAGTTATCCTTCTCGAGTCCGAACCTACGTTTGGTAAGTTCGAATTCAGACCCCTCGAGCCAGGTTACGGAATCACGGTTGGCAATGCCCTTCGCCGAATCCTGCTAAGCTCCCTGGAAGGCTATGCGATTACTACCTTGAAAATCGAAGGGGTAGATCATGAGTTTTCTACAATAAAAGGGGTGATCGAGGATGTAACTGAGATCATTCTGAACCTGAAACAGGTGAGGTTCAAGCAGCAGATTGAAGGTGTTGAGGATGAGCGCGTAACGATCGTTGTTAGCGGACAGGAACTGATGAAAGCCGAAGATATCGGGAACTTCCTGAGCGGTTTCAAAGTCCTGAATCCTGAACTGGAAATTTGCCACATGGACCCAACGGTCAAATTGCAGATGACCCTGACAATCAACAAGGGACGTGGTTATGTGCCCTCCGAAGAGAATAAACCGGATGATGCGGAAATCGGATTAATCCCTCTTGACGCCGTTTTTACACCAATTAAGAATGTCAAGTTTACCATCGAGAATTTCAGAGTTGAACAGAAGACCGACTACGAAAAACTCGTACTGGAAATTCAAACCGATGGATCTATTCATCCAAAAGAAGCTTTGAAAGAATCAGCTAAAATCCTGATTCACCACTTCATGCTTTTCTCCGATGAGAAAATTACCCTGGAATCGGATGAGAAAACAGATCGTGAAGAGTTTGACGAGGAGGTTCTCCACATGCGCCAGATGCTGAAAACAAAACTCACCGACCTTGATCTGTCCGTCAGAGCACTTAACTGCCTGAAGGCCGCTGATGTGGAAACGTTAGGCGACCTGGTTGCCTACAACAAAAACGATCTGCTGAAATTCAGGAACTTTGGAAAAAAATCCCTGACAGAACTTGAAGATCTGCTGAAAGCCATGGAACTGAATTTCGGGATGGATGTAGCAAAGTATAAATTAGATAAGGAATAAGCGAAAATGAGACACGGGGATAAACAGAATAACCTAGGAAGAAAAAGCGCCCACCGGGATGCCATGCTGGCCAATATGGCCTGCTCATTGATCATGCATAAAAGGATCAATACAACGGTAGCCAAAGCCAAAGCCCTCCGGACCTATATCGAGCCTCTGATAACTAAGGCAAAAGAGGATACGACACACTCAAGAAGAGTCGTGTTTGGCTACCTAAGCGATAAAGCCGCTGTAACTGAACTGTTCCGCGAAGTGGCCCAAAAAATTGCCGATCGCCCGGGAGGATATACCAGAATCTTAAAGACAGGCACCCGTCTTGGCGATAGCGCCGAAATGTGCCTGATCGAACTGGTGGATTTTAATGAGAATATGCTGGCTGCTAAAGCTGAATCCAAAGCAGCAAAAACTCGCCGGTCAAGACGCTCACCAAAGAAAAAAACTGAGACGGAAGCTGCTCCGGCAACTCCCTCTGTAGAGGCTAAGCCTACTGAATCTACTGTAAGTGAACCTGTTGTGAATGAGGCTGAAAGCAAGCCTGCGGAAACAACTGATTCAAATACGGAAGAAAAAGCTTAGCTGATTGAGATTAAGCAAAATTTGTTTTTTGTAGATAGGGTGAGGCCCGGGACATTTGTTCCGGGCTTTTTTCTATCTTCCTGACGATATTCTTGAAGTATGAACCTTAAAGTCTTCTTGCGCAAGTTGGAGAAGGACGGCGAACTGCTGCGCGTTTTGACATCAGCCGATCCTGAGTTGGAAATCACAGAAATTGCCGACCGCATCTCTAAACAACCCGGGGGAGGGAAAGCCCTTCTGTTTGAAAACACGGGAAAGGGAATTCCATTGTTAATCAATGCTTTAGGGTCAAAGACCAGAATCTCAATCGCCTTCGGAGGGAGAAGCCCGGAGTCCCTAGCCACTGAAATCGGGAGCCTAATCACGACAATCACCGGCCAGTCGAACCGGTTGGCATCAAAACTGCAAAAAGTACCTCTCCTGGGGAAAGCTGCCCGCTGGATGCCCAAACATAAAAGAGGACGTGGTAAATGCCAAGATGTGATCATTCATAATCCAGACTTGGGAATGTTACCGATTCTGACCTGTTGGCCGCATGATGGTGGACCCTTTATAACTCTCCCTCTGGTTCATACTAAAGATCCGGTGACAGAGCAACCAAATCTTGGTATGTACAGAATGCAGGTCTTCGACCGAACGACAACTGGTATGCACTGGCATATGCACAAAACTGGGGCAAGGCATTATCGTGAATATCAGAGACTTGGGAAAATAATGCCCGTAGCTGTTGCTCTGGGAGGTGACCCGGTTTATACGTATTGTGCCACAGCTCCGCTACCCGATGGAATAGATGAGTATCTGCTGGCTGGATTTATCCGGAAAAAACCAGTCAAGCTGGTTAAGTGTCTAACCCAGGATTTATGGGTTCCGAGCGATGCTGATATTATCCTGGAGGGGTATGTGAATCCCTCAGAGCCCCTGGTAACTGAAGGTCCATTTGGTGATCACACGGGATTCTATTCCTTGCAGGATCAATACCCTCAGTTTCATCTGACAGCCATTACCCATCGTAAGAAACCTGTTTATCCGGCTACAATTGTAGGTATCCCCCCCCAGGAAGATGCGTGGATTGCCTGGGCTACCGAACGGATTTTTGAGCCACTTATGCGCTTCTCCATGCTTCCTGAGCTGGCTGAAATTCATCTGCCAGTTGCCGGGGTTGCTCATAATCTGGTACTAGCCAGAGTTAATACTGACTATCCAGGCCAAGGCCGGAAAGTTTTACATACACTTTGGGGTGCTGGCCAGATGATGTTTACGAAATTTCTAGTGATCACTGGTACTGATGTTAGGCTCAACAATTATGCGGAGCTGGCTCGTTATATTTCCAGGCGGGTCGACCCGGCCAAACACCTGGAGAGAGCTACCGGTCCTTTGGATGTTCTGGATCATGCCTCCCGAATTCCGGCAGTTGGAGGTAAGATCGGACTCGATGCCACAGGGCTCGAACTTGAAGGAATTGAGGGGGAAAATCAGGTTGTTCCCTTCGAAGCACTCGCAGCCATCCGTTCATGCCACCCGGAAATCAAGGATATAAATCTTGACCTACTCGGAAAAGGAATTGCCGTAGGATTGGTAGCAATCCAAAAAAGTCGTCAGAGTGTTGTCCAAGATCTGATAGGCGAGATCAACCGGAATCAGGCTTTTTCATCGGTGAGATTCTGGTTCTTTTTTGACGAATTCGTCAATTTGAAAGCCTATCAGCAGGTGGTCTGGTTAATCGGTAGCAATACTGATCCTGATCACGATGTGACCATCTGGAAGCCAGCAGAGGGGCATCTTTACGGTGTGATGTGTGTAGATGCTACCATCAAAACCAAGGTGTATGATGCTTTCAATCGCCCCTGGCCAAACCCGGTTGTCATGGATCTTCCCACGATCCACAAGGTGGACAGACGGTGGAGAGAGTACAAACTGGGCAAGCCTTTACCCTCTCCATCGCTGGTTTATCGGGAATTCGAAAGGCCTGGAGGCGCTGCTATTGTTCAATAAGCCAAGATGGACGCTCCTGAGATTCTTGATAGGCCTCAAGGCCGCTGTCAAGAAAATCGATGAAGTCCTCTATGTCCAAGCTGTAGGATCGGGTAGGAACTAGGAGCTCTCCTTCGGGATTTAAAAGAGCATACAAGGGCTGGGTATTCTGATTAAATCGAGATATCTGAAAATCCTGATTCTTTTTACCCAGAGTTTTCTTTACTTTACCATCGTAAGTTGATGTAACCCATTCAGATTCAGGGAGATGAATTTTCTTGTCATCAATGTACAGAGCGATGATGACGTAATCTTCACGCAGTCTTTTGAGGACTCTCGGGTCTGACCAGACTCGGGCTTCCATTTCACGGCAGTTAACGCAACCGTGTCCGGTAAAATCAATGAAAACCGGTTTATTGAGTTTCTTAGCACAATCCAGGCCTTGCTCGTAGTCGAAATAGCCTTCTAATCCGAATGGGAGGTGTAGCTGATCTCCATATTTTGGTTTTTCGCAGGGGGCTTCCAATCCATTATGGTAGGATGCGGCAGGAGTAAGGCTTCCTGATTCTTCGCGAATCAATCTATGAATATCAAAATCATGGCTACTCATGGGTGGCATATAGCCCGAGAGGGCTTTCAGAGGAGCACCTACCATTCCAGGAATGAGGTAAACCACAAAGGCGAAGGTGATAATGGCCAAGATTAGCCTAGGAACTCCAATATGGCTGATTTCGTTATCATGTTTGAACTTTATTTTCCCCAGTATGTAGAACCCCATCAGGGTGAAGATGACTATCCAGAATGCCAGGAAAACTTCCCTGTCGAGTAATCCCCAGTGGTAGGTTTGATCGGCGATGCTCAAAAATTTGAGTCCGAGTGCCAGCTCCAGGAATCCTAATACGACTTTGACCGAGTTAAGCCAACCGCCTGATTTTGGCATGGATTTCAGCCAGGATGGGAAGATGGCGAAAAGGGTAAAAGGTAGGGCAAAGGCTAAGGAAAAGCCCAGCATACCGATTATTGGTTCGATAACTGCTCCTCCTGCGGATTGGACGAGGATGGTTCCAACGATTGGGCCGGTGCATGAGAATGAAACCAGAACAAGGGTGAAAGCCATAAAGAAAGGTCCGCCGATGCCACCTTTATCCACGCGTTCGTCTGATTTGCTAATCATCCAGCTCGGTAGATTGATTTCGAACATCCCAAAGAACCACGCTGCGAAGAACATGAAAATCAAAAAGAAGAATACATTTGGAATCCAATGGGTGCTCAGGAAATTGGCTATTCCCGGGCCGAAAATGATGGCTACCAGAGTTCCGATGATCGTATAGATTGCGATAATAGAGATTCCGAAAAAGAGGGCTTCCATCAGGGAGCGTTTACGTGATTTCTGGCCATGCATGAAAAAGGTCACTGTCATTGGAATCATCGGAAACACGCAAGGAGTCAGCAGGGCGATCAATCCAGCCAGGAAAGCGATCAGAAAGAGTCCCATTAGGGATTTTGTTGATAAGTTGACGGTAGGTTCGGCTGACACGTTTGATTGTTCGGCGGAAGCTGTTTCATTAACCTCCAGGCCTGTGCTACCTGGTGGAACGACGGACAATTCAAAATCGGTGCTCAGCATGGAGCAAACCTGGTCGTCGCAAACCTGATAGTCAATGGTGCCGGTTATTACTTGGGCATCTTTGGTAAGTAGCTGAATCTGTTGGGAATAGGAAGCTTCGGTTGAGAAGTATTTTACTATCGCCTCAAACATCGGATCATGTTCTTCCACCGGGGTATTGAGTTCCCGGATACTATCTTTGAGAATATAGTGGTCTGATGGTTCAAAAGAAAAGCTGATGGGGATAGGACCGTTGGGATTGTCCAAGGCATAGAGATGCCATGTTGATTCTATTTCGGCTTCAAATCTCAGATCAAAGACGGAGTCATTAACCTGTTCAACCGAAAAAAACCACCTGACCGGGTCAACTAGCTGAGCTTTAGTAGAGTATGAAGATGCTAGGACTAGTAAGGAAGTTGTAATTATGGCTTTGACAATGCTTCTCATAGTGTGAATAATGGGTTTAACAACTTAGAGGATGATTTTCTCACCGTTATGGTCGAAAAACTCGTAATTGAGAATGCCGATATTACTATCGGACTTAATTTTTAGCCAGATTTTGGTTTTGAGGAACCATTTAATGCGTATAGAAGGGCATCCGAACTGAAGGTAGGAAGCAAGGTAGGGGTGAGCTCGCAAAGTAAGGCTTTTCCCTTTTTCCTTGTCGATCAGATACATAAAGTGATTTTTAATTTGATCCACCAGGAGGATACTTGGAGTGATTTCACCGGTTCCGCTGCAGGTTGGGCAGGTTTCCATAATCTGCACATCCATTTCCGGTCTAACCCGTTGTCTGGTGATTTGAAGAAGGCCGAATTTACTCAGGGGTAAGATATGGTGTTTGGCCCGGTCGGTTTTCATGGCCTCCTTCATTTGCTCAAATAATTTCTGACGATTCTCGGCTTTGGTCATATCGATGAAATCGACGACGATAATGCCGCCCATATCTCGAAGCCTAAGTTGCCGGGCTATCTCCTCTGCAGCGGAGAGGTTAACCTCCAAGGCATTAGTCTCCTGGTCGCTGGCTGATTGTGAGCGGTTGCCGCTGTTTACATCGATGACATGCAGGGCTTCGGTGTGCTCAATGATCAGGTAGGCACCGCTTTTAAAGGAAACGGTTTTCCCGAATAGAGACTTGATTTGTTTGTCGATGCCAAAATGCTCGAAAATGGGTGTTTTCGAGGAGTAGTGCTTGACAATTTTTTGTTTTTCCGGAGCGATGGTGGAGATGAAATCCCGGATCTCGCGATACAGCGATTGGTCGTTAACGATGATGTTATTGAAGCTGGAATTAAGGATATCCCGCAGGATTGCGGATGTGCGATTGAGCTCACCGAGTACCAGGCTAGGTGTTGCAGCAACCTTAATATCCTGAAAGATTGATTCCCAGCGTTCTACAAGAGATCGAAGTTCGGCATCGAGCAGGGCTACCTTTCTTTCCTTAGCAACAGTTCGGACGATGACGCCGTAGTTCTTTGGCTTAATACTTAGTATCAGCCTTTTGAGGCGATCCCGTTCTTCTTCAGACTTTATCTTAGTGGAAACGGATACTTTATCCGAGAAAGGAAGCAAAACCAGATTCCGTCCGGCAAGGGAAATTTCACTCGTTAAACGGGGACCTTTCGACGCAATTGGTTCTTTGGCAATTTGAACCAAGATGGTTTGTCCCGATTTCATCAAGTTTGTGATCTTGCCGTGTTTATCGATATCCTGTTCAGTCTTGAACTTTTCGATTGGCATGATCTTCGTCTTCCTGGTCAAGGACAGGTTCAGGTACTTGTTCAGCGACTGAAACTGTGGGCCTAGGTCGAGGTAGTGAAGAAAGGCGTCCTTTTCGTATCCAACATCAACAAAAGCAGCATTTAGACCGGGCATGATCTTTTTGACCTTACCCAAGTAAACATCTCCTACTGCAAACTGAATATTGGATTTCTCCTTGTTGAGTTCGACCAGTCTCTTATCCTCAAGAAGAGCTATAGCAATCTCGTTAGGACTGGCATTAATGATCAATTCAGTACTCACAAAACATTTTTGCTTAAGGTAGATTGCAATGGTTTAATTGCCTGACCAATAAATAGCATAAACCTAAAGAGCAGTCTCTTTAGGTTTATGCTTGCACATATTTAACAAGGACTATTTCTTCTTCTTGTGACGATTTTTACGCAGGCGCTTCTTGCGCTTATGCGTCGCCATCTTATGTCTTTTGCGCTTTTTTCCGCTGGGCATAACAATCTAATTTTCCGGTATAAAACTACTTCTTAACTTGATCTTTAACTTTTGCAACGAAAGTTTTGGCAGGCTTAAAGGAGGGGATAAAATGCTGCGGAATGATGATGGTGGTGTTCTTGGAAATGTTCCGGGCTGTTTTCTCTGCTCTTTTCTTTACTATAAAACTTCCAAAGCCCCGGAGGTAAACGTTATTTCCATTTACTAATGAGGTCTTTACGGTGCTCATGAAAGCTTCAACCGTCTTTTGTACAGCAACTTTCTCAATTCCAGTGTTCTTGCTGATTTCGTTTACAATGTCTGCTTTAGTCATCGCTATAAATACTTTAGTTATCAATGAATTACAATCGGTCTGCAAATATAACCCTTTTATCTGTAAAAAAATATGGAGCATAACTTTTTTTCTTTTTTTTTCCACTGAAGCTACGAGGCTGCATCTAAGGACTATGTAACAACTGTTGAATTGAATATGTGCCATGAGTTTTTTTCCGGATCGGGGTTCACTTAGGGAAATCAAACCTCCCGACCCAACGGGTGCTTTTTAAAATGGTGAATTGTTCGTACTTTTAGTCAACCTTAAAAAAGAAAAAACAGATGTCAGTTAACAAAGTGATTTTAGTTGGAAATGTGGGAAAAGACCCAGAGATCAGGCACTTAGAGAATAATTTAGTTCTAGCCCGGTTCTCTCTGGCCACCTCGGAAACCTATAAAAATAAGAACGGTGAGATGGTTACTAACACGGAATGGCACAATATAGTAGCCTGGCGGCAGCTGGCTGAATTGGCTGAGCGCTTTATCAAAAAGGGCAGGCAACTCTATGTTGAAGGTAAGATCACGACTCGCCAGTGGGATGATAAAGAAGGCAATAAGCGTTATACCACCGAGATTGTGGCGGATAATATTCGCCTCTTGGGCAAACGTGAGGATAATGAGCAGAGCAATGACTCCAATGTTAGGTCTTCCAGAGCGGTTACCCCGGAGCCCATGTCGGAGGATGTTGATATCCCTAACGAGCCCGATGATCTTCCATTCTAAAAGTTGAAATGGACCCCGGCCTAAGTATAGCTTATCTGACCGCACCGCTTCGGACTACTGTCACCTCAGGATTTAGCCTGGAGCAAGGTGTCCAAATGATCATAATAGTGATCTTGTTAGCAGCCTCCGCACTGATATCTGGAGCTGAGGCTGCTTTCTTTTCTATTTCAGCACAGGATAAACAAAAGCTGGATCGGGAAAAAGGAAGAACACCAAGAACAATTCTCCGGTTGTTAGAGAAGCCAGATAATTTGTTTGCAACTATCATGGTGGTAAACAATCTGGTGAACATTGGCGTGATCATTCTGTCAGCCTGGTTCACAGAAGGCTTGCTGAATATGCCGGATCGACCGGTACTGAAATGCATCCTCCAGATCGGGATAATCACCTTTGCAATTGTCCTGCTGGGAGAAGTGCTTCCTAAAATTTTCTCCACACGTTATGCTCTCAAGTTGGCTAGACTAACGGCTCTTCCACTCTACGTTATGGAGTGGATCACCCGACCAGTCAGTAAAATTTTCCTGAAATCAAACTCGGCCGTTAACCGAAGGATTCAAGAGTCGAAGAAGTCCATGACAATTGGTCAGCTGTCGGATGCCCTGGACTTAACCAGTGATGACCTTGAGGAGGAGGAAAAGATACTGAAGGGGATTGTGCGGTTTGCTACAATCGAAGTGAGAGAAGTCATGGTTCCCCGTGTGGATATCGTTGCTCTGGATATTGCTTCCCCTTTTCGTAGTGTTCTTTCAAGAATGATCGAGCACGCCTATTCCAGGTATCCTGTTTATCAGGACGATATAGATAACCTCAAGGGAGTCATCTATCTAAAAGATCTGCTTCCACATACTCAGAAAACCAACTCTTTTCGCTGGCAAACCTTGGTACGGCCGCCATTTTTTATTCCGGAGAACAAAAAGATTAGCGACCTGCTGGAGGAGTTCAGAACCAACAGGATGCATCTGGCTATTGTGGTCGACGAATATGGCGGAACATCAGGATTAATCTCAATGGAGGATATTCTGGAAGAGATTGTTGGAGAGATTCGCGATGAATCTGATGTGGAAGAGGAGATCATTTACCGGACCGTTGGCGCCAATACCTATATCTTTGATGGCAAAACCCTCCTGAACGATCTGGTAAAAATCCTGGAATTATCAGACGACTTCTTTGAAGGCCTTCGCGGTGGATCCGATACTGTGGCCGGGCTGTTCCTTGAACTGTTGGGTGATATTCCGGAGACGGGCGAAGAAGTGAAGATCGGTCATTTAACCTTTATCGTGAAAAGTAAGGATGACCGCCGGATTACGGAGGTTCAGATTCATGTGGATAATTCTGAAAATGAATAATTTACCAAGGTTTATTCTGCTCCTGGTTGCCGCTACCTTGCTGATGGCAGGTTGCCGGAACTCTTTCACTCCTAAACCGAGGGGATATTTTCGAATCGAATTGCCGGACAAAGCGTATCAACTTCTGCAAGGTGATTATCCCTACGAGTTTGAATACCCGATTTATTCCAGGGCGACAAAATATTCAGGCGCTTTTTCCAATGGCGATTCTGCATCCTATTGGATCAATCTGGAGTTTCCTGATTATAAGGGGCGTATTCATTTGACATACAAGGAGGTTAAGGATAATTTGCCACAACTCCTGGATGATGCTCACACCTTTGC